>Ga0105355_10002679_pt1 | contig 15937 bp, 6 predicted proteins | sample GOMGulsemesocosm_2_FD_83508 | JGI IMG/M metagenome (GOLD analysis project Ga0105355, IMG submission 83508) | Methane-oxidizing microbial communities from mesocosms in the Gulf of Mexico - GOM9C Gulf of Mexico | ecosystem: Environmental > Aquatic > Marine > Cold seeps | place: Gulf of Mexico... | reverse complement strand
GAAGCTGTTTGCATTTATCGATGTAGGGTCAATGCGCTCACTAAAGTCTGCTGTGACAAGTGCATTTAATGCCACATCAACCGCACTATTACGAGGACTATAACTGCTTAATGTTCCTTGTTGCGTATCTATAAGTGCGCCAGTGGTAAATGAAATAGTCTGCGGTTGAGCTAACAAATTACCACTTAAATCTGCAGTACCATCAATAACTAAGCTATAAACAGAATTAGCTTCTAGGTTGATTTTTGGTGTTAAGGAAAATTGTTTCAGATCATTGTTAACCACTCGATTAACAAGTACTTCAACGCCTTCTTTAAATAACTTAGTATCTTTAATCGTATAGCTGTTAACGGCTTCGTTAAAGCGCACGTTAAGTTTAGCGTTGAGTGGAACACTAACCTGTTGGTTTTCTATACTTGTAGAGCTTATTATCGGAGCAACACCATCTGCTTCAAATGCAGTAGTGAAGTAATAATACTTATTATTTAGGGTGTTGCCGAATAGGTCTTTTATTGTAGACCTTAAGTAAATACGGTGTTGGCGACCGACTAAAAATGCACGGTTTGGTGTAAAAGTAATTGTTTGACTATCATCTTTGACATCAATTAATCCATCAATTAATTCACCTGTTGAATTGTCTTTTACATAAAAAGATTCGGCGGTAATTGTTTCAGGATTAATACGCTCACTCATCACTACCGTTAATGCTGCGTTGACAGGGATGTTAGTTGAATTTGACGCAGGATTAATAGAGCTAACTGTCGGCTTAACCGTGTCAACAGTATTGCCTGTTTCAAAAGTAAAAGTATATTGTTCTGCTATTTCATTACCAGCCAAGTCTTTAATATCATTAACCTGTACCGTATAAGAGGTGTAATCTTTCAATAAGGCAGAAGGAGTAAAAAGTAACTGTTGATCACCACCCATTAAGCGTGTAGTGCCTGCAACTGGTACAACGCCTGTTTCTAATATTGAAATAGTAGTTACTTTAATTGACTTTTTAGAAATGACTTCTGAGAAATTAATAATAATCGAAGAATTTTCAGGCACTTCAGTTTCGTCAAGAGTAGGTTCAGTAGATGAAACAACCGGTTTCGTTACATCAGGGTTAGCTGGGTCAGTGCCATTCTCAACTTCAAGCCCATCTTGCAAGCCGTCACCATCGGTATCTGAAGCATTAGGGTTAATCCCTCTAGCAACTTCTTCCCCGTCAGAAAGGTCGTCATCATCAGAATCATATTTAGAAGGATCGGTTAGCCAAACATTAACTTCTTCTTCATCACCTAACCCATCACCATCTTCATCGTTTTGTACGTTCAGCGTTACTAATTGTGATTTAGTGGTTGTTCCCGCTAAATCGACAGCATCGGCTCTTATGGCAATATTATCAATATTTTGTGGAACGCTATAAGGTATTGAGTAAGGAAAGGTACTGTCTTGACCAATCTTTAAGCCATTTACATAAAACTCAACCTTCGCGATGGCAATGTCGTCTTTCGCATCTGCAGCAATTGCTAACCTTGCCCCTTCAACCGTAGCACCATCTTTAGCTGGTTGAGTTAATGTAATTGTTGGCGCAATACCATTTTTATCACTTAATTCCCGGTACTGAGCAATAAACAACTTTGTATTACCTGTTGCTTTATAGTCACTGCTAACAACAAAAGACTCTTCGGTGATAAAAGCATGTGTTGCATCAATTGCAATTCCTGTACCTGCGTAATCTCCTAATGGTGATAAATTTATGGTGTCTTGAAAAAATGGATTGTCAGGATTTTTAGTATTTACATAGGCAACCACATTTGGAAATAGCTGTTCAGCAAAGAAAGTAAAGCCATTAGTTACTGCTACATCGCGAGGGACAAAAGTAGCGTCACCGCCTTTAAGTTCTAATTGATTAGATTCACTGATTTTGTATACACGGTACCCTGTAGAATAAGCTGCGACATACACATAGCCATTATCAATAACAACATCTTTTACTTGTCCAATATTAACTGCCGTTAGCCACAGAGGATTTGCTTTATCTTCAATATCGAAAAGTGCTAACGAACTACCTCCTACAGCAACTAAATATGAGCCTTCAACGGCAATGCCTTTAACATCGGTCAGTTGTTCGCTGTACCCTACAGAAAATGGCTTAGATAGGCTACTCACATTAATAACCTCTATACCCGAATTACCATTAGCAATAAATACAAAATCACCTTGTGTTGATATATCTTGCGCAGTGCCATTGGTTTGAATCGAGGAAAGTAATGTTGGAGCTGTTGGATTAGTGACATCAATAATTGCTAGACCGGAATCGCCGTCAGCAAGATATAAAGTGTCCCCCACAATTTTTACATCGATTGCTACACCGGTAGTATCTAATGAGCCAATAATTTCAGGTAACTCTTTATTACTCACATCTACAATTTGAAGCCCTTTATCACCAGCTGCTACGTATGCTAAATCACCTTGAATATCTACGTTATTTGCATAACCAGGAATGGATACCGTTGATAGTCCTACTGGATCAAATTCAGTGACTGCAATGGGTACATTGAAGCTTTTATCGCCATTTGTCACTGTAATAGAGGTATTTCCTGACTGACCCGCGAATATTTGTCCATCGGTAAGACCAAAACTTGCTGTGGTAATGTCAGCGGTACTATATCGAGTACCCGAAGCTTGATCGGTTAAATCAACAGGAGAGCCGTCGAGCATATAGCCAGTAACAGTTAATTGAGTACTCGTTTCTCCATCAATGCTGTTATAGGTTAACGCTACATTGGCAGGTGAAACAACAATGAAGTCTAAATAATCAGATAAGTTACCACTTGAAGCATCATTGGGGTTTGAACCACCAATAATTTCTAAGCCGTCAGCGATACCATCACCATCTGAATCGGCTAATAGTGGATTGGTAATAATGCCATTAGTGCCTAAGGTTAACTCTTCTAAATCACTAATACCGTCACCATCTGTGTCAGCATTGAATATATTTGTACCTGCCTGGTATTCTTCAATTGCAGATAAACCATCGTTATCTTGATCTTCTAAAGCGTCGATAGGGTCATTAGGGTTTAAACCTAAACTACGCTCTACTTCATCAGGAATACCATCACCATCGAGGTCGCCACCTAAAGAAATTTCAACTCTACGACTAGCCAATACGCCGTCTTTACGTGCACTAATTAATGCAATGCCGTTAGCTTTGGCGGTTACTAAACCATTTTCGTCAACGGTGGCAATAATACTGTTAGTACTACTGTAGTTAACACCTGTAGCGGCAGTAGTAACATTTTTAACCTGATTGTCAGTATAAAAGCCAGTAACGGTTAATTGAAATGTCTCATCAACCTTAGTGAGTAATAATGTGTCAGGTGTAGAGAAGGTGATAGAACTCGGGATAGGTTCAACTTCTTCAAAGGTGATATCGCCGGTTTTAGTTTGCCCGTTACGAATAACATTGAAATACTCACCTTGGCCAGAAATGGTTTGGCCATCATCCAATAAACACGTGGCCCTTGCCCTAATCTGTCCCATGTTAGATGGAACATTAGGCAACGCCCAACCGCCGTCAGCGCTAACTTGGATGGTGCGGTTAAGTATGTTAATTACACACTTGTCGTCTAGCTCTATTGCTTGAATTTTATTAGATAATAAAATTATTCCAAAACCGCAGATTATTAGAAGTTTAGCCTTTAATTTACCTATATTCATAACTTTCCTTATTTTTTTCGTTTAGCTACCGATTTAACCCTTGGCTACTAATTTTTACATTCTGTGTTAATCACTATAAGTAATCGACGTTTGACTTTTTTTAACTGATCTAACTTAACCTAGCTAATTAGATGCATAAATAATGAACTTTTATTTATATTCATAAGCGTTCGTTTACTCATAGCTATCACCACTTCTTAGGCTTTCACAGGAAACACCTAAAAATTTTGATAATGAATTTGCATCTAATTGTATTTCGTATCGTTCACTATGATTCATTATTATTACCCTTCGCCTATCAAAGGTGCAAAAACTCAACTCGAAGCTAGTATACGACTTTTCTGATGAATAAATTTCTTTGCTTATCAGATATAGTTTTTCAATTTCTGAAATGTTAATCGCTAATTTATTATCAAGTCTTCTTCCTGGATAATAAACACCTAGGTTTTTATCAAATTTATGAATTTTTCGAATTCGATAAAAAATATAACGAACAATGGCACTGAAACTTAAACAGAATATTGTGACGAAGGTGATGAAATTCTTCGATTCAGGGTTTTCATCATTCAAAGCGATACTTATCATAAAAATAAACGCTCCCCAAGCTAACAATTGAAAAAAAAACTCAAATAAGTAACTTTTTAGTGATGGGGTTACTGTGGCAATGTTGTTTTCCACACTTAACTTTGAATCTTTATAACTAGTTCCACTTAAAGATACAGGATGTATTTTATCGCCAACTTGAAACATAAGCTCTATCGTTCTCTTACAATATCATTTAGTTTTTGATGAAAAATTGCTGAATAAATAGTTGTGTGCAGGGCTTTATTTTTAGGACTCTGCTTTAGTTTATAGTCTGTGTTATTAATAGCAAAAAGGATGAGTTCTGAACTATTTTCATACTTTCCTTTACCAATAATATATGTTTCACTTTCTGCATGTAGATACCCTAATACTAAATATGAATCTATTTTAGTCAGCTTTTGAATATAAGCAGAGGGAAGGTAAGTGCTCTTTTTAAAATTTTTATTTTGATCAAGTACACTAAACATTTTTCTAGGATTAAAATCTAACCAATTTTCACTAATTGCTTTAGTTAACCCTGCTTTTTGAGCCTCAACAGAGCTTTGTTGCGCATTTAACCGCCAAATAGCTGTAAAAAAATCAGATATTTTAACTAATTCTTTTACTGTTACTTTTGATTTTGTATTTTCTTCCGTATCATTGAGAGAAATTACATAAGGCTTTTTCAACCAATCAATTTTAAATGATATATCAAGAGGGTGTTGCTGCTTAGTCGCTTTGGTGTCTGGAAGTACGGCTAATTTATATGGAAATTTAGTTATTGATGAACCAACAGACTGACTAGAAAGCTTGATAGCATCGGCATAAATACCACTGTTTTCATCTCCGTTGATCATAAGATTACTAATAAAACATTTGCTACCATTTTCACAATATACTGAGTCATACCAACTCATTAACTTTTTATCTTTCGCAATATACCAATCAACTACATATATATCATACCCCCCCCAAAAGAGATGTTTTGTGGCATCTACTTTATGAAGCTTTTTAAAGCCAGAAAATTTATCTGGAATAGCTTTAATCTCTCTATTCATCCAGTTTAAGGACCCATCCCTCCCATAGGATATCTTTTTAATTTCACTTGTATTATTTTCTTTTCCTAGAGTGTAATAATACTCTAGGGCATTTATGCTACTACTATTATTAACGGTAGTCTGGAGTTCAGTAACTTGAAAATCATTGTTAACAAAAACACTCCCGATAACTGTCTCATTTCCCAAGCTGTCACTTGATATAGTGAAATATTCTTTTTTTTCTCCTGCAGTTACAAAATACGAATTAAAAAGAAATATTATAAATAAATTACTAAGCTTAATTTTAACCACAATCACCTCCACTTCCACCTTCACCTAATGTGACAGTAATATCATTCTGATATTGATATTTATATATACCCGCAACTTCTACTTTATATTGTATTTCACTTTTGAACTCAGATTTTCCATATTGGTAGCTGTAACAGTCGGCCTTTGTACAACCTTCGCCTTCAAATTTCTTCCCTACAGCATTCGCACTGAAATGAAAAGCGCTTGCAGCTTCAGCCTCTCCAACAACTAATTTATCGCAATCTTCATAATCAAAAATATTACAGTACTCAACTTTACCTGCTACTTTAAAAAAGACACCTATAGCTGCTGTACCAGCAACAGTTAATGATAACTGAGAACAATTATCCGTATCACATTCTGACTTTTCAGTCTCGCCAGCAGCAGAAATGCCCAAATTCCCTTTTGCACCTGGACCAAATTCAACGGCTCCACCAAGCTTAAGTGGACCATAATTTTTAGGTTCAAGTTCATAAATCAACCCTAAACCAGGAACTATAAATAGTGCATCTAGACTACCAGCTCCTTTGATTTGAGTTTTTGTATATGGCTTAGGTTCAGCACCTTTGGAACAATCTTTACAACATTTTTCACCATCCTCGGTTGATAAAGAAAATGAACCTTTCAAATCTAATTTAACATAAGGAACTTTTGCTTGAATTACATGCAATGCTGCAAATAAATTATGATCGCCACTGACCTCTATGCTTTTTGTGGTTTTTTCTGATGATGCATCACAATGATTTCCACAACTACCATCTTTACAAGTGTAACATTCCTTAGTTGGTGTTCCATCACCGCATTTAAATGGCGCGGCGGGATCATTTTTTGCTTCATCAACTATTTTTTCACCACCTGAACAAGTACTACATTTTTTATCATCTTCGGAAATATCATCATCATCAGGTACATCAAATTTTTGAGATTTACCTTCACAGCCAGGTTTGCGACAATCATTTTCGACATCCTTACTTACTGGAATATCATTTGGATCAGCTTTACTCCCTTTACACAAAACCGTTTGACAATCTTCAGGCGTTTGCTTCTCTCTTTCCTTGCTATCTTGACCAGGATCATTTTTACACGAACTACCTTCACATTTTTGACATTCAGGACAATTATGCGCTGTACCTGAACCGCCTGGTTGAGCGCCACAATGCCAGCCAGCCTTAATAACACCTACACCTGGATTTGACGATACAACCGAGCCATCTTCACTTACTGAACCTAAGCCAATCGCTACAAACTCTTCTAGGTCATGGTCAAAAGAATACATTTCAACCTGAGCACCAGGAAGGTGCCCGTCAACATTTGGTAAAGTTAATTTTGCAGCAGGTGAAAAGGTAGCTCCAACAGGTTGTATGGTGACAATAAACTGCGGTTGCATACCATTAGGTGGTGCCATTGGAATTTTTGATGCATTTACTGAGGTGACGGATATGGTTCCTTCGCGTGAGCCATCAGGAAAAGTCACGGAATCTTTGGCGATTTCAAGCTTAAAGCCAGGGAAGTTATCTAATGTTAAAACAACATCCTCCTTACCGGCATAAACACCATTTTCAGTGTCTAATTTCACCATATAAACAGGAGCAGACATTGGGTTTTCAACACCCGCTACGGTAACTAAGTGATAACTTAATGCAGGATATTCACCCGCAAGAGTTGCAGTTGAACCGTCAACAATGATATGAACAGGGCCGACAGGGGCTTGTTCAATTTTAAAGCGGCCTTCATTATTCGTTAAAGCTGTTCGGTCAGTATTTTCTATACGTACTGTAACACCAGGGATGGGTTCATCCTGGTTATTTAGTACCACACCATTGATGCTGGTATTACCTGGGTCAGCAGCTACAAATGCAGTAGCTGAAAAACCAGCCATTAATTCTGTTCCATCAGGGCCGTCAAGTAGAATTGCTTCAACTCGTTGTGCGTCAATACCTGTTAACGTACCTAGGGTTAATTGAGCTGTTGCTCGTCCATCAGTATCGGTAATTGTTTCATAACTCGCTTCTTCATTTTGAAAGAGTCCTTCACCTGCGATAATGTCAAAGCGTACTCGTGCACCTTGAACCACGTTTGCTCCGCTGTCGCTAACCGCGACTATAAAAGGAGCCGGTAAGGGTTGACCAACAATACCGCGTTGATTATTGCCTGAGTTGGTACTGATTTTGTCACCAGTAACGCTGGTAGCAGAAGCAGTAAAAATAACCTCGTTTTCATAACCTACTACTTTTGCTTTCACTTTATGATTGGCTATACCTGAGCGAAACCCTAGTTGAAACTTGGTACTGGCTTTACCGTCAGCGTCGGTACTAACAATAATTGCTCTGCTAGGTTCACTCGATTCTGCACCGACATTACCGGCGCCCTGAGTAACCCTAAAGACAACAGTTTCGTCTGCGATACCTATATTGTTTGCGTCAACTAACTGTACGGTTAAATTACTTGCTAAAATAGAGCCTATTTCGCCTGATTGATCTTGTCCTGAGACTAAGTTTAATTTACTGCCCGTGATAACTTTATAAATGACTTTTTGCGAAATGGACGATTGGTTACCTACATTATCAACACCTGTAATTTCAAGCGTATTAATTCCTTCAGTAAGTGGAATATTGTGCGCTGCATAACCACGGTTTGAAACTTCCGCGTTTACACCATTCACTTGTATTCGAGCTTGCTCATTTTCAACGGTACCACGCACAATATCGTTTACTAAGCCCGTAACGGTTATGTGGTCATCGTAAACCACTTGCTCTGCTTTATGAGATTCTATGGTTAAATAAGGAGGTGTTAAATCTAAAGATATGGCAATTGAGTCGGTAATCTGTTGACCGTCAGTAGTTGTGGCTCTTGCTGAAATGGTATTAAACCCTTCAGTTAACTCTACAGCCGCAGTAAACTGGCCATTTTGATGGCTAACAGGGACCCCATTTACAGTTAATTGTGCATTTGCATTATTGATAAGACCAGAAATTTGTACCGGTGAGGCACCTACGGTTAGCAACGTTTCAGGGGTAACAATATCGACTGACAATATATTCGGTTGAACGATAGCTTCACTATAAACGCCACCGTTAATACTAAATACGGTCTTTCCACCACCAATAACCTTCATTTGCGAAGTTGTAACACTTGCCCCAACCGCTAATTCAGCTCCTTCGGGGATCAAAGTAAAATATTTATAACCTGCTAATATGCCATCACTACCATTTAACGTTAATGTATCGGGAGTAAACACCGTGACAACTAAACGTATAGGTCCAACAAGAGGTTCCCCACTCGTGTTTACAATAGTGGCATCTAGTGTTGCATCAGGAGAGCGTCGACTTCTGACGGGATTACTAAAACTAACATTAACGTTTTCATTGGCAACCCAGCCGTCGATTGGTTCCGCAGCTTGGGTAGATTGAAAAAACGCTGTACTCATGAGTAGTAAAAAAATGTATCTAAAGTATGTGCTTCTGGTGGTATTCAAGCTTCCTCTCCTAAAAGACCATAAGCATTTATTACTTATGGTTACATCCCTATAAATCAAGCTTACTGGAAGCTATCAATTAAATTGTTTGACTATTTTTGTTAACTATTTATTTATGAATTGATTGACTGTTTTAGTTCTTTATCTTTTTATTAATTGTTTTCTTGTTAATGCATACATAGCGAGTAGAAAGATTAAAAGTGTACTTGGCTCGGGAACACTTACTGAAGATGTTAGCTGCACATTGTCTAGTGAAAACATGGTATCAAACCCATCATTTTCGTCGTTAAGTTCAAATGAAAAAGCAACTGAACGCCCTATTAAGCTAGACACATCTAATAAAAAATTTTGTTGTTGAGAAGTTACCAATAAATCAGAGAAAAGCACATCGAATGAGAAGTCAAATGCATCATAAACTGAAAGACTTAGTGCATCATTTAATGAAGAAATACCAGACTCGCTTGCATCTACATCTTTCGAAGACTGCCACAAGTCAAATGATATCCATGAATTTTGAGCATCAATTAATATTGGGGAATTAAAGTTGAAGAATCCATCATCACCTTGAACAAGTACTGCTGAATACAGTCCTGTACCGGTACCTGTAGATAAGTTTGCAATACCATTATTTGAAACAACTTGACCAGTAAAGCTGGCATCACTCCAGTTGTCCAACCCATTAGTAAAATCACCATTTGCAATTACCCCTGCATATGACACATGGCTAAAAACAATGAAGTTTATTGTGGCGACTACGGTTACTAATTTTTTGAGTATTACATTTTTCATCAATCAAATTCCCTTTACTAACTGCTTTATTATTAACAAACTGCGTTTTGTGAGGTGTAATTTAATGGAACAATAACAACTAACTACATCAAGTTTCTCAAAAGTATACATTGATGTCTGTATATTTTGCAACCAATATGTAATAAAATAATACAAAGTGTTATAAACGTGTTAATACATTTTACTTAATAAAACGGTTTAATGTTCTCGTTTTGAAACAAGCTTATTCAAACAAAAAAGGAATTACGTTGAAGCACAAATTACCACAACATAAATTATTATATTCATTACTAATTTATGTTGGTTTTATCAATATTCATTATTTGAATGCAAGTGAAAATGCCTATCCTAAGCTACAAAGCCTTCACCAATCAATGAGTAGTAGCTCTGCTTCTTCAAAAAAACCACCAAGCGTAATTTTTGTTGAATCAGCCATCGAGAAAGGCATTGTATTTGAGCATAATGAACGTGATTATGAACTATCAGGCCTTAAAGATACTTTAGGCAATGGCGTTTGTATTATCGATATTGATAACGATGGCTTTGAAGATATTTTTGCTGTTGGCGGAAGAGGCGTTACACGACGATACGGAAAAAAACATTGGTGGAACAAGGATACGGCTTCTAAATTATTCCATAACATTAATGGCCATTACTTTTCAGACGCTACTCAAATAATTAATTCTGCTGATGTGATTTCTGGCTATGGCTGTGCAACAGGAGATCTAAATAACGATGGCTATACTGATATTGTAGTTGGAGGAAGGGGTATAATCACCTTACTTATCAACCAGCAAGGGAAAATTTTCAATAAAAAAAATATTAGACTAGATAAGAATGCTTGGCCCATGTCTATTACTTTATGGGACACGAGTGACGATGGCTATCTTGATATTTTGGTCGCTAATTTTGCCAAATTTTCTAATGACCTAAAAGTAGGCTCCTCAGATTATGGCTATCAATCTCATTCACAGTTCAATTCAGAAAGTTTCTCTGGCCAACAAAATTTATTATTAACCAATACGACTCCGCTGGAAAGGAATAATGCGGTGAACTTTACATTGAGTCATTTGGAAGGCTACGATAAAAGCTTTAGTATAGCCCCGTTAGCATTGTTAGATAGCAATACATCGACTATCCACTCTGGTGTATTAGTAGCAAATGCAAAAGGTTCAACGTCAATCATTCAGCTTAGTCATATTAATGATAAATCTATCAACACTGCTCTGTTTCCTTGGCTTAGTAATATAAAAACTCCCTTAGTTCAGGCGAGTAATATTCAGCTACTGAACGAATCAGCTATCTTATTAACTCAACATAAAACGGGCGGTTTTTTACTTTATAACATTAATAGCCCAGACGTTGATGACTTGTCTTGGCAATTAGGGCTAAATTCAGATCTGGATAATATTTCTCCCTCCTGGGCCACACTCATCGCTGATTTTAATAATGATGGTACTGACGATCTAATTAGCGCAAAAGGCTTCAGTACTCCTCATATAGATAATCCATTTAGGCCCCAAGGAAGCCGTAATACATTTAAAATACAAACAACAGATGGTGAGTTTAAGAATCAAGGAATATCAGTTCGCCCAAACCTCGAGAGATCAAGTAAAGGTGCTGCTTTCGCTGATTTTAATAATGATGGTTTGTTAGATGTAGTTTTTAACAATAATAATAATAATTTATCTTTGTATATGAATAAATCGGCTCCAAAAAACTGGCTTTCGCTAACCTGTACCCCTTTATATTTATGTGAAAAAAGTACATGGGAAATATCAGATGTCCATGGAAATATATTAGCGACTGAACACTTTTCTAAAAACCAACCATTTTTATCTTCCAACCAAAAACGCTTACATTATGCCTTTAATAATTTTGATAAAAACATCAATATTTCAGTGCGATTTAATGATAATTCCTTACAGCGTTATTCTGACATTAGCTTAAACACGACTTATCGTATAAATGTTAAAGAAAATAGTATTCATCCAGTGATAACACCCACAAATGAAAAAAGAGTTAAACCATCACTTGCTCGTATAGTAAATGCACCTCTCGTTGAACTTTTACCTATGCTTTCACTTACACCTCAATTATCGCTGTCAGAACTTATCACAATTGCTGAATATTTAAAGGTTTATAAGCTAAGAAGTAGTACACAATCTGCCGCTTTATCTCCTGAATTTATAACCCTTACCAGCTGGTTATTTAATCAGGCTTTACAGCATGAATCATTAGGGTCGGAGCTTATGGGGGAGGTTATTCATTTAATTGGAAGTAGTGAAAGTAGCTTATTTTCTGATCATATTGTTTATTTGATTGAAGCACTTCAAGAAGATAATTTTTGCCAACTAACAAAGGAAATTCATCAATGGTATCAGGAAGAAGAAACAGCGACTAAATCCAAACAGTTATTTAAAGCTCCCTTGATATTTAAGATTATTAATAGCCATTCAGCGAAAGAAATTATTTGTGGGCTAGATGCGATATCGGTAAGTAGAGACACTACTTTAGGACAGTCTTTGCTCGCCTTATTACACAATTATAATATGCCATTACCTGATCTTAAGTCGGTTCAAGCGGCAACAGTAAGAACTTTAGGTTTACTAAAAAACAATAAAATTAGTAAAGCCTTAATTGAATTTTGTAAAACAAGTAAGGATTCTCTCATTATAGCTGAATGTATTATCAGCTTGAATAAACTGGGTACTAAAAATACAAGTATTACGAAATTGTTTACAAGAGGTGAGTTAAACCGTTCTATATTAGCGCTTCATCCTGACAATATCATATTAGCTCCTGCACTAAAGTCTCAGGTTCCTTCACCACTATTAGAGAGTACAGAAACGTTTGATGTTAAGGGTTACCTTTCTTCACCATTAGTTGCACATTCGATGCTAGCTCATTTAATCAATTTAACCTCTGCACAAAATGAAACTAATAAAGTGCAGGCAATGAATCATTTATTATTAACTTATGATAATAAAGCACTTATAGATATAGCCAATCGCTGGCATTCTCTTTCACCTGACTCTATAAACAACTATTTTTTCTTAGATGGTTTACCCAATCACAAGTTATATTGGTTACTTCCTTTCGCTAATAATCATACTATTGAGCGCATACTCGTTCAATACTCTAATGATGATACTTCTTTTGACTATGATTATGTACTCGCACAACAATGCCAACTTAGACAAAGTTTAAAATCACTTTGTAATACTCACTTAAGCATACACGGGTATTTAAATAACCAGCAATTTAACACCTTGTTAGATGAAAACATTGTGAAGATTATGTATGCATTAATGTCTGATAACTTGACAAAGAAAAAAACAACGACCATTTCATTATTTAACTATAGTATGCAATTACTTGAAAATAACATGACCAATAAACAGGAGAGAAGCCTTGAGTTGGCTTTCTCTCTTTTAAGAATAAATAATTTGTATACCTTACTTAATACCAATCAAGTAACGGCTCGCTGGCTAAGTAAATTTGTTCATTCATCTCAGAATAAACATCTAAAACTGAAAAAAGATTGGATTGACCGTCAACAACCTATCAAAGATCCGCACACAGAGGAAATCATACAGCTAATAAAATCAACTGACTAATTCAGGGAACAGATGTTGTACTTGGTGATTTACGTAATGGCACTACAATACTGTCACGTGCTATATCAATCACCGGGTTCTCATTAATCGCTTGATTTTTTATCACCCAATTAAAATATCGCTGATTAAATTTACGAAACTTGAGCGTTGCTGAAATAGTGATGGGAGAAGTAGCCCAGTCAGGTACATTTAGTTCATACTCTATGATATCTGTACTCCCTGCGGGGATCACATTAATATAGCTACGGCCGACCATATTAAATAGATCATGCCGCCAAACTGCTTTACCAAAACGGTCGATAGCTACTTCTTTATAAACAACCGCGTTAGCATCAACACTTCCATCATCTTGTAGCTCTCCATTAGCTAGTATGAGCTTTTGACGGCCATCAAAGACTTTAAATTCAATCCAGGCTTCATTTAAATCAATCGTTCCGCCAGGAAAATCATGTCCAACACCTTGATTAGTAACAAGCAATCTTATTTTCTTAGTATTGTTACGATACAAGGCTATAGGATATTTTTGCTGAGAGCGTATATTGGCAGAAACAAAAAGAGTATTTTGTTTTGCTATATTATCTTCAGGCGGCTCAATGGTTATACTCATTTTATCTTGCTGTAAAAAACGTTTTGTTTGTTTATACAATTCATCATTACCAAAGTGCTTTGCTAATGCGACATTAGAGCCAACAAAATAATGAGATTTTACTTTACCTTGCTTGTTTGCCGAAATATCGTCAGCTTCAATGAGTGGCATATGACAGTCTTGACAGTTTTTTCGCTCTGGGTGAGAAAAACGTGGATCTTTAGGGGCATTAAACTTACTTGATGCCCATGCTAATAAGTCATCTTGCATCTTTACCCATCCCCAGTTGTTCATAGATTTATCCATAAACTGGGTATGGCATGTACCACAATATTCCGACGTTTTTTGTACTGGAGGAAGTAATTCTTTTTTGTGTAAGCTAGGTTTCAATTTCAATACTTGTCTATGCATTTTTTGATATAGCCAACTGTCTCCTTCCTCAAATAGATAGGGCGTTCTTGCTCGAAAACTGTAGCTTGCAACACCTTGCGAGCCAGTTAATTCGTGAATGCCGTGACACGACATACAACTCAAGCCTTCATCATTCATAGCGGTCCCTTTTACACCACCATGTTGTCCACCCGGCGTTAAATTTCCGGTCAACAATGCAGAAGGAGCATGACAGCCTTCACAATAGCGAGTAGCACTGATACCTTTTGACTTTTCTAACAAATTAACATTTCTAATATAAGTTGGATCATCGGCAGCATGACGATGAGTTGACGCTAACCACTGCTCACCAATACCTTTATGACAAGTTATACAATGCTTGGAGTCTAAAATATCATTTGAATTTATAAAAGTTCCCGTCGCTGTTTCAATTAAGCTAGGAGAAAAAGGGTTTTCTCCGTAATCATATGCATAATTATCATGCAACGACGATAAACTATTATCCTCAATCGGAGAAGGATTAATAACAAGCAGGATAAAGGTTCCAATAATAATACCAACTACACCAAATCCTAATGGCCTATTAATACGAGAAGAGACAGTTAAAAATCGAGTCGGCGTATTAAACAATCGACGCTTAGGAAAACTAATGAAGTGATAAAAAACATGAACAATAAGAAAAAACACGGAAGTAAAGGCTGCATAAATATGAAAATCAAAAAAAGTAATACTTTGCTTATGTACCCCCGTATAACTTAATACAGCGCCAGTGGTGATAAGTAAAACAACCGTTGCAAAAACAACGACTCCAAATATAACCGAAAGAAAACGTCTAAAACCTAGTGTACGTTTAAAATGCACATAGGAATAATAAAAAAAGACAGGAGCAAGCCCTGAACCAGCAACAATATGAATTAAGGAAAACGCTTGCTCAACTAAAGGCGGAATAACAGGAGTAAACCAAGTAACAAACCCTGTAATCATGAGGACTAAAAAAAATGCGCTGAAATAATGAAGTAATTTTATTTCTTTTTTGTTTTTGTTTTTGTTTTCCATAATTTAATTAAACACTTCCCTTTTAGTTTTATTTTATAACAACAAATTTTGAATCGCTAGCTACTTACCATCAATTTGTAATAACGTTCAAGAAAAAATTTATCCTTTATGAAAAAATAAACACCTAATTAAGAGTATTATTGAACTGAACTAGGTGAATACATTGAAAGAGTTCAACTGTAGTGGATTATAAATCTAGCCCTATTTGTGGAACTAACATTACAAATAATCTAAGGCACTTTGTGCCCCAAAGCGAGATAATAAATCAAATTTATAAGGCTTAAAAAAGCAGGTTATTCTTGATTGATACTTTGATCTAGATCCAGACCGAACTTCTCATCTGGAAGGTTTTTTTCTGCATCAAACATGACTATCCCCCTGCGGTGATCTCGTAAGGCGT
>Ga0105355_10002675_pt1 | contig 15943 bp, 12 predicted proteins | sample GOMGulsemesocosm_2_FD_83508 | JGI IMG/M metagenome (GOLD analysis project Ga0105355, IMG submission 83508) | Methane-oxidizing microbial communities from mesocosms in the Gulf of Mexico - GOM9C Gulf of Mexico | ecosystem: Environmental > Aquatic > Marine > Cold seeps | place: Gulf of Mexico... | reverse complement strand
GCTTGGATGTGACATTTGTTGCAAGAGGAAAAACTTATGAGGCCATTAAAACTAAGGGGTTGCAGGTGAAAAGTATTCATGGTGATTTCCATGTGTCTCCAAAAGTAACGAATGATATTAGCACAATTAAAAATCCAGATTTAATTATTCTTGGCGTAAAATCATGGCAAGTGCAAGAGGTTGCAAATGTACTTAAACCTATTCTTAATAAGAACACGATGGTTTTACCATTACAAAATGGGGCTGATAACGCCGATCGTCTATTATCTGTCTTACCAAAAGAAAATGTGCTAGCAGGATTGTGTAAAATAGTGAGTAAAATTGAATCGCCTGGTTATATTAATCATTTTGCATTTGAACCAGAGATTGTATTTGGGGAGTATGACAATAGTAAAACCGAACGTATTTCAGAATTAAAATCAATTTTTGACAAGGCAGGTTTTAAGAATGTTGTATCAGAAGATATTCATTTAGACATTTGGAAAAAGTTTTTATTCATTACAACGATAAGTGGTGTAGGTGCCATAACAAGATCTGTTTTTGGAGAAATGCGAGCTGATGAAAATGTACGACAAATAATGTATCAAACAGCGACTGAGATTGTAGCAATAGCCAATGCAAAAGGCATTAAGTTGACGAATCACCATATAGAAATGGTTATGAAAGTGGTTGACAATTTAGCCTATAATACCACTGCGTCGATGCAACGTGATATTATGGAGGGTCGCCCGAGCGAACTCGAAAATTTTAATGGGTATATTGTAAGAGAAGGGAAGGCATCTCATATTACAACCCCAATAAATACTTTTACATACCACTGCTTATTACCTCAAGAAAAAGCGGCTAGAAGTTAATTAATTTCAAAAACACTTAATACTCCAGCATGATCTGATGGAAACATTTGATCTTGATCTGGGTGTTGATCAATAACTCTGGAATCAATAGGTTTAACTTTAGGGCCTTTATAGTAAATGAAATCAATTCTAAAATCATCACAATAATTATAAAGTGGCGACCATGTTTTCCCTATATATTTCACAGGGTCTGGATGAATTTCTCTATAACTATCTTTAAATCCTTGCTCCATCATTATTTTACTCACTGGAAAGTCGATGACTTTGTTATAATGCAAACCAGCTTCAGCGGTAGATTTAGTCCAATCTAAATGGGAACAAGAGTTGAAATCTCCTCCAAAAAGCACTGGTGTATTTTTGTCTGTTGCATAAACTGAAAGGTCCTTTTCTAGAATTGCATTAAGATCTTTTACAGCATAATTCATATCACCATCAATCATGTCTTGTTCTGTGTAATCTGGATTGTTAATTTCCATTGTATAATCAGGTAAGGCGTAGCGCAACCATACATCCCAAACAATGACTTCTTTATTATTTGGCATTTTTATTTTGGCGCCAATACTATAGAATCCCTTATAATTTGAGGGATATTGCTCTATTATGGGGTAGCGACTAAAAATAGCTAAATTATCTTTTTCTCCAAGCGTATAATAGTGAAAACCTAATTGCTCAGCGATAAGTTTTGCAGCGCCGTAGGTTTCAATCATTAAGACTACATCAGCGGTTGATGCTTTAATTATATCTATAACACGTTGTCTGCCTAATTCTTCTCCGCTTTCAACACCTCCATGCCAAATGTTCCATGACAGCACTTTTAAAATATTATCATTTTGTATACTTGATAATCCTTCATAAACACTTTTGTTTTTAGGAGTACTTGTAAAATCTGACGCCAGATATTGTCCTTTGAAAGAGCTGTTGGAATTTAGAATATAGATAGGGGTGTTATCAGTAGCAGAACTAGAATACTGCTTTTTTATGTCCCCATGAAAACGCCCTAAAATATCAGTTGCGTCTAAGGCTTCGTCATCAAAACCATAACACGCAAGTAAATCAGAATAGTTTTTATGGTCCTTTTTTAAAGGGCTGTGCATCCATTTTTTTATAGTGTTTTGATCAATTGCTGTATTCCAAATTCTAACTTCGTCGATACTCCCATTAAAAAAATGTTCACTATCATTGGCGCCAATAAAAGAGGGGCAAATGCCTTTGCCTCCTTTGCCTTTAGCTTCCAGTTCTCCATCAACATAAAGTTTAAAATCTGTGCCATTATTAACAACTGCTAAATGATGCCAGTCAGAATCTAGTTTATGAGTTGCAATTAAACTATCGCCAACAGTTGGATATCCATTTTTTAGGCTAAGTGGTGTTTGTTCCCAGTCTTTAATTGTTGCCCAGCCATTGGAGATAATGGTTTCATTTGGATTCCATAAGGTATCATTGCCTTTTATCCAGACTGATAATGTCCATTGATTTGTAATTGGTTTTAAAAATAGATCAACCTTATCATCAATACCATCAAACTTCAAGGCATTATTAGTATACAATTTGGTGTTGTTAGTTGGATTGGTTGCATTCTGTTTTTTACAAGAAATATTTACTAGAAGGATTAATATGAATGCTATCTTGTAAATATTAATAATTGTCTTGGCTAATTTCAATGGGTGTTTTTTTATAATTATATGTTAGTTCTTCGATTTCATACTAATGAGATATACTCCAGAAGCTACTAATAAACAACTTATTATTTTAACAAGGTTAATATCTTGAGCATATTCCTCATGGCCCAATACAAAAGCATAAATGCTTACCATGATAAAACTTACTGCTGGCTGTAAATAGACATAACTCCCTGTTACGGATGGAGACACATATTTAAGCGAATAAATATTAAATAGATAGGCCAAAAAGGTGGTGCACACTATAACAAAAGTAATTACCAAATAAGTTTGTATTGTGAATGCTTCGTAGTTTGTAGTCAAAGCGTCTTTCACACCAATTGGGAATACAAACATAAGTCCAAATAAAAACACCCAACTAATTACTGTTATAGCGCTGTATTTTTTCATCATTGGTTTAACAAGAACTAAATACAAGGCATAGGAACAAGCATTGGAAAATATAAAGAGATTCCCTAACATAGAGCTTGTTCCTCCAGATGTATTACCGTATCCAACTAATAATATTGCGCCAATCGCTCCTATGGCAATACCTAGAAGTTTATTTTTTGTAATTTTTTCTTTTAAAATAAGAGCACTAAAAATTAATACCATTACTGGTATTGCGGTAATTATAATTGAAGCGTCAATGGGAGATGTTAAACTTAGTCCGTGAAAGAACAATAATTGATTTGTAGCAACACCTAACAATCCACAGAGAATGAGTAACAAAAAATCTTTCTTTTCAATTTTCTCTTTAATAAAAGATTTAATAATCCAAAACAGAATTCCTGCTCCAATCACCCGTAATAAAATGAAAGCTGAAGGGCCTATTTTATTAGGCATAATGCCCTTGGCGATTAAATAATTCATGCCATAGATAACATTAGCGCCGAGTAGCGCAAGATGTGCTTTAATTGTATTGTTTTGCAATTTTAGTTAGTTTAATTAGAATTGAATTACAATTCAAAAGTAAAGGTTTTTTCATTCATACAATAAACCGTAAATTTGCCACTTCAAAAAGCAGAAAGTAATTTGTTTATCATATGCTTTTAAGATTATAAAGATAGAACGGAAAGTATTAATATGAAACTTCCAGAATGAGGATTTCAATACTCAAGGAAAGGACAATAGAAAATATACATGAAATACAATTTTAACGAAATTGAGGCCAAGTGGCAAAAGTATTGGGCAGAAAACAAAACGTTTAAAGCTGTAAATAATTCTGAGAAACCAAAATACTATGTGTTAGACATGTTCCCTTACCCAAGCGGAGCTGGATTGCACGTTGGTCATCCACTAGGTTATATTGCTTCAGATATTTATGCGCGTTACAAACGTCACAAAGGGTTTAATGTATTGCACCCTCAAGGATATGATAGTTTTGGTTTGCCTGCAGAACAATATGCAATCCAAACTGGACAGCATCCCGCTTTGACAACCGAAGCTAATATTAAAACCTATAGACGACAGTTGGATCAAATAGGGTTTTCTTTCGATTGGTCTCGTGAAGTACGTACTTCTAGTCCTGAATACTATAAATGGACACAGTGGATCTTTATTCAATTGTTTGAGTCTTGGTATAATATTGATACTGATAAAGCAGATTCCATTTCAAACTTAGTTAATACGTTTGCTTCTGAAGGAAATTCAAAGGTAAATGCAGTTTGTGATGATGTAGTTGAATTCTTTTCTGCGGAACAATGGAATGGGTATTCTTCAGAAAAACAACAAGAAATATTATTACAATATAGATTAACCTACTTAGCAGAAACTGAAGTTAATTGGTGTCCTGCTTTGGGTACCGTTTTAGCAAATGACGAAATTATAAACGGGGTTTCCGAACGTGGTGGACATCCTGTAGTGCGTAAAAAAATGACCCAATGGAGCATGCGTATTTCTGCATATGCAGAGCGTTTATTACAAGGGTTAAATACTATTGATTGGACAGATTCATTGAAAGAAAGTCAACGTAACTGGATTGGGAAATCAGTTGGAGCATCAGTCTCATTCAATGTAAATGGACATGATGAGATTATTGATGTGTTTACAACTCGACCAGATACTATTTTTGGTGTGAGTTTTATGACTTTAGCACCAGAGCATGATTTGGTTTCCAAATTAACAACAGCTGCGCAAAAAGCAGATGTTGAAGCTTATGTATTGGCAACGGCTAAACGTAGTGAACGCGATAGAATGGCCGATGTAAAAACCATTTCAGGAGTGTTTACAGGGGCCTATGCCGAACACCCGTTTACAAAAACACCGATTCCAATATGGATTGGGGATTATGTACTTGCCGGATATGGAACAGGAGCAGTAATGTCAGTGCCTTGTGGTGATCAACGTGATTATGATTTTGCAAAGCACTTTGATATCGCGATTCCTAACATTTTTGAGGGAGTAGATATTAGTCAAGAGGCTTATGCCGATAAAAATAATACGTCGATTGCTAATAGTGACTTCCTAAATGGGATGAATCATAAAAAAGCAACCAAACGTGCCATTTATGAATTAGAACAACTTAGTCAAGGTGAAGGAAAAACCAATTACCGCTTACGTGATGCCGTGTTTTCTCGCCAGCGTTATTGGGGGGAGCCATTTCCAGTATATTATGTAAATGGGATGCCACAAATGATTGATAAAGCACATTTACCAATCCGTTTACCAGAAGTTGAGAAATATTTACCAACAGAAACAGGTGAACCACCATTAGGGAATGCAACCGTTTGGGCCTGGGATTCTGTAATTAATGGAGTGGTTGATAATGATCAAATTAATAATGAGACTGTTTTCCCTCTGGAATTGAATACTATGCCGGGTTGGGCAGGAAGTTCTTGGTATTTTAATCGCTATATGGATGCCGATAATACAGAAGAATTTGCAAGTCAGGAAGCCTTGAATTATTGGAAAGATGTCGATTTATATATTGGAGGTAGTGAACACGCTACAGGACATTTATTGTATTCGCGTTTCTGGCAAAAATTCCTGTTTGATAAGGGCGTTGTACCCGTAGACGAGTTTGCAAAAAAACTGATCAACCAAGGGATGATCTTGGGGACGAGTGCCATTGTTTATAGAATTACAGGCACAAATAAGTATGTCTCTAAAGGCTTGAAGGATAATTACGAGGTTGAAGAGTTAAGAGTTGATGTTAATATGGTGAATGCTTCTGATGAAATAAATATTCGTGATTTAAAAAATTGGCAGCCACAATTTGCAAGTGCTGAATTTATACTTGAGGATGATAAATATATTGTTGGACGGACTGTAGAGAAAATGTCAAAACGTTGGTATAATGTTGTGAATCCTGAAGAAATATGCGAACAATATGGTGCAGATAGTTTACGTCTCTACGAAATGTTTCTTGGTCCATTAGAACAATACAAACCTTGGAATACTGCTGGTATTACAGGAGTGTCTGGTTTCTTAAAAAAACTATGGAAATTGTATTTTGATGATAATGGATTGAAAATTACAGATGCTTCAGCAACTAAAGATGATTTAAAAATACTTCATAAAACGATTAAAAAGGTAGAAGAAGATATTGAAAACTTTTCATTTAATACTTCTGTGTCAACCTTTATGATTGCAGTAAATGAGTTAACAGCTCAAAAGTGTACAAGCAAAGAAATTTTAGAACCTTTATTGATTTTAATATCTCCTTATGCACCACATATTGCTGAAGAATTATGGAATGCTTTAGGAAATACTAATTCTATTTCTACAACGGCGTTCCCAATATTTGAAGGGAGTCATTTAGTAGAAAGTAGTAAAAATTACCCGATCTCATTTAATGGTAAAATGCGCTTTACCATGGAGTTACCATTAGATATGTCTAAAGAAGATATTGAGGCTGCTGTTTTAGCACATGAAAAAACGTATGAGCAACTGCAAGGTCGAACCCCTAAAAAAGTGATTGTTGTACCCGGTAAAATTGTGAACATTGTTGGATAAAATTGAAATAATAGGACTAATTGCAGCTGTATTAACCACAGCAGCATTTTTACCACAGGTATATAAAACATACAAAAGCAAAGATGTGTCATCGCTATCTATGCCAACACTGTTACTTTTCTTTGTTGGGATTATACTTTGGTTTATTTATGGCATTTTTATAGAGAGTTTCTCATTAATGATGGCAAATGGTATCACCATTGGTTCTTATGCATTGCTTATTTTTTTTAAGTTTAAATATGCTAAGAAAAAAATATAAACTGACAAAATTTCTTAACTTTTGTTTGGCGTAATTTTTGTTGTAATTGGTTACATTTATATTTTAAAAGAAGAAAAGCATGTATACATATTATATAATATTAGGAGGTATAGCCTTAGTAAGTTGGTTGGTAAGTAATCAATTAAAAAAGAAGTTTGAAAAGTACTCTAAAGTACAATTGCGTAATGGCATGAGTGGTGCTGAAATTGCAGAAAAAATGTTAGCGGATCATGGGATATCAGATGTCAAAGTAGTTTCTGTAGCTGGGCGTTTAACAGATCATTATAATCCAAAAGACAAAACAGTCAATTTAAGTGAAGCTGTATATTCGCAACGTAATGCAGCAGCAGCAGCTGTTGCAGCTCATGAGTGTGGTCATGCCGTTCAACATGCGCAAGCGTATGCTTGGTTGCAAATGCGTTCTTCACTAGTGCCAGTGGTTAGTGTGACCTCAGGTATGTCACAATGGGTAATTATTGGAGGAATTGTTTTGATGTCAGCAAATTTACTCGGTGGAATAGGATATTTTGTTGCCATTGCAGGATTGTTAATGATGGGTTTTGCAACTTTATTTAGTTTTATAACTTTACCAGTGGAATACGATGCAAGTAACAGGGCATTGGCATGGTTAAAAAACAAAAACATGGTTTCTCAAGAAGAATATAAAGGATCGGAAGATGCGTTAAAATGGGCAGCTAGAACTTATTTGGTTGCTGCTATTGGTGCTTTAGCCTCTTTGGTGTACTGGGCATTTCAGATTATAGGTAGAGATTAAATTTACAAATAGAATAATAGTTAAAAGCTCTGAAGGAATTCAGGGCTTTTTTTGTGGAGATATTTTGCCATAAATATTAAATTGAAACATGATGTTTTGATTAATAAAGCTAAATGAAGCTGTATTAATCGTAGGGTAGTAAAAATAAAAAAACCGCACAGCATGCAGTTTTTAATAAGTTATGTAATAAAAGGAGTGACTATCTTAGCACTTCACATTAGTTTTACCTTTTAAACGAAGGCTTCTAATATAAGTTTTTACATTAATAATGTCATTACTCTTTTTGTAATTGATGTCTAAGTATTGTGTTTTTGGGTCAACACTAATTTTTTCTACTTTTTTAAATGACACTTCAGTTTTAATTGTTGTGTTGATTTCAACTTTAGCTATAACTGAATCGTTTTGAGCAGTCGCTGCAAAAGGGACAATTAAGAAGGCTATAACTATTAATACTTTGTTCATAATTTGAGTAGGTTTCTGAAGCAAAGAAAAGGCACAATGATAGTTAAGTCTTTAAATAATTGTTGAGTTGCAAAAAAATCTAGTTTATTGGAGTGATTGTGTTTAAAGGATCGATGAAATGCACAAACGCCCTGTAGCTGTACAAAAACGAGTGTGCTTTTTATCTAGAAAACAAGTATTTAATCTAATTGGGACGGTCAATTTTGGTTTTAGTTTAGCCATAAAACACAAAATCCATCAAACATATTAATGATGTCCAATGGATCTTAGTGTTGGCTAAAAAAATAGTGTTAATTATTGTTTTTATGTGTTCAATAAGTAACTGCGATTCCTTTTAACTATTTTCTTCTTTATTAAAATAATCAGAAACGACGTTCTCATTAGATTCATTTTGATATTTCATATAAGTAAATCCTTTATGAATACAATAGGAACCAACTTCGCCAGATTTATTCATAGCGATGTATGCGATTTGGAAATTTTTATAACGATCATTTTTCGATACAATTCTATGAATGGCTTCTTCACAGGCAGCTTGTGGACTCATACCATTTCTCATTAACTCTACTATTAAAAAACTTCCTACTGTTTTCACAACCTCTTCACCCATTCCTGTAGCTACAGCTCCACCAATTGAATTATCAATAAATAAACCAGATCCTATTATAGGTGAATCTCCAACTCTCCCTCTCATTTTATACCCTAATCCAGAAGTTGTACATGCTCCTGCAATGTCACCATTTTTATCAATAGCTAACATACCAATGGTATCATGATTCTCTATATTAATTATAGGTTTATACTTTGATTCTTTTTTCCACTCTTCCCAAGCTTTTTTAGAGCTTTCTGTGAGTAGGTCTTCTTTTTTAAATCCTTGGCTATACGCAAAATCTTCAGCGCCTTCTCCAGCCAGCATCACATGTGGAGTATCTTCCATTACTTTTCTGGCTAATGCAGCTACATTAGTAATGTTTTCTACACAAAGCACAGCCCCGCAATCACCTTCTGGATTCATGACACAAGCATCCAATGTTACATGGCCTTCACGATCTGGTGCGCCTCCTTTTCCAACGGTTGTGTTTTTTATGTTTTCTTCTTCAATAGCAACACCCGAAATAACTGAATCAAGTGCTGATTTATTATTAGCTAATTCTTCACCAGCTTTGGCATTGGCTTTATCAAACCCCCAAGTGCAAATGGCTATTGGGTATTGTGAAAAGTCATTTGTTGTGCTTTTTTCTTCTTCTAATTTTTCAGCATTACTTTCCTCCTTGCAGGCCATAATAGAGGCTCCAACGGTAATTCCTACGCCAGATAAAGAGGCGTTTTTTATAAAATTTCTACGTTTCATCTGTTTTTTTTATTAGTTGCTATTGGGAGTGTTACTCATTTCAAAAATAAGGGTACCACCATGTATTATATCATTATGTGAAATCATATGGTTTTCAAGTACTTTTCCATTAATAGTGGCACTCTTGACATATATATTATTTTTACTTTGGTTCTTTGCTTGAATAGTCAATGTATTACCATTGTTTAAAGTAATCAATGCTTCCTCAATGATAGGGCTTCCTAAAGCATAATTAGGAGATCCGGGAGTAACCGGATAAAAACCAAGACTACTAAAAATATACCACGCGCTCATTTGACCGGCATCATCATTGCCGCATAACCCATCTTCTTTATTGCCATACATGGTTTCCATAATCATACGGACGCGCTCTTGTGTTTTATGAGGTTTTCCTGTCCAATTGTATAAATAAGGAATATGATGTCCAGGTTCATTACCATGCACATAATTACCAATAATTCCATCACGTGTAATGTCTTCATTTTTAGCAATGTATTTGTCGTCTAGTTCCATAGTAAATAGAGAATCTAAATGTTTACTAAATCGCTCTTTACCACCCATCATATCTATCATTTTGTCAAGTTGATGAGGCACATATAATCCATAATTCCAAGCATTACCTTCAATAAATCCTTGCCCATGTGTGTCAAGAGGGTCATAGGCTTCTCTAAATTTTCCATTAGATAATTTTGGACGCATATATCCTATGGAAGGATCATAAACATTATTGAAATATTCTGCTCTTTCTAAAAATTCGGCTTCAGCCTTAGAATTGCCAACTTGATTTGCCATTTGAGAGATACACCAATCATTATAAGCAAGTTCTAATGTTTTAGAAACCGAAGAGTGGCTTTTGTCATCGGGGACATATTTGTAATCTATATAATCACCTAATCCATCAAAATATCGCACATTGGCGGTATTGACCGAGGCTTGTAAGGCATGTGTTTTATCAAAATCTCCTACATTTTTTGCCATCGCATCTGCAATTACCGAGGTTGCATGATAGCCAATCATACACCAGTTCTCATTGGCATAATGACTCCAAATAGGGAGCATATTGTGCACACTTTCGTCATGATGAGCCAGCATGGATTTTATCATGTCATTATTTCGTTGAGGTTGTGTAATATTAAATAATGGATGTAAGGCACGATAAGTATCCCATAGGGAGAAAATGGAATAATTTGTAAAGCCATCTGAGGTATAGATGTTTTGGTCTAATCCACGATATTGGCCATCTACATCTTCATAAATTATAGGGCTTAACATGGTGTGATAAAGGGCAGAATAAAAAGTTTTCTTATCATCTAACGTTGTAGTTTTTACATCTATTTTAGAGAGTTCATTATTCCATTTTTGCTTTGTTTCTGATTTGGTTTTATCAAAATTCCAATGCGGAATTTCAGCTTCGAGGTTCTTTAATGCGCCATTAGTACTCACGCTAGATAGGGCGAATTTCATTTTGATTTTTTCGTTGTCTTCGGTGTCAAAATTAAAGTAGGCACGAATATCCTTTCCTGCCATTTCTGGAAAGTTTTCACTTTGATTAAAACGCCTGTAAAACCCATCATATGTTTCTTTATTATACTTTTTATGACCATAACTCTTAAATGGTTTTGAGAATTGCATTGCAAAAAACACCTTTTTTGTTCTTGCCCATCCTTTGGTTTGTCTGTAGCCGGTTACCAAGGAGTCATTTTCTACACGAATAAAGGTCCACACATTTTTATTATCATGATGGTAAATATTATATACAAGATCCAAAATAATATGTGCATTGTTTGATTTTGGAAAGGTATATTGATGAAATCCAACGCGCTCACTGGCGGTTAATTCTGCAGTAATATTATGGTCGTCGAGTTTCACTTTATAATATCCAGCAGTAGCTGACTCGTTCTCATGAGAAAATTTAGAATAAAATCCTTTGTCACCTGAAGCTGTTTCTATAGGATCCAATATTAAATCTCCTGAGGTTGGCATCACCAAGAAATCACCTAAGTCGGAATGGCCAGTACCACTCAAGTTAGTGTGGGCAAAACCAACGATTGTAGAGTCAGAATATTGATAACCTGCACAGTACTCGTATGTTTTGGAGTTATAGTTTCCGTTTTTTTTAAACATGACCTCAAAATCAGTTTGAGGAGAAAGTTGTACCATTCCAAATGGGGCTGTAGCTCCAGGGAAAGTATGTCCCATTTTACTTGTGCCAATAAAAGGATTTACAAATTGTGTGAAGTCTTTATTGGTTTCGTTGGTAGGGGTCTGAAGTGTTTTAGTTGTGTTATCACAATTTATGAAGCTCCCGAATACACAAATAAATGTTATATTTTTAAGTATTTGTGAATGTGATTTTTGGATTTTAAAAAACATATTAAAAATGTGGATAGGTTATTTTGTTAGTTGATTTTAGTTTCTTGGCCAAACTGGAGTCGGTAACCATTGTTGTCATAAATACAAAATTCACGCATCCCGTAGTCAAAATTTTCAATAGGATAGCAAATTGATACTTTGTCTTTTAAAATTTGCCAGATAACATCAATATTATCCGTTCTTATATACAAACTTCCAGTCATACATGTTGATGGGTGTTTGTCCTTAAATAGTCGTGGGGAAAACATTATTTGAATATCATCTTTTTGTACAATAGCCCATTGAATGTCTTCTCTTTGAATACATTTAAAGTCCAAAATAGCCACATAGAATTCAATAGTTTTATCCATGTTTTCTACTTCAAGAATCGGCGTTAAACTATTGAAAGGCATAATCGTATTATGATTTAATTATTATATTCTTAAATAGCTTTTGAGGGCTATTTTTTGTTTTAAGAATAGTTTCCTTAAAAGATGGTGAAAGATAGTAAATCTTAACTTATAGTTAAATTAATTTAAACAATCTATATCGCCAATTAAAATAAATTATATTTGGTAAAATTGTACTATGATTCGTTGGATTATTTTTATTGTCATATTTGCTATCATTGACATTTATGCCTTTCAAGCTGTAAGAACTAGCTTTAGAAGTAAGGGTGTGAATATTGCCTATGTTATTATGTCTTTAATGGTGATGGGTAATTTTATTTATCAAATTACTAGTACAGATAGAAACAGTGGGATTAGCGTTAATATGGGTCTTGCAATTGGACTGTTCCTTACCTTATATATCCCAAAGATAGCTGTGATGATCATTATGTTTGGAGAAGATATTTTTAGAGTTCCTCAAGCCATGTATCGTTATTTTGTAGAAGGAAGAGGAGGCGAAAATATGGGATATTTACCATCGAGACGACAATTTATAAGTAAACTAGCTTTAGGGATTGCAGCGATACCCTTTGCGTCTTTTTTATATGGGATGGTTCTTGGTAAATACAATTTTAAGGTTTTAAAATACACACTTCATTATGAGGATTTACCCGAGGCATTTGATGGATATCGAATTACTCAAATTAGTGATATTCATAGTGGGAGTTTTGATAATAAAGAAAAGATTGAATATGCAGTTGACCTTGTAAATGAACAGGCGTCTGATGTGATTCTGTTTACTGGAGACATGGTAAATAATAAAGCAACAGAGATGTTACCATGGAAAGGGGTGTTTTCAAAATTAAAGGCAAAGGATGGAATGTACTCCGTTTTAGGAAATCATGATTATGGAGATTATGTAAATTGGGAATCAGATGCGGCAAAACAAGATAATTTGGAGCATTTATCTAAAATTCAAAAAGAACTTGGATTTGATCTTATGCGAAATGAAAGTCGGTTTATTGAAAAAAACGGACAACGTATTGCTTTGGTTGGCGTTGAGAATTGGGGTAAAGGTTTCAAGCAAAAAGGAGACTTAAAAAAGGCGTCTCATGCTGTAGATTCGAATGATTTTAAAATTCTAATGAGTCATGACCCTTCGCATTGGGAACACCAAGTTATAGCAGATGATTATCATTATCATCTTACATTAAGTGGTCATACACATGGGATGCAATTTGGAATTGAAATTCCAGGATGGATTAAATGGAGTCCCGTAAAATGGCGTTATAAATATTGGGCGGGAATTTATAAAGAACAAGGGCAATATATAAATGTAAATAGAGGCTTTGGTTTTTTAGCATATCCTGGGCGTGTTGGAATTTGGCCAGAGATAACAGTTATAGAGCTTAAAAAAGGGAAAGAAGTAGCTTAATTTGTAGGAAATGCTATATTTACTCTAGAAATCCGTATTTTTATATAGGACCTTGTAATCAATTTAACCTGTTGGTTTTCAAACTAAATAAAAAATTGTAGGTTTGTAAGAGAGCATTAAATTAAAATTTTTAAGTATGTCAAAGTTTGGCGAATTAATAGATGTTAATACCCCAGTTTTGTTAGATTTTTTTACAGAATGGAATGAACAGTCTGCAGGAATGCATGCTGTACTAAGAGATGTTGCAGCTGCTCTTGGCGATAAAGCCAAGGTTATTAAAATTGATGTTGATAAAAATCAAGATTTAGCTGAAGCACTTAGAATAAAAGGGCTTCCAACATTAATTATCTATAAAAACGGTGAAATGAAATGGCGTCAAAGCGGAGAGCAAGATGCTAATACCTTAATTGGGCTTATTCAGGAATACGTTTAAATTCAAACCCTTTTTTACTGAAATAGTCAAGTACCTTGGGAAGTGCATACTGCATATTTTTTGAGGCTTTTAGGCTGTCGTGAAACACAATGATATGTCCCGAATCTGCATTATTAATTACATTTTCTAAGCAAGTTTCTTGAGATATTGATTTATCCCAATCTATAGAAAGGATATTCCACATTATAATTTTATACCCTTTTTTAGTTAACTGCTTTATTTGCTTTGGCTTTATTTGTCCGTAAGGGGGGCGAAATAAGTTTATAAAATTAGGGTTTTGTATTTGAGATTCAGTGTTTATGTAGTGCTTATTAAACGCAACTTGAGTTTGTTTTATATTCTCAATATAATCTTTGGTTTTGGTCTTCCATCCTTTTAAGTGATTGTAAGTATGGTTTCCAATAGAATGGCCTTTCGAAACAATTTTATTAAATATTTCAGGATGAGTATCAACATTTTTTCCAATGCAAAAAAAGGTTGCTTTAGCTTTATATTGCTCTAAAGTATTCAAGGTCCACTCTGTTATTTCTGGTGTGGGTCCATCATCAAACGTAAGGTAGATTACCTTGTCATTGTTGGGTAATTCCCAAACTAAGTTTGGGAATAGTGTTTTTATAAATTGTGGAGTTACCGCAGGAGTTAAATTCATTACTCATTACTGTCTTGCTCAACAGTATTGGTGTCAACTGGAATGTCTTTATCTATTCTTTCTGTTTCTTCTGGAGCCTCTCCAGTGAAAAGTCTAATAAAGTTGTTGTATTTCTGCATTTCAGCTTCGGCAAATTCTTGAGTTTCGTATCTCATCAATACGTCAATTAAGCCCCTGTAACGACCAATGTCGGTTGAAATCTGGTCAACCATCTGTCCTTGTTTTTTTTCACTTAGAGCGCTGTAATAACTCAGGTTTTCTTGATATTTTTTTGAAACATCCATGTACAATTGACGCGCTTTATCATGAGACTTGACTTCATAATAGGCGCCAATATATGGCTCTAATAAAGTATAATATCCAAAAATATCTACAGGCATTTTTTCCATGGCAAGATCTGCGATTTCTTCGGCCTTTTCAAATTGTTCTTCATTAATGAACGTTTCAATAAGTCGTGCTAAATTCCCACGATAAGAAATTCCATTTTTTCGCGTCTCTACGTCATGGTAAATGTCTTCATTACCACTATTTCCCCAATCCCATTGTTTTACTTTTTCGTACATCAATTCACTATCAATACGACCCATGTCAAAAGGGTTTGCTTGATCTACAGGCGTTTTAATAGGCACTAATTTGTAGCATAAACCATCCAATTGAAGATAGTCTTTCATCCAGATATAATCGTCATCTCCAAAGGCACCACCGGTAAAATAAATTGGGCGCTCCCAATTGTTGTTGGCTACAATGTCCAGCATTAAAAGACGGTTTTTAGGAAGTGCGCTACCTGTAATTTTAAGATCTATATAAGGCACAATTTTATCGGCATCCTTTGCTTTTACAATACCATTTTTAAGAACCATTTCCTTGTTTACAGGAATTCTTAAATTTTCGGTAGGTAAATAATTGATGTTTAGTTCTTGTTCTCTTGCTCTACTGAGATCTATGGTTTTATCTTGTTGAAGCACATATTTGTATTTAGTTCTTGGATTTTCAGAAGTAACAAAATCTAAAACCTTTTTAATGTCTAATGTGTCTTTCGTCATTGGAGCATTTACAATATAGTCTCTAGTTCCATATCTGTATTGTTTATGCGTTAGCTGTGATGGAACAGGATCACTTTCATAAGCCTTACGCTTCATTTGATCAATATACCAATCTGTTTGAAATAAGCTGGTATTTACCACTCTTACGTCTGTTCTGATGCCTTCTATTTCTTGGAGATACCACAACGGAAATGTGTCGTTATCACCAATAGTAAATAAAATAGCATTTGGGGCACAAGATTCTAAATATTGTCGCGCCATGGCATTAGCTGTTTCTTTGCCAGAACGGTCATGGTCGTCCCAGTTATTAGCAGCTAAAATCCCTG
>Ga0105355_10002674_pt1 | contig 15956 bp, 14 predicted proteins | sample GOMGulsemesocosm_2_FD_83508 | JGI IMG/M metagenome (GOLD analysis project Ga0105355, IMG submission 83508) | Methane-oxidizing microbial communities from mesocosms in the Gulf of Mexico - GOM9C Gulf of Mexico | ecosystem: Environmental > Aquatic > Marine > Cold seeps | place: Gulf of Mexico... | reverse complement strand
CATTAATGGTAAAATCAATACCTTTAACCAAACCTTCGTTATCAAAACCAACATTGTAAGTATTTTCAAAGGGGTGACGTTTTCCAGTAGCCGTCATATCATCGTGACGATTTAATCGCACTTTAACGCCGCGACCGGTTTCATTCGCTAACAACGCAGCTAAACACGCCCAAGGTGCAGCCTGTGTTTCTTTTCCACCAAAGCCACCGCCCATGCGGCGCATGTCAATCACAACCTTATTAAATGGAATGCCTAAGACTTCAGCGACTAGAATTTGCACCTCCGACGGGTGTTGGCTCGATGAATACACAATCATGCCACCCTCCTCCGTTGGTTCGGCACTTGATATTTGGCTTTCTAAATAGAAATGTTCTTGACCACCAATTTCTAATTCACCCGACAACTGATGTGGACTCGCCGCAATAGCTTTTGGTGCATCACCGCGTGATTGAGTATGTGTTGGGCGCACAAAGTTTTTCTGCGCTAACGCATCTTTTACCGATAATACTGGAGGCAATTCCTCATATTCAATAACGGCTAAGCGCGCCGCTTGAATGGCAGCTTCGTGAGAGGTTGCTGCAACAGCAAATATGGCTTGTCCCATGAATTCAACTTTATCTTCAACCAACACAGGATCGCCGCCAAACACAGGGCCAATGTCAACTTTTCCCGGCACATCTTGGCTGGTTATAACAGCAACAACATCAGGGTGTGCTTTAACTTTCGATAAATCCATCGACTTAACAACGCCGTGAGCAATAGTGCTTTGACCAATAGCACCATGTAATTGATGCGCTTGTTCTGGGCGGTCATCAATATAAATAGCCTTGCCGCTCACATGTTTATCGCTACTTTCGTGTTTATGAGATACACCGACTTTACCCGCCACCTTACTCGATTGTTTCGTCGGTAAATCAATTAATTTACGCATATTGAACAACTCCCGTATTAGCCTGCGGCTGAGATATTTCGATAAAGGCTTTTTGTAATAAATTTTGGGCAACCGTCATACGGTAATCTTTTGAAGCGCGCACATCGCTCATTGGTGAAAAGTCATTGGTTAATTGGGTTTTAGCATTATCAATCGTTGATTGATTAAACGCTTGACCGATTAACGCATTTTCACAATGCTTACCACGCGCTGGAATCCCCGCCATGCCGCCAAAGGCCACTCTTGCTTGCGTAACAACATCACTTTCAATCGTTAAATTAAACACCGCGAGCACCGCTGAGATATCATCATCAAACCGTTTTGAAATTTTATAAACTTTTAAGTGCTGCGTGCTCAATCGAGGCTTAGGAACAACAATACTTTCAATAAATTCACTTGGTTGTTGCGAAGTGACCTTATAATCAACAAAGTAATCTTCAATGGCAATTTGACGCACTTTATCACCACAACGTAAGTTGACTCTTGCCTCTAAGGCTATTAGAGCTGGCGGCATATCGCCAATTGGTGAAGCATTTCCCACATTGCCGCCCAAAGTACCTTGGTTACGAATCTGTAGTGAGCCGATGCGCTCAATCATAGTCCCTAATTCTGGATAATGAGCCGCTAAGTGCGGCGTAAACTCGCTATAAGGCAGTGCTGCACCAATGGTAAATTCATCGTCGGTTTCTGCTAGCGTTTGCAGCTCGGGCACGTCACCAATATAAACAATGGTGCTTAATTTTTTATGCATCTGAGTTATTTCAAGCACGATATCTGTACCACCAGCAACAATACGCGCTTTAGGCTTATCAATCATTAGCTGACTAAGCTGTGATAATGACGTTGGACTAAACGCCTGCTCGCTGCCACTAACAAGTTCTGCCATAGTATTCTTAGAAATGTTAGTTAACGTCTCGATCGTTTGCTCGCTAGTGCGATCAAATTGATCTTCTCCATGATTTTTAGCCGCGGCCGCTGCATCAACAATGGCGCGATACCCTGTACAACGACATAAATTCCCGGCTAAAGCTTCTAGGGTTTGATGCTTACTAGGATCGGGAAAGTTTTTATGTAGTGCAAACAGCGACATGATAAAACCCGGCGTACAAAATCCACATTGCGAACCATGGTAATCCACCATGGCTTGTTGCACAGGATGCAAACGCTGACCGTCTTGTAAATCTTCAACAGTAATGAGTTGCTTACCATGCAGACTAGGTAACAAACTAATACATGCATTTAAGCTTTTATAACGAAGTTTGCCCGCAACACTCTCACTAACAACTACTGTACATGCACCGCAGTCACCTGATGCACACCCTTCTTTGGTGCCATTCTTTTGCTGGTGATTACGAAGGTACTGCAAAATTGTTGTATTAGGATCGATATTACTTAATGTCATCAATTGATCATTAAGCAAAAACTGAATCTGATTATCTGCCATTACTTTATCGCTCTTATTGCCACTCTCTATGCTAATCATGAGATTAGTAATTGGGTGACATTTATAATTTTAATATCTGACATAAGTGTCAAGTATTTTAAAGATAGGGGATTTATTGATTTTAGTCAATGATGGGCGATAGCGAGTAAGAATGATGGATAAAAACTGTGAAGTTAATCGTTTTTTGGATTCACAGATAAATCAATTAATGGTGAACGGTGCAGCAAGAATGGGAGGTTTCAATGAGCTTGTTACAATAACAACCTCATTGAAGTTTAGCATCGAGTCTATTTAAAAGTTAAATATCTGAATATTATCGAGGCCTAATACATCAATCTTTGTTGCGCCCCCAGACACATAAATAACATTGTCCATTATTGTTGCTGCTGTGTGGCGTGCGGCAATATAGCCAATGTCTAGTTTTTTCCATTGCTGCGAATTAAAATCATAACTAAAGGTTTCTGACGTATTCAGGTAGTTACCAAAAACATAGAGCTTATCGCCTTTTAGCGCTAATGAATGAGCACTGATACGATAAGGCATTGTTGGTAATGACTGCCAGCGATTAAGCTTTGGATCGTAACGTTCAAAGGTATTGAGGCTTTGTTTTCCATTGTAACCACCGACTAGATAGATGTAGTCATCTTTAATGAAGGCTTCGCTTTCTTTGGCAGTTGGCATGTCAGTTCCACGTTGCCACGTGTCTTTAGCTGTATTGTAAACAGCTACAGTGGAATGATATTTAGAGGTGCCTCCGCGAGGATAACCTCCACCAAATACGAAAATTTTGTCATCTATAAAAACAGCAGTATTGGTACGTGTCGGCTCAGGTAGATTTTCGACTAAAGTCACTTCATGCGTTCTAGTGTTAAATACTTCTACCTTTTTCTCATATTTTGTTCGATTCCCAATTAAGCTCACGCCCCCGATAATGTAAATTGACTCCTTACCATCCCAAACCGCTGAAAAGTAACGCCTTGGAATAATCTTACCTGTGAGTTTTATCGATTGTTTTGTATTAGGATCAATGATCTCGATGCTAGATAAAAAATTGCTGCTGTTTGAACCACCAATGACATAGAGTTTTTCACCATCATTAACCATCGCGTGGGCATAACGGACATCTTCAAGTGATATTGGGTCATTATATACAGGCGCAGAGGATGTAGATGAAGTGGAGGCGGTTGAAGCACAACCTGAAATAGTTATTAGTAGTGATGTTATTAGTATTAAACGATTTTTTAGTAATTTCATAATTAGCATCCATGTTAAATAATAAGCTTACACTAAGCCACTCACTTAATTTTTTCAATAGAGCACTAGCTGTTTGAGCCCATCAACTACGCTGATTCAACCTGAAAGGCTCAATTGTTAGCTTCCAATCTATTTTACAAGCCAACTAATTTTATAAAAACCATTAATGCGTAGAACGCGAAGCACTCCTCTATTAAAAGTTTACATAGCAACAGATCCCCCTTAAAAGTGATAGCCAGCAGAAAATAATTAACGGTTAAGGCTTGTTATTAAAATTCACTATTATTCAACAACAATTATACTTTCAAGTCCCTTGCGGACCCCAAATACATCCTGTGTATCAAAGCCCAAAGTGACATGAAAATCTTTAGCTTTAAGTCCATAGGTTTGTCTGATTTTCTGTGCTTGCGCAGCGCTAGATACCACAAAATAAGTACTGTTTCTTTTTTTGCTGGCGCGACCTAACCCTTCAAACTTAAATGCAATGGTAGGCAATGTCGTCACATCAATCTTTTTTACATCTGGATATTCATAAGGGTTAATTAAAGTTATGTGAAAACTTTGATGGTCGCGGGCCGATTGTGCGGCGCGATACTTATCAAATTTTTGCTGACCAAGAAGCGTTCTTAATTGAGTGAGGTATTGAGCCACAAGTGCCTCATCTACCGTATATCCAATATAAACTAAACCAGTGTTATCTGTTAATTGAGAAGGCTTTAATGTGTGCATATTGTTAGCGGCCTGTGATGTCAGCGATGCCATAGCTAAAAAGCTTAATGATAATACCTTTGTCATGATGCTTGCTTTGATTATTTTAGTTTTCATCTTCTTCCTATTGGGCTTAAGCGCCTATTAAATTTTGTCCGCAAACACGTAGTGTATTTCCTGAAACATTTTGTGTGTTAGGCGCACAGAAAAAAGCAATGGTTTGTGCAACATCAACAGGTAACCCTCCTTGCGACAAGGCACACATTCTGCGGCCAAAATGTCTGGTTAATAAGGGGACCTTTCCTGTCATCTGTGTTTCTATAAAACCGGGAGCCACAGCATTAATGGTCACATTCGAACCTTGAGCAGCCAACTGAGCTGCGGTGGCTTCAACTAAACCAATAATGCCCGACTTGGACGCGGCATAATTAACTTGACCAACATTGCCAGCAATACCGCTAATAGACGAGACACATACCACCCGAGCTTGTGGTGAGAAGCAGTGATTAACAAAGAAGTATTCATTGATGCGAGCAACAGACATAAGATTAATATCAATGACTGATTGCCATTGTTCACTCGACATTCGTTTTAATGTTTTATCGCGCGTTATACCCGCATTATGAACCACAATATCCAGCGGCATATTAATAGCTTGCGATATTTTAGCCCCAGCGTCTTCATCGGTAATATTTAGCAATATAGATTGGCCATTAATAGCTGCCATCTGCTGGGTTAACGCATCCTTTGCTTGAGGAATATCTAAACCGATAACATTAGCACCATCAGCCGCTAATATTTGAGCAATAGCCGCTCCAATTCCGCGACTGGCTCCGGTGACCAAAGCAGTTTTACCTTCCAAAGGTTTAGACCATTGTTTTAATGTAAATTCGCCATCTATTGTTGATAGTGCTTGACCACTGACGAACGCGCTTTTGTCTGATAAAAAAAATCGGCTGGCAGCGCCAAGACTAGCTGATGTTAATGCAGATGCATAAACCAGATTGGCCGTGCAGCCTTTGCGGCCTACTTCTTTTGCGATTGATTTAACGATACCTGTTAATGCACGTTGAGCTGCCGCTTGTAATATAGTCATGGTAGGCGTGATAACAAGGCCAACAATTAAGATTTTTCCGCTTGGTGATAATCGGCTTAACTGCTGACTAAAAAAGGTATGACATTGATTAAGCATCTCGGGGGATGTGATATGTGTGGCATCAAATATAAGCGCATCTGTTTGTTCATGAGAGTCACCTGCCACTTCAACCTTACTCTCACTAAAACAGGCTTTAAACAGTGTTAAATTATCTTTTACATTGATGACTACGGATTCTTTAACCAATGAATCACCGAGTCGATAACGTGTTAAAAGCGGTGGAATAGATAAACCAAGGGCTGAAAATAAGGGCTTACCAAATTTGCTATGGGAAAACTTTAAATACGCATCGCTCACAAACTTCTCACTTTAAATAACTCAGATCAGATATGGCAACAATAACCCAATGCCATTGATTGTTCTAGCATTGCCAAAAGACATTAATATAAAAAAACAGAGATTCGATAGCTACAGGTTAAGGTGATTAATGTGATAGTCCTCTCCTAATAGTGAAGAGGATTATCTGGGAATTATGTGAAGGATAGAATCAGGATGATTGACTAAAATAATTGGTACAAAACGAAGGGCGATAAAGGTAAGCAGACCCTAGGGTTTAAAAACACCAATAACTTGCGTTGGCGCAACGGCGGCTTTAGCAATGTTGTCATCCACTTGAGATTGTTTATGATTGCATTCAACACATTCAATTTTTTCTACATCATTTTCTTTGTAGAGCATTAACGTATCTAACTCACCGCATTTAGGGCATTTTGCGCCTGCTATGAATCGTTTTTTTCGTTGTATAGACATAATATTTTGCTCCGACTGCTAATGGCGGCTACTTTATCATACCCCCGATAAAGCGACTACCGTGTTTTGAAGCATTATTAAGCCGATTTATAGGTGTAAGGTGATGAGTAAAATTAAATAAGGTCCTTATAAAAGGCCATTACACTAACGGTTGCGTTTTAAAGCTGGGTTTTCTCCTATTAAGAGCACGGCTTTACAGTTGGCTTGAGCATTATCCGCACGACATGCTATCGATAACGCCTAGATTGCGCTATTATCCGCGTAATTTATTTTTCAGATTTAGTCTCATGATCGTCATTAAAGATTTGCAATTACTTCGCGGTGGTAAAGAGTTACTCAATAATGCCAACGCCACAATATACCCTGGCGGAAAAGTCGGATTAGTCGGTGCTAATGGCTGCGGTAAATCAAGCTTGTTTGCCCTAATGCGCGGCGTGCTACACCAAGACCAAGGGGACTTTTCATTTCCTAGTCAGTGGAAAATGGCATGGGTGAAACAAGAAACGCCATCAATGGAAAGCAGCGCCCTTGATTACTGTATTGACGGTGACGAGCAATATCGTGAATTTGAACGTCGTTTGAAAATTGCTGAAGATACAGACGATGGTCAAGAAATAGCAGAAATGCATGGCGCTATCGACAATATTGATGGTTATAGTATTGCCGCTCGCGCTGGCGAACTACTGCATGGTCTTGGATTTAGTGATAATCAGTTAAAGTCACCAGTTTCAAGTTTTTCTGGTGGGTGGCGTATGCGCTTAAACCTCGCCCAGGCACTGCTTTGCCGTTCTGATTTATTATTGCTTGATGAACCAACCAATCACCTCGATTTAGATACTGTGTTATGGCTAGAAAAATGGCTGCAAAGCTACCCCGGCACGCTAGTTTTAATCTCTCATGACAGAGATTTTCTCGATAATGTGGTTAATCAGATAATTCATGTCGAACAAAAAACCACTTTTTGTTACAGCGGTAATTACAGTTCGTTTGAACGCCTGCGTAGTGAAAAATTAGCACTGCAACAAAGCATGCATGAAAAACAACAGAAAGAAAAAGCCCATATGCAGGCCTTTGTCGATCGCTTTCGTTATAAAGCAAGCAAAGCTAAACAAGCACAAAGTCGTTTAAAAGCATTAGAAAAGTTAGAAGATATTGGCGCAGCACATGTAGATAGCCAGTTTAGTTTCAAGTTCTTTAAACCAGACCAACTGCCTTCACCATTAATTCAAATGGAGAAATTGTCAGCAGGTTATGGCGATGTACAGATATTAAAATCAATCAAATTAAACCTTGTCCCTGGTTCTCGCATTGGATTGTTAGGCCGTAATGGCGCAGGTAAATCTACGCTTATAAAATTACTTGCTGGTGAGATTACTCAGCAATCAGGCAAACTGATTCAAGCAGGTGATTTACGCATTGGTTACTTTGCGCAGCATCAACTAGATTCTTTGCGTAAAGAAGAAACGGCGCTACAGCACATGATGCGTTTAGCACCCGATAAGTCAGATCAAGAACTGCGTAACTATTTAGGCAGTTTCGGATTTATTGGTGATATGGCCATGACAGCCATTGCGCCCTTTTCAGGCGGCGAAAAAGCCCGTTTAGCGCTAGCTATTTTAACGTGGCAACGTCCTAATTTATTATTGCTTGATGAGCCAACCAATCACCTGGATATCGAGATGCGTTTAGCATTAACCCTATCTTTGCAGAACTTTACTGGTGCTATGGTGATCGTTTCTCATGATCGTCATTTATTACGTGCTACTACTGATGAATTTTACCTTGTAGATAATCAAAAAGTTCAGCCGTTTGAGGGTGATTTAGATGATTATCACGCGTGGTTAAGCGAGCAACAAAAAGAACAACGCGCAGCCGATAAATTAGCTATTTCATCGCAAAAAACAACCGTTGATAAGCCGACCTTTAAAGTCGACAAAAAAGAACTTAAACGTCTACAAGCACAGTTTAGAGCAACCTTACAGCCACTCAAGAAGCAGTTTGATAAAATCGAAAAACAGATGGAAAAAATTCAAGCTGAATTAGCAGAGATCGAAACTAAGCTCAGTGATACTGACCTTTATTTGAGTGAAAATAAGAGTAAATTATCACCATTGCTGCAACGTCAAGGCGAGCTTAGTTCATTGATCGAAGATGTTGAAATGCAGTGGTTAGATTTACAAGAAGAAATTGAAGAGAAACAAAAGACCTTTGATAAAAGTATTATGAGTTAAGCATGGAAACACTTGATAAAGTTCAAATAGATAGTGATCTGCTGTGGCAATATAGCTTAGATGTATACCCGACAATTAAAGATGTAGTGCTATCGCTTCAAGATGAGTACGGTCTCAATGTAAATTTGTTATTGCTTGCTGGTTACACTCAAACCCTTGGCTGTGCCATTGATGAGTTCGATATGCACCGATTGGTGGCACAAACAAAGCAATGGCAACAGCAGCTAACGCAACCGTTCAGGCAATTAAGGCGCGAATTGAAACCCACGATCACGTCTAAGCAATACAATGCTATGTTGGCTATAGAATTGTCCTTAGAGCAAGAAGAACAATGGCGATTAGCCGCCTGTTTACCATTGTTACCTCCACACAATGTGGAAGCACAGGCCAACATACTAGGGTGTCTGATCGCATTTAATGTTCCACTAGAGCAACTAACACCTGAAATATTAAGCGTACTATATTCAATAGGACAACGACTTGAGCATTAATTCATCTGAAATGTTAGCGCATTCAAGTTTTTCACTCGTCGTTTTAGCGGCTGGGTTAGGTTCTCGTTTTGGCGGCAATAAACCCCTCGCGGGATTTGGCCCTAATAACACGACCCTGCTTGAGCTAAATATGTTCAATGCGTATCAAGCAGGTTGCCGTCATATTGTACTTATTATCGCGCCTAATGCTCAATCATTGTTTGAGCAACAATTTAATCAGAAATTTTCAGCTGATTTAACAATTGAATACGCTTTTCAAGAACTCAATAACCTACCAGACAATTGCCCTATAACGATAGAACGTCAAAAACCACTCGGCACTGCTCACGCATTATGGTGTTGTCGCCATTTACTCAAAAGGCCCTTTGTTGTCACTAACGGTGATGACTATTATGGCGCTAGTGCCTTTATCACGGCCCAATCACATTGCGAAGACAACAGCAAAAACTGGGGCGTTGTTGCATATGAAGTGGCCAATACGTTATCTAATTTTGGCGGCGTCAACCGTGGGTTATGTGAGGTTAATGCGCAGCAACATCTGGTCTCTATTAACGAGTGTTATAATATTTCGTTAGTTGATGAAAAAATTAAAGGCGAGTTAGATACGAGTTCCATAGAATTGGCAGCTAACCAGTTAGTTTCAATGAATTTTTGGCTATTAACTCCATCAATATTTGATGTACTATCTAGACACATTCAATCCTTTTTCCTAAACTTTTCAACGTCCAATGAATGCCAATTACCGGATGCGATTGAACAATCATTAACTCATCAAACTATTAGTGTATTAGTGAGTGATTCCCAGTGGTTCGGATTAACTTACCCACAAGATAAAGACTGGGTCACAACACAGCTAAATGCTTTAACAGATCAAGAAAACACTTTTTATCAATGTAATATTACTTGATGCTGATTTTAACGTCGGTAAATTTTTGTTATATTGAACCCATTAAACTTAGAGTCTAAATCTACGATACGATGTATAAACCTAGTCAATTTAAGCCTGCTTGGTGGGCCCGCAACCCACACGTGCAAACCATATTTGCTGATTTACTTACAAATCGTCGCAAGCCTTTGGGCAGTGAAGAGCGTTTGGAACTTGATGATGGTGATTTCGTAGACTTAGTTTGGACTAAGCAATTAAGTGAACATTACAATGGTCCTTTGTTAGTGCTTTTTCACGGCTTAGAAGGCTCACTTAAAAGCCATTATGCATACCGGTTGTTAAAATCATTAAAAGATCATGATTGGCCAGGTGTAATGATGCATTTTAGGGGGTGTTCAGGTGTTCCTAATCGCCTGCCCCGTGCTTATCATTCAGGCGAAACCGAAGATCCACGCTACCTGCTGGAGCACCTTAGAGAACGATTCCCTAAGGCTAAACTCTTTGCTGCTGGTTATAGTTTAGGTGGCAATATGCTGCTTAAATATTTGGGTAAGTATAAAGAAAATTCATTATTAGAAGGTGCAGCGGCAATTTCCCCACCGTTAGATTTGTCAGCGTGTGAAGTAAGACTAAAATCAGGGTTTTCTCGGGTTTATCAGCATCACTTATTGTCTCGGATGAAACGAAACTTACAACGTAAGCTCGATTTAATGCCTGAACTTGCACAACACTTACGTTGTGAAAATGGGCTCGAAGGCATTACAACCTTTAAATCTTTTGATCAACAGGTTACAGCCCCGTTACATGGCTTTGAGAATGCAGATGACTATTATCAAAAATGTAGTGCGATGCAATATTTACAACACATCACAGTGCCTAGTTTAATATTACATGCTAAAGACGATCCTTTCATGACACAGGCTGTGATCCCTGAGCCCGATCAATTATCAACGAAAATTGAATATGAGCTGTGTAACAAAGGTGGTCATGTCGGATTTATTGGCGGGAAATTACCATGGCGCCCGCATTTTTATGTTGAACAACGTATCGCAGAATTTTTTAAGAAGATATATAGCACATGTTAATACCTTACCAATCGCTAACCGTTGAAACCTTAGATAACTTGCTCAAAGAACATATTTACCGTGAAGGCACAAATTATGGTGAACATGAAATTCCCCTTGAGACTCAAATACAGCAATTGAAAAGCCAATTAGAGCGTGGTGATATTGTATTGGCATATTCTGAAGTTCATGAGTCTGTTAACTTATTACCTAAATCTCAATTTCAAGCTGAGTAAACCCAATCGATCATTGTCATTTGACCTACCACGTAATTATTGGTTAACTGTGCGTCCACTTAACATTTAGGTAACATTTATGTCTGAACTACATCCGATTATTGCCATTACAGGTTCATCTGGTGCGGGGACTTCGACGTCAACCACGGCGTTTAAGCACATTTTCAGGAAGCTAAAAGTTAATGTGGCTTATACTGAGGGTGATAGTTTTCATCGCTATACTCGCCCTGAAATGGATTTAGCGATTAGAAAAAGTAAAGAAGATAATAAAAGTTTATCGTATTTCGGACCCGAGGCTAATGACTTTGCTTTATTAGAATCATTTTTTAAAACCTATGGTGAAACTGGCCAAGGAAAAATTCGCCGTTATCTCCATACTTTTGATGAAGCTGTTCCATTTAATCAAATGCCAGGCACTTTTACCCCATTTCAAGATTTACCCGAAGACAGTGATATTGTTTTTTATGAAGGGTTACATGGTGGAGCTGTCACCGATGAACATGATGTGGCACAACATGTAGATTTACTCATAGGTATGGTGCCTATTGTAAATTTAGAGTGGATTCAAAAGATAATTAGAGATACTCATGATAGAGGTCATAGTCGTGAAAAAGTAATGGATTCGATTGTGCGAAGTATGGATGATTATATTAATCACATTACGCCGCAATTTTCTCGAACGCATATCAATTTCCAGCGTGTCCCGACCGTAGATACCTCAAATCCCTTTAGTGCTAAAGACATTCCTAGCCTTGATGAAAGCTTCGTTGTAATACGCTTTAGGGGCGTAGAATCTACTGATTTCCCTTATTATCTGCAAATGATTGAGGGTTCGTTCATGTCTCGTGTTAATACCTTAGTGGTGCCGGGTGGAAAAATGAAGCTTGCTATGGAGCTGATATTAACGCCTGTTATTCGCCGTATTGTCGAACGTAAGCGTCTGGCTCATCAGTCATTACCAAAGGTTGATTCCGAATAAACCGCCACATAACGAGAAGCTATCTGTTGATATATTTCGAGCTCGGTCTCCTGATATAAATGGTAGCAGCCGCCGCATAAGTCAATTAAGTGCTCATTGTTTGATTGACAACAAAAATCAATTATTTGCGGCCAAGGTGACAATAATATCTTGTCGACAAAGGTCATTGCTGGGCTTCCAGCACTCAAGTAAGCAACTACAATAGCCTGCCAAAAGTAGCGCAGCGCAAGAACGTCATCGTTAACAAAAGGAAGAACAATCTTTAAAGACCAGCAAGCTGTAACGCTATGCAACATCGTAAAATCACCACTCATTTTATAGATAGTGGCGGCCGCATTCGCAATACTTATAAAATCAATATATTGAGGCTGATGGGGAGTTTGTTGGAAATCAATCAAGGTAATAACACTATGCATGCGATCAGTCGTATTACCTGCACTAAAGCGTATATTGCCAATTTTTTTGCTGATGTGGCGCAATAAACTTGTTGGCCGTTTTAAGCTTTGCTCTCCCAGTTCACCTAATGCCAAATGAAGTATATTCCAGAGTGCTAAAGCCGCAGCTATCTCTTGAATGTTTTTCTGTTCTATACCTGTAGCTAACCGATTTAGCGCGTAGAAATTACCGGCTCCAATACCATTAATTAACATGGGTAACACTGTTTGAAGCGTCTTTTCTATGCCCATATCGTTGAGCTGCGCTAAATATATAGCTTGTTGATGTTCAAATTCAGATAGCTCATTATCCTCATCAACCAATGTTTCATCGCAAGGGACTAGGCGCTGACAATAATATTCATTAAAACTGATAAGTTGTTGCTCAGATGCGCCTAATTTTTCTAAGGAGGCAATTGTTATTGGTAAATGATTAAACAATCGATTGTTATAAGTAACTGAAAATTCTTGAAATGTGTGAGCAATGCTACTGTAATACGTCTGGCTCATAAATATCCTATTTGATGCGCTCCATTGATAGAGGTGACACCTAATTAACTACTTCGCTTAAGTTTAGTAGAGTAATTAAAAATGGGAGGATTAATTATGACTTCGACAGACAGGGCAATTTTTAGACACAGATAATTTCATTTCTCTAAAGTTCATATAGTTAAAGTCAGCTATTAATACGCGTCCAACTAGTGGTTGCCCAATATTTAATAACAGCTTAATGGTCTCACAGGCCTCAATCGAACCAATAATTCCCACGGTAGGTGATAATACGCCAGCTTCAACGCAAGACAGTTGTTGCTCTCCAAATAGTTGACTAAAACAATGATAACAAGGAGTATTATCGGCATAGTTAAAAGCGGTAACTAGCCCTTCAAGTCTAATTGCAGCACCTGAAACTAATGGTGTTTTTGTCTTATAACATTGACGATTGAGTTGCTGCCTAGTGGCCAAGTTATCACAGCAATCAACAATCACATCATGTTCATTACATAATGAATTTATCCCCTGTTCATCGAGCTTATAATTGAGTATTTCAATTGTGATTTCAGGATTATTAAGTTGTAATAACTGCGCCGCAGATTGCGCTTTGTTAATGCCTACATCAGCCGTTTGATGAAGTACTTGGCGTTGAAGGTTTGAGACTTCCACGTCATCAAAATCAATTAGAGTAAGATGACCAATTCCGCTGGCTGCCAAATACTGAGCCGCGCTGCATCCTAACCCACCTAAACCAATAATTGCGACGCGGCTAGCTTTGAGTTTCTCTTGCCCTTCAAAATCCACACTCGGCAGTGAGATCTGTCTTGCATAACGGCTCTCTTCTGAATCACTTAATGGCATATTTTTTGGCGTTATCATATGCATTATTCCATTAAGTTATTATCAAAAAACTCTATCATTACTTGCTCGCCCTTGATTATATTGCCGCTTTCACGGGCCAAAATAATAAAGCAATTAGCGTGGCACATACTGCCCACTAAACCAGATCCTTGCTCTTGTGTCGTTGAAACAGACAGCAATCCGTTGTCATCAGAAGAGGCAAAACCACGTTGAAATTCTAAACGTCCAATACTCTTTTTCAGATCATTAGTCACTGTCGCTAACAGTTTTAGTGGCGCAACTGGCGCTGCGCCGCTAAGTTTTTTTAAGGCAGGTTTAGCCAGCTGATAAAATGTAACCATGGCAGATACAGGATTGCCAGGTAAGCCGAAAAACAAGCTTTGACTCAGGCGGCCAAATGCCATTGGTTTTCCGGGTTTCATGGCGATTTTCCAAAAATCAATTTCACCAAGTTCCTGCAAAATATCTTTTGTATAATCAGCTTCCCCGACGGAAACGCCGCCACTTGTTATCACGGCATCGGCTTGTTGATTCGCTTTCTCAAAGGCCGCTTTAATGTGCTGTGGATTATCTTTTATAACGCCGTAGTCAAGTACCGAAATATTCATTTTCTTTAACTGAGCGATTAAGGCGAATCTATTGCTATCATAAATTTGACTAACTTGAAGCGGCTGCCCCAATGCAATTAGCTCATCACCCGTTGAAAAAATGGCAACGGTAAGCTGTTTAACAACCTTCACGGTAGCTAGGCCTAACGAAGCAAGCAGTGCGATATGACGTGCGCTAATCACATCTCCTCGTTTGAGGACTATCTCACCTTGCTTAAATTCATTACCGCATCTACGTACACTTTGACCGATTGTAACGGGCTGCTTAAAAGTGATGTTATTGTTATCAACAGCAACTAGCTCTTGCATTACAACACTATCGCAACCTTGCGGTAGCTGAGCGCCAGTCATAATTCTTACGCACTCACCGTCCCCTATAGCTGATTCAAAGGGAACACCCGCTAGAGCAGTTCCAATGAGTCTTAACGTTGGACTAGATTCGGTAGATAAATCATTGGCACACAAGGCATAACCGTCCATTGCTGAATTATCAAATGGCGGCATATTCAATGGCGATTGAATATCCACAGCAAGCACGCGCCCTAGACAATCCTCTAATTTTGAGTCTTCATAATCCTCAATGGGAGAAATACTATTTAGCATGCGAGACATCGCATCTTCAAATGGCATCATTGCATTGTTGGGGTTTGAAATATCACAAAAACTCATGTTAAAACCTTTAGTTACGACCGTAAATATTTAATATGGCACATCACATCACATACCAAGATGTCTCGCAACAAAAGATGCTTCGTTTTGCTATAAAGAATCGCTTGTATTGCTTATCACTCCCCAAAAATTAACTGCTATGCTTAATATATTCAGCTGTCGTATGACAAGCCGAAATCGGTTAATTGATAACGGTTCCTATGCTGAACTTACTTCTATTTCCTAGCTAGGATACGTTGTTATAAGATATTTATGCAGCAGGTTTTAACTTCTTATCTTATACCTAATATTTACACGCCTTTCGACTTGATGAAATCAATCAATTTAGGTAGCTTGGGTATTAATGGGTTGATAACCTTAGGGAGTCAAGTGCGATATTTATCATTCACATTGTTATTTCTTGTCTTGAGTCTTCGTGGTCATGCAGCGTCAATCCCACCTGCCTTTAAGTTTATAACGAGCAATGATTTATTTGTCACACTGGATCAGCGTCATGGATTAGGTCAACCAGCTATTTTGTCTATGGTGCAAGATGAATTGGGCTACACTTGGGTTGGTACGCAAGCAGGCCTTAATCGTTATGATGGTTATCAATTTAAACAATTTTCAAACAAGCAACCCGATTTCTCTTTACTAGCAGGAAATTATATTACGGCGCTATGTATTTCCGGGCCTCACCAACTCTGGATTGGTACTCGTTCAGGCATCAGCCGTTATAATTACCGCACAGGAGTCTTATCCTCCTTTACTAAAGAAGCTAAT
>Ga0105355_10002660_pt1 | contig 16012 bp, 13 predicted proteins | sample GOMGulsemesocosm_2_FD_83508 | JGI IMG/M metagenome (GOLD analysis project Ga0105355, IMG submission 83508) | Methane-oxidizing microbial communities from mesocosms in the Gulf of Mexico - GOM9C Gulf of Mexico | ecosystem: Environmental > Aquatic > Marine > Cold seeps | place: Gulf of Mexico... | reverse complement strand
AGGGTTTGGCAATGTCTCGCTTAAACCTTGCTTAAAAGTGTCTTCATTTAACAGGGTACTGGTATTTTGTTTTAATTCTAATTTAGTACCATCAGCAAACCATATAGAAACTAAACCAGCATCCCCCGTTCTGATTTCTTCGTTTAATAATACGGTATCACCAACCTGCAAAAGTCTTTCAGTTCCATCTACAGCAATTGCTTTAACATCGCTAGTAACTAGTTTTATTATTCCAGAGTTTGCCATGATGATCTCCTTTACTAAATTTATTTAACAATTTTTGCATATTCTTTCACACAAAAATAAAAAAACATATTGTACTTTGGTACAGTTTTCTATTTTTTGTGATGTATTCAACACTCTTTTTATATTAAGGGCTTAATAGCTATTGCCCAACAAAACATCCAACAGCTTTGCTACAACCCTTCTTGTAACCCATGCTTCACCTGCATCAATTACTTTAACCATCTTCTCTGCATAATGATTTAACTGATTTAAATCCTGATAGCCTTTCGCACCAGCAATAAGACAGGCTAAAATTTCATCATCACTAAGTTTATTAGCAATTATTACTACTTTAGTATCTGCACTCGCTTTTAAAAGCAAGCTAATATAATCGCATGTTTCAGCTTGACGAATACAAAAGTTAAGTAAAATCACTGAGGGTTGTACTTGCTCTGTAGCATTTAAAGCTTGCACATCATCATCAAAAAAAGAGATATTTACCTCTTCTTGATTAAAGACTTGACTTAATTGCTTTGTAATACCAATTGCTTGTACATTTATCATTGTAAATAGATTGTTGACTTTAAAGGTTTTTTCGTTTTAATACAATTATTAGTGTGTTATTTTTAGATATAGTTTAACCTATTTTTTCTTTTTTCCTAGTGTACAAAGGTACTAGAGAAAACAATCTATTTTAGGTTACAGGTCAATCATTGCCATATTTCTTAACATTTATTAATATATTTACTCCTCGGCAATTGCTCCTGCATTGCCCTATTACACGCCATCCTTGGCGCTATGCAAAAATGATGTTCGCCACATCCCTGTCATCATTTTTTGCTCCTGCAAAAATGATGTTCGCCACATCCCTGTGGCTCAAAAAATAGCATCATCTTCGTCAATTAGGTTTTCTAATGAACTCATGTCTTGTCTTAGTTGTTTTCTAACGTTTAACTTTGCCTGTACGGCTTCAGGTAGTTCCGTATAAACAAAAATCTGTTTTTCCATTAACAAATCAACTAAATCTTCTATAACCCTGGCCATTTCATTATCTGACCCAGTTAAGGCTTTCTTAACCTTGTTCGGGGTTACAGCAGCATTATTAATAAAGGTAGTAATTTCCGAATCATTTTCTTCTAACCATTGAGCACCTTCATCATTTTTATTTTGATGTACCGTAACTATCTCACCTTTGTTATTTCTTGTTACATAAGGCATTAAATTAAACTCCATTAATTTCTTTATTTAAGGGCTTGCAATAACATTAGCATAAAATTACGACTATAATTTTAAACTCATACCTCTTAACACTTCTCAGCTCTCTAAATATTTGGACGACAAAAACTATGACAATAGAAAAACCATCTATCAGTGAATTTGATTTATCTTCAATCAATAACCATGATGATTCTTTATTATTGGCTTTACTTTCTGTCTGTAAAATATTACACCGCCCACGTTCAGCTGAATCTCTTATTGCAGGCCTACCCTTAGTTAATAACAAATTAACACCTGCATTATTTATAAATGCTGCTGAACGCGCAGGCTTGTCTACCAAGCTGATTAAACGGCCATTAGATAAAATTTCCAACTTGGTTTTACCTGCTGTTTTACTGTTAAAAAATAATAAATCTTGTGTTTTAATCGCAAAAGATGATGATCAACTGCGTATTATTTTGCCTGAGTCAGATAATGGTGAAAAAAATGTCAGTTTGGATGAACTACAAGAAGAATACCTTGGCTCTGTATTCTTCATTCAGGTTAATCATCAATTTGATGATCGTACTGCACATTCTGCAACACCCAAAATTAAACACTGGTTTTGGGATGTTATATTTAAGTCATGGCCTATTTATACTGAAGTTTTAGTTGCATCACTGCTTATTAACCTTTTTGCACTTGCTTCACCTTTATTTGTAATGAATGTGTATGACAGGGTTGTGCCAAATCATGCTATTGATACGCTATGGGTACTCGCTATTGGAGTCACTATTGTTTACCTGTTTGATTTTATGATGAAATTATTACGGGGCTATTTTATTGATATTGCAGGAAAACGATCAGACATTATTTTATCAGCCAATATTTTCGAAAAAGTACTTGGTATTAAAATGGAATCACGCCCTGCTTCAGTCGGTGCATTTGCTAATAATTTACATGAATTTGAATCCTTTAGAGATTTTTTAACTTCAGCCACCCTAGCAACACTAATCGACCTACCTTTTCTATTTATTTTTGTTGCTGTTATTTATATGTTGGGGGGAGATTTAGCACTTATACCTTTGGCCGTGTTACCACTTGCTATTATTATTAGCCTCCTAGTTCAAAAACCATTAAAAAATACGATTAATGAGTTATTTAAGTTTTCTGCCCAAAAAGGTGCCACTTTAATTGAATCATTAACAAACCTTGATTCAATTAAGAGCTCTGGTGCAGAAAGTCAGATTCAAGGACAGTGGGAACAAAATATTGGTCAAATTGCTCGCCTTAGTCTTAAATCACGTTTTTTATCTGCAATCGCAGTTAATTTTTCAACCTTCCTACAGCAATTAGCTTCTGTTGCAGTGGTCATTTTAGGTGTTTATAAAATATCTGAAGGTGATTTAACCACCGGTGGACTTATAGCCTGCACAATCCTCACTGGACGTGCTTTAGCTCCTGTTTCACAAGTTGCCTCTTTATTAACTCGTTACCATCAAGCTCACGCTTCATTAAGTTCATTAAACAAAATGATGTCAATGCCTGTTGAGCGTGAAACAGATAAATCCTTTTTACACCGCCCTTCTTTTAAAGGCAGTATTGAATTTAAAAATATTAGCTTTAGCTACCCCGATCAACCCATTAAAGCTTTAGATAATGTTTCCTTTAAAATTAATGCAGGAGAGCGTGTTGGTTTTATCGGTCGTATTGGTTCAGGAAAAAGCACTATCGAAAAGCTGATGCTTAAACTTTATGAGCCACAAGAAGGCTCAATTCTTATTGATGGCACAGATATAAGACAAATTGATCCATCAGATCTACGTCGCCAGATTGGTTATGTTCCTCAAGATATATCGTTAATGTACGGAAGTGTTAAAGATAATATTACCCTTGGTTCTCGTTTTGCTGATGACAAAGCTATATTACGTGCAGCTGAAACTGCTGGCGTCACTCACTTTGTAAATAAACATCCCGCTGGATTTGACCTACCCGTAGGTGAGCGTGGTTCTGCTCTTTCTGGAGGCCAGCGGCAAAGTGTTGCAGTAGCCAGAGCATTATTATTATCCCCTCCTATGTACATTATGGATGAGCCAACTAATTCTATGGATAACAGTACTGAGGAGGCTTTTAAACAACAGTTTTCTCAACATTTAAACTCTCAAACCTTAATTTTAATTACTCACAGAGCATCATTACTTGCCTTGGTCGATAGACTAATTGTTCTAGATGGTTCTAAAATTGTTGCAGATGGCCCAAAAGCAAATGTACTGGATGCCTTAAAACAAGGACAGATAAAGGTTTCAGGATAAAATCATGTTAAATAAACTATCAGATTTAAAAAATACTCATCAACATAACACTGAAGACCAAGACTTCTTGAGCGATGTTAATTCAGCAAACTTTCAAGGTGCATCAATACAAAGCCATTTAATTTTATGGCTATCTTTCAGTTTTGTTATTATCGCTTTAATTTGGGCTAATTATGCGACATTGGATGAAGTTACCAGAGGAGCAGGGAAAACGATTCCTTCCAGTCAAATTCAAATCGTACAAAACTTAGAAGGAGGAATCCTTTCTGAGATTTTAGTAAAAGAAGGTGAACAGGTTGAAAAAGGCCAAGCACTATTAAAATTAAACCCTGTAAGGTTTGCATCATCATTTAATGAAACTAAACTAAAATATTATGAATTACTTGCGACTACTGCTCGTTTAACAGCTGAAGTTAATAATGAAGCGCTCATTATTCCTGATGAAATACTTCAACAACACCCCAGCATAGCCAATGACACCAAATATTTATTAATTTCACGCCAAAATGAATTAAAAGCTAATAAACGAATACTTGAAGAGCAAATCCAACAAAAGAAACAAGACCTGATTGAATTAAAGTCTAAAACTGCTCAAATATCTAGAAGTTATAATTTATTAAAAAAAGAACTCAAAATGTCTGAGCCTCTTGTTGCAGAAGGGGCAATGTCTCAAGTCGAAATTTTACGTTTACAACGAAGTACTAATGATTTAAGAGGTGAATTATCTTCAGCGCGTTTATCTATTCCCCGCATAAAGTCTTCATTAAATGAAGCTAAAAATAAACTCGCAGAACTTGAAATTCGCTTTCATACCGAAGCCCTTGAAGAGTTAAACCTTGCCAAAGCAGAATTAGAACGCACATCAACCACTGTTTTAGCTTTAGAAGATAGAGTAACGCGAACTAAAATAACATCTCCTGTTAAGGGAACTATTAAACAGCTAAAAGTTTCAACTATAGGTGGCGTAATTAAACCTGGCATGGATTTAATTGAAATAGTCCCATTGGAAGATTTACTTCTTATTGAGGCAGAGGTTAGACCAGCTGATATTGCTTTTTTGTATCCAGGGCAAAAAGCAATAGTAAAATTGACTGCTTATGATTTTTCTATTTATGGTGGATTAGAGGCAGAAGTAGAGCATATCAGTGCTGACACTATAATTAATGAGGAAGATGGAAAAAGTTATTACCTTATTAGATTAAAAACAAAAAAGAATTATCTTGAAAAAAATGGAGAACGGCTTAATATAATCGCTGGCATGACTGCCGATGTAGATATTTTAACAGGTAAAAAGTCAGTGCTGGATTATTTACTTAAACCTATTCTAAAAGCTAGAAACAATGCCTTAAGAGAACGCTAAAATATAACATGGATAACAGGGATATTTCGTTAAATAAAATTTTAATTTTTTCTGATAATGAAGAATTAATCCTATTCTGTAAAGAATCTTTAGCTTCCAATTATCAAATTGATATTATTAACTGTTTTTTGCCACACTTAACTGCCGATATTGTTGTTATCGATGCCAATAAAACCACACCAAATAAAACATTATTATCCCAATTTAATCAAAACAACATCCGTTGCCTTATTCTTGGAGAGCAATGGTCCGATAAACAACAAATAGAAGCCTTTATTCATGGAGCTGCTGGTTATTGTAATAAAAACATAAGTAACAAGCTTTTGCTTCAAGCTATTGAATTTATATCAAAAGGTGATGTATGGATCCAGCGCCACCTTGTCTCTAAAATTATTGGCTCATTAGTTCAAATAAACTCAACGGCAGTTAAAACCAATTTAGAACAACAAAAACCTGATGCTGCTAATTTATTATTAACACTATCTAACAGAGAGCTCGACGTTGCAAAAAGAGTCAGTTTAGGTGATAGCAACAAAGCAATAGCTTCATCCTTATCTATTTCTGAACGAACTGTTAAAGCGCATTTAACATCAATATTCAAAAAAACACAGGTTCGCGACCGATTACATTTAGCTTTATTTATCAAGGATTTTAATTGATTAGCTAAGAAAAATAGGCTATCTTTAATAATTACTACTCAACTGAATTTCTATATACGGATATGACCCTTAAACACCCTCTTAGCATTAGCAGTCTACTTGCTCTTAGCCTTTTCTCTACTCAATCACCGGCTCAATCTTTACAAGAAGCAATACAAAAGACAATTAATGAAAACCCTCAAATCCAATCAGCTAAATCTGAACGCTCTGCCGTTGAGAATGAAATAGACCAGGCAAAATCAGGCTATTTTCCAACAATTGATATTTCTGCAGGAATAGGTTGGGAACAATCAACAAACCCAACAACACGTGGCCGAGGTGACGGAACAGTTTCTTATGGGCGTGAAGAAGCATCTGTCCAGTTAAAACAAATGCTTTTTGATGGTATGGCAACTTCCAGTGAAGTTAATCGTCACGAGGCCAGAACCAACGCCAAAGCCTATACTGTTTTCGGTCAATCTGAAATCACTGGTCTTAATGCCGTTGAAGCTTATATCAATGTACTTCGCCGAGAAGAATTACTTACTCTAGCTGAAGAAAACTTAGCTATTCACAAAAAAACTAATAAGCAAATTTTATTACGTAGTGATCGTGGTATAGGTAAACGTGCTGATGCAGACCAATCAAGCGGTCGACTAGCCCTTGCAGAGAAAAACACAATATCCGAAATAGGTAACCTTCAAGATGCAAAAACTGCATTTTTAAGAGTTGTTGGAGAGCTTCCTACTAATTTACAAGCAATTGCTGCTCCAACTGAAGCTTTACCAGCCAATTTAGAAGTAGCTGTTGAACAAGCTGTTGCCAACCACCCTATCCTAAAATCAGCAAATGCAGATATTGATTCAGCATTTGCTCAACATGACACAGCAAAAGCAGCCTACCTTCCTCGCCTAGACTTTGAAGCCAGTGCCTCTCATAATGTAGACGTAGATGGTATTCAAGGGAAAAATGAAGATGCTACCGCTATGCTACGTTTTAAATATAATATATTTAATGGCGGTAAAGATATAGCGCGTCGTAAAGAGACCGCTAAATTAATCAACCAAGCTAAAAACATTAGAGATAATACCTTTAGACAGGTCGTAGAAAGCATGCGCTTATCATGGGTTGCTCACCAAACTTTAAAAAGCCAATTAAATTTCTTTAAACATCATAGAGACTCAAGTATTAAAAGTAATGCCGCTTATCAAAAACAATTTAATATTGGCCAACGTTCGCTATTAGATTTATTAGACTCAGCAAATGAAATGTTTGTTTCTAAAAGTGCTTATACAAATGCTAAATATGATGGAATTTTTGCACAATATCGTATTTTAACTAGCAAAGGTGCATTAAATAAGTTCTTAGATATCAAATTACCAGAAGAATCCAAGACGCTGTAAAAATTAGCAGTGGGTCAAACCTGTTGTTAAAGCTACTTCAATAAAAACTGCCCATTATTGGGGCGCAGGCTTTAGCCTGCTCTTACGCTCAAGAATGCAGGTTAAAACCTGCGCCCCAAAAATCAGTTACTAATGACAATGTTTTTTTAAAACTACACATTTTTCCAGTAATAAAACTTTTTCTTTAACAAAGTTCAAACCACTTCTCATATATTTACAAGCTCTTCATTCGTTTCATCTTCCGTCTTTTGTCTTTCCTCTTTATAATAGAAGCCATCTAAATACATTATATAAATAGTAAAAGAGGAAAAATCAATATGTCTGTACAAAAAATGGTTGATCTAGATTTATCAGGTAAACGCGTTTTAATTCGTCAAGATTTAAACGTACCTGTTAAAGATGGCAAAGTTACCAGTGACCTTCGTATCCAAGCAAGTGTTCCAACCATTGAAAAAGCACTTAGTGCTGGCGCAGCAGTTATGGTTATGTCTCACCTAGGCCGTCCTACTGAAGGTGAGTTTGACGAAGCTTCTAGCTTAAAACCCGTTGCAGAACAATTATCAAACTTATTAGGAAAACCTGTCCGTTTAGAAAAAGAATGGTTAGAAGGCATTTCTATCAAAGCAGGTGAAGTGGTTCTTTGTGAAAACGTTCGTTTCAACGTTGGCGAGAAGAAAAATAATGATGAGCTAGGCAAAAAGATGGCTGCATTATGTGATATTTTTGTAATGGATGCTTTTGGTACAGCTCATAGAGCACAGGCTTCTACACACAGCGTTGCGAAATTTGCGACTGTTGCTTGCGCAGGCCCTCTTTTAGCTAATGAACTTGATGCTTTAGGTAAAGCACTTAATCAACCAGCACAACCTTTAGTTGCTATTGTTGGTGGTTCTAAAGTTTCTACAAAATTAACAGTACTAGAATCTTTATCGACTAAAGTTGACCAACTTATTGTTGGCGGTGGCATTGCTAATACATTTATTGCTGCTGCAGGTTACTCTGTAGGTAAATCGCTTTATGAAGAAGATTTAATTGATGAAGCAAAAAAATTGATGGCTGCTGCTAAAGCTGCTGGATCAGATATCCCTGTTCCAACTGATGTTGTTTGTGCTAAAGAATTTTCTGACACAGCAACAGCAACAATTAAAAATGTTGCAGATGTTGAAGATGATGATTTAATTTTAGATATAGGTCCTGAAACTTCTAAGTTATATGCTGAAATGTTAAAATCAGCGGGAACTATCGTATGGAATGGTCCTGTTGGCGTATTTGAAATAGATCAATTTGCTGAAGGCACAAAATCTATGTCAGAAGCAATTGCAGATAGCTCAGCTTTTTCTATTGCTGGTGGTGGAGATACTTTAGCGGCAATTGATAAATACAATATTAAAGAAAAAGTTTCTTACACTTCAACTGGTGGTGGCGCTTTCCTTGAATTTTTAGAAGGGAAAATATTACCAGCCGTTGCTATTTTAGAAGAAAGAAGCAAATAAGACTCAATCGTTGAATAGTAGAGAGAAGGCATGCCTTCTCTCTACCTCAATTTCAATCCTCATTATCAGAACGAATTAATTCATTTAACATATCCCTTTCTTCATTGGTTAATAATGAAGATAAATTCTGAGACCTAGCTGGACTATTGGTTCGAACACCATGTTTAATTCTTCTAGGAATTTTTCTGCGCCCTAAGCTACGACGATCTAATAAGCGCCTATCTCGTTTTGGCCACAACAAATACTCTCGTTGAATGAGCTCTCGCCATTCCAAACTACCAAATCTAAAAAGATTAGCTCGTCTCTCTTTTAGTCTACGCTCAGCTTCTCTACGCGTTTTTTGTCTATGATTTTTGGCAACCATTGTAATACAGCCAAACTACATTAGCCGTTCCTAATTATTGTGTAGAGTTAAATGCTACCATAAGTTATAGCTAATATGCTAGAGTCTTCTACTCAGAAAACATTAAAATTGCTAAAAAGCTTATTTATTTATATAATGGTCAGTTCTCTTTTATATAAGCAACTCTTTTTGCAAATATAATTTAACGAGATCAATTCAAATTTAATAAGGTTTTTAAAAATGGCTCGAGTTACCATTGAAGATTGTTTAGAAAATGTTGAAAATCGTTTCAAACTAGTTTTATTGGCTAGTAAAAGAGCGCGTCAACTATCAAAAGGTGCGGATGAATTTATCCCTCGTGGCAAAGATAAAGACACTGTTCTTGCTTTACGTGAAATAGCGGAAGGTCATGTAACTGAAGATAACATCGATCTTTTACATAATGTCGGTGACCGCTTTGCAAACGAACAACGTCCTGATGCAATTCCTGATGATATAAGCTAAGCACCATGACAGAGGCAGTCGTTACTGATTTTTTACCCGAAGTAGACTCTCCTGAACAAATATTGCTCAGGCAACTACATTCAATTATTGACGGCTACCTCAACAAAGAACAAGTAGATTCAATTATCCGCGCCTATCACTTTGGTGCAGATGCCCATCATGGGCAATTTCGAAAAAGTGGTGAGGCTTATATTTGCCACCCACTCTCCGTTGCTATCACGCTTGCTGAAATGCACATGGATACCCAAGGTATTACAGCAGCCATTCTGCATGATGTTGTAGAAGATACCCCTATCACTAAAGAACAAATTGCTGAAGAATTTAATCAAGTTGTCGCTGAGTTAGTTGATGCCGTTACCAAACTAACCCAACTCGATAATAAATCTCGCGCCGAAGCCCAAGCCGAAAATGAAAGAAAAATGTTATTGGCAATGGCTAAAGATTTGCGCGTCATTATTGTTAAATTAGATGATCGCTTGCACAACATGCAAACACTCGGCGCCATGCCGCTAGAAAAGAAACGTCGTATAGCTAAAGAAACCCAAGAAATTTATGTACCTTTAGCTAATCGCCTTAGTATGAATAGCATAAGACATCAGCTAGAAAGTCTATGTTTTGAGTCTATCTACCCTAACCGTCATAGAGCAATTCAACAAGCGGTAAAAAAAGCGCGTGGAAATCGTAAGGAAATAGTTAACACCATTGAAAGCGCGATTAAAAACAGACTTAATCAAACAGGACTGATATTTGACGTTGCAGGTAGAGAGAAAAATATAGCAAGCATTTATAAAAAAATGCAGCGCCAAAAAATATCTTTTTCAAATGTATTTGATGTTTATGCTTTTCGCATTTATTGTGACCATGTAGATGATTGCTATCGAATTTTAGGCTGTGTTCACAACTTATACAAACCTATACCAGGTAAATTTAAAGATTATATAGCCCTTCCCAAAGCTAATGGCTATCAATCACTCCACACTATATTAATAGGCCCATACGGCGTACCCATTGAAATTCAAATTAGAACTCATGAAATGCATCGTATGGCTGAGTCAGGTATTGCTGCTCACTGGCTTTACAAATCGGGTGATTCATCAGGTGACCATGTAAGAGCCCAGGCAACTGAATGGCTTAGAGACTTACTTGAAATACAAAAAACAGCAGGTAATTCTTTAGAGTTTATAGACAACCTTAAAATTGATTTATACCCTCAAGAAGTTTTTGTTTTCACCCCCCAAGGCAACATTATAAAGCTTCCCAGAGGAGCCACTATTGTAGACTTTGCCTATGCTGTACATACAGACATTGGTAGCACTTGCGTTTCCGCTAGAATTGATAACAAACTGATTCCATTACAATCTCAGCTAGAAAATGGCATGACAGTTGAAGTAATTACTGCATCATGGGCCAGACCCAATCCACTTTGGTTAAACCATATTATTACCGCCAAAGCACGTAGTAGTATTAGAAACTATCTAAAAAACTTCCAACAACAAGACGCTATAAGTCTAGGCCGCCGCCTCCTAGAAAAAGAATTACAGAGTTTAAATATTAAATTAGATGATATTGAAGACTCTCGCATCCTTGAATTACTCGATGTAATGCAAATGCATTCAATGAATGAATTACTTGAAGAAATAGGCTTAGGTAATAAAATGCCTATTTTGGTTGCCAAGCATATCTCACAAGAAGACATTCATGCTGCAATTAAGCTTGAAGATAGCAACACTAAACATGCCCCTTTAATTATTAAAGGAACTGAAGGCATGGTGATTACTCTGGCTAAATGTTGCCACCCCATTCCTGGTGACCATATTGTTGGCTTTTTTAATCCCGGCAAAGGTATAGTTATCCATCATCATGAATGTCGTAATAGTAAAGAAGTTAGAAAACAACACAGCAGCTGGATTGATGTGGAATGGGGCCCTGAATTATCAGGTGAATTTTCAGTTGAACTTAAAATAGAATTGCTCAACCAACGTGGCACTCTTGCAACCATCGCATCTACTATATCGAGTCTCGATGCGAATATTGAAAGTGTTACTATTGCAAATCAGGATGATAAGGTTTCTGTTGATTTAATTACGTTGGCAGTAAGAGATAGACTCCACTTAGCCAACATTATTCGCAAATTAAAAAAACTCTTTATCATATTAAAAATTACGCGTACCAAAGCTTAAAATAACATCCCCTCTTATATAGATTGTAGAGCTGACTCCAGTTCGCTATGATAGCCCTATAAATATTTAAGCAGATCACTAAAATGACTAAAAGAATTATACAAACAGATAATGCCCCTCAAGCCATTGGCACTTATTCCCAAGCAATAAAAGTTGATAATACAGTTTATCTTTCAGGACAAATTCCTTTAGTCCCTGAAACTATGGAAATTGCCGAAGGTGATATTTCAGACCATATCAGACAAGTCTTTAATAATTTACAAGCTGTAGCTTTAGCTTCAGGCGGAACACTTCATGACATTGTTAAATTAAATGTTTTTTTAACAGACCTGTCTAACTTCCCAATAGTTAATGAAATTATGAGTGAATATTTTACTCAGTCATTTCCTGCCCGTGCTGCCGTAGGTGTTTCGGCATTACCAAAAGGTGTGGGTGTAGAAATGGATGCCATTATGATTATTAGAGATACCTACACAAGCTAAAATAATCTACATGGATGCTTTGCTACAACCTGTATCAGTATTATCAGGCATTGGCCCCCAGTCTGTTATTCGTCTTGAAAAACTGGGGATTCAAAGTATAAGAGATCTACTTTTCCATTTACCGCATCGCTACGAAGATCGCACAAGAATACACCCCATTGCCAGCCTAGCTCCCAACATGTCCGTTCTATTCTGCGGTACTGTTGATCTTACAGAAGTATTGATGACAGGGCGACGTAGTTTAATTTGCAGAATTAGTGACCACACAGGTTCCATTACCTTAAAGTTCTTTCACTTTACCGCCAAACAAAAATCAGAGTTAAGCCCAGGTACTTTACTAAGTTGCTTTGGAGAAATTCGTTACGGTTATCAAGGTAGAGAAATAATTCACCCTGAATATAAAATCATCTCATCCACTGATAATATTACAGAACCCTGTTTAACCCCTATCTATCCATTAACTGAAGGATTGCGTCAAAATACAGTTAGAAAAGCAATGACTCAAGCTTTATCATTGTATATACAAAACTCAGAACAACTAAGAGACTGGCTACCTCAACAAATATTAGAGCAATACAACTACCCTTCTTTAAGTCATGCATTACAAGCATTACACCAGCCAGAGCAACAATCAACTCAGCAATTACAACAAGGTAACTTAGCAGCTTTAAAGCGTCTCGCTTTTGAAGAATTACTCGCTCACCACCTTATTTTATTACAAAATAAACAAGCTGTTAAAAAGTGGCAAGCGCCTATTTTAAGCAGCTCTAAAAAACAATCTGAACATTTCCTAAACTCCCTGCCCTTTAAACTCACTAACGCTCAAAACCGAGTAATTGATGAGATTATCATCGACTGTCAATCTAATCACCCCATGCTTAGATTAGTACAAGGTGATGTTGGTTCAGGGAAAACAGTGGTCGCTGCATATGCAGCTTTACTTGCACTTTCAAGTGATTATCAGGTTGCCATTATGGCACCAACAGAATTATTAGCCGAACAACATAATCGTAATTTTAATCAATGGTTTAAAGACAGCGATACCCACATCGCTTATTTGACAGGACAACTTAAAGGCAAAGCCAGAAAGGCAACATTATCAACAATAGAAGATGGTACTGCTGGCATTATTATTGGAACTCACGCACTGTTTCAAGAAAGTGTAAATTTTCATCAGTTAGGGCTAATTATTATTGATGAACAACATCGCTTTGGTGTTCACCAGCGACTTGCTTTAAGAGAAAAAGGACAGACTGCCGATAGTCGCCCACATCAATTAGTGATGACAGCAACACCCATTCCTAGAACGCTCGCTATGCTGCAATATTCGGATTTAGATATTTCAATTATTGACGAATTACCCCCAGGAAGAAAACCTGTTACTACCTGTGTTATTCCAGCTGAAAGACGCGAACAAATCATTGAAAAAATTAATAACTGGACAGCAAAAAACAACCAAACTTATTGGGTATGTACCTTAATTGAAGAATCAGAAGTATTACAATGTGAAGCTGCTGAAACAACCGCTGAATTGTTAACTCAGGCCTTACCAAATGTTCGAGTAGCCTTAGTCCATGGCCGAATGAAAGCCGCTGAAAAAGACACCATCATGCAAGGCTTTAAAAACCATGATTATGATTTATTAGTTGCCACCACAGTGATAGAAGTGGGTGTTGATGTACCAAATGCTAGTTTAATGATTATTGAAAACCCCGAAAGGCTCGGGCTTTCACAACTACACCAACTTAGAGGTCGAGTAGGAAGAGGCGACCAGGAAAGTTACTGTTTATTAATGTATCAAAATCCATTATCTAATATGGGAAAACACAGGTTGAGTATATTACGCGAAAGTAATGATGGCTTTGTTATTGCCGAAAAAGATTTAGAATTACGTGGACCTGGCGATGTTATGGGGACACGCCAAACAGGATTAATGCAATTTAAAATAGCCAATCTGGAACGAGATATATTGCTAATAAATCAAGTACAAGATGCAGCAACGCTTATTTGTGAACAGCATTCCAATGCTATCCAGCCTATAATAGATCGTTGGCTTGGCCAAACAACTCTTTACTCCGAGGTATAAACGCAGGTGCACAAAAATAGTTTTTTATTTACCCAAGAACCCCATTGGAGAAAAAAGCATCCCGGCTTAAAGCAAACACTGCCTGCTGATGTTCATTCATGGGTGTATGAAAAAAATTCATTAACGCGCCGCTTAAGAAATACTTACGGTAACGACTTTGCTGTTACAATTTTATTCCATCGCTGGAAACCTGCTTTTTTGAGTGAATGCGATTTATTAAACCTACCTCATCAGCAATACAATTTAGTGAGAGAGGTTTTATTACATGCCAACGGTAAACCATTAATCTTAGCCAGAACTATTCTTCCGAAGCAGACAATAAAGGTAGCCAAGCGAAACTTATCACACCTAGGCACACGTCCTTTAGGAGAAGTCATTTTTTCTTACCCAAAATTAGAACGCTTAGAACTTAATACCAGCTTGGTTCCTTATTCATTATGGACTGAAGGTTTAACTAATCAAGTTAAGGTAGAGCAGCAAGTCTGGGGAAGACGAACGGTTTATGCTATTCAAAAACAGAAGATGTTGGTAAGTGAGTTTTTTATGCCTGGAGCTTTAGAGGTATAAGAAAAATTAAAGAAAAAACCATACCCTAAAGTGTATTAGCTCAGATATAAAACCTTCCAATATTATTAGACCATTACAGGACCTCTATGCCATTTTTAAAACTTGGATTGTGCAATCCTATTCTACAAGCGATTAAAGACTCGGGTTATACAACCCCTACCCCTATCCAGAAACAAGCTATTCCCATCATTATTTCTGGTAAAGACCTAATTGCCACCGCTCAAACCGGTACAGGTAAAACTGCCGCGTATGTTCTACCGATATTAGAGATATTTAACAAAGAACGTCAGTTACGTGGCAAACGCATACGCGCCCTTATCCTTACCCCCACACGCGAATTAGCGGTTCAGGTTGCTGCGAATATTGCTGAGTACAGCAAACATCTAAGCTTAAGCTCTATGGCTGTTTATGGCGGCATTGATTCAGAGCCACAAGCGCAACGCTTAATCGAAGGCGTTGATATTTTAGTAGCCACACCAGGCAGGTTACTTGATTTGGCTCATCAGCGTGCACTGCATTTTGATGAACTTGAAGTACTTGTCTTAGATGAAGCGGACAGAATGGTGGATATGGGTTTTGCTAATGATATTTATAAGATCATTGAGCGCTTACCCGAAGCTCGTCAGAACCTATTATTTTCGGCCACCATGAGCGACGATGTTCGCGCCCTTGCCGATGATTTTTCTGATAGCAAAAGGGGCAACCCAGCTGTTGAAATATCTATTTCACCACGAACCACAACAGCACCCAATATAAATCAGTGGCTAATCACAGTAGATAAAGACACAAAGTCTGCATTACTGAGTCATTTAATTAACGATCAAAAATGGGATCAAGCGCTGATTTTTATTGAGAAAAAACACGGCGCAGCCAAACTGGTCGCCCAGCTTGCAAAACGTGGTATTGAAGCAGATTCCATTCATGGTGATAGAAGCCAAGCCATGCGTGAAAAGGTTTTGGCTGATTTCAAATCAGGCAAACTAAAATACTTAGTGGCCACCGGTGTTGCCGCTCGCGGTATAGATATTGGTGAGCTTAGTCGCGTTGTTAATTACGACCTACCCTTTAAACCAGAAGAGTACATCCACCGTATTGGCCGAACGGGTCGTGCAAGTGCCACAGGTGAAGCCATATCATTTGTTGCAATGGGCGATTTTAAAAACCTATGCGCCATTGAAAGCCGTTTAAACCATATAATCGACCGAAAAGAGATTGAAGGCTT
>Ga0105355_10002657_pt1 | contig 16026 bp, 8 predicted proteins | sample GOMGulsemesocosm_2_FD_83508 | JGI IMG/M metagenome (GOLD analysis project Ga0105355, IMG submission 83508) | Methane-oxidizing microbial communities from mesocosms in the Gulf of Mexico - GOM9C Gulf of Mexico | ecosystem: Environmental > Aquatic > Marine > Cold seeps | place: Gulf of Mexico... | reverse complement strand
TAAAAATTGCTCATAAAGTTACTTTATGAGCAATTAATTACATCAATTGGTATTAGCCAGCTATTAACCTAGCAATTAAAACTGGTATGAAACACTTAGACGAACATCTCGACCAGCCTCTTTAATACCAACAACGGATTCATATCCTGGGATATGTCCATAATCAGCAACACTGCCATGACTACGATATGATTCATCAAATAAATTGTGCACTGATAAATCAAGTCTTAGGTTGGTAATAGGGGTGTAAGCTACATAGGCATCAACTAAATCAAAACTAGGCTTATCAACGGTTTCTAATTCAGTTACCCACTCTAATTCCATAGAGCGGTGGAATACTTCAATATCATTCAAACTGGCAACATGGTTATAGTTAAAACCTAATTGAATTTGCTCGTTAATTTCATAATTAACATTCACATTAAGTGAATCGCCAACGGCATTTCCTAAACCACCATATTCATAGGAAGCCATATCGACACCGTCTAAGACAACAGTGCTATATCCTGAAGCATCATTAGCATCTGGCCAAACAAATGCGGCATTATTTAACTCAACATTATTGTGATTATAACTAACAATTACGTCAAAATTATCGCCCTGATAACCAGCAACAAGCTCAACACCTTTAGTCTCTAGATCGCCTATATTCTCGTAAAATACGCCTTCACGACCTTTAAACTTATCAAATACCACATCGTTAATTACACTTAAATATACCGAAGCTTCAAATAACCATGTGCCATCGTTAAATGTTAAGCCAAGCTCGGTGTTATCCACTTCTTCTGGTGTAAGAACTGGGTTAGGCGTTAACTCACCCACAGTAAAGGCATCAGCAACTTGTCTTCCACGCAATGCTTGTGCGTAACCTGCAGAAAGCTTTAATGCGTCGGTAAAACTGTATTCAAAACCGATATTGCCGCTGAAACCATCTTGTTTTTCGGTTGAAAACGCTGAGCTTGAAGTTACTGGTTCACCATCAGAATCAGTCTCAACAACCCATGTGCCATCTACTTTAATCCAGTTTGCTTCAATACCATTATGATCAAGTTCATAAGCATCATAACGTCCACCAAAACTAAGTAAAAAGTTATCTGTGAGTTGCCAATGATCTTGCAGATAAATACCTGTTACTGTGCCTTCTTCATCAAAAACACCACCAAAATCGCCATAAGACTGAGCATGGACTTTATCGACTTTTCGTTCGACACCATAAGTAATTGAGTGCATACCAATATCGCTGGTATTACGTAAATCAAAACCAGTGGTTTTGATTGATGCATCCCAGGTGTATAGTTCACGTTTAAATGATGATTCTGTGTTATAAATAGTTGTTTCAAGATTTAGTAAATCATTTCGATACCAAGCATGATTTAATACGACAGTTTCACGTTCCCCCCATGATGCAAATAATGGGTCGTCTTCCAGCGGCGCCCAGTTAGTCTGTTTACCAAACTCACCTTCTTCTTTACGATTTTCGTAGCTTACGGTTAACGCTTGATTTTCAGTAAGCTCTACATTTACTTTGATAAAACCCAGCGTTTGTTCTGCTGCAGTACCCGGAATTTCTTTGCCATCGCCGTCATCAATATTGTTACGGTCAACATTCACGTACGATGCAAGTACACCAACTTTGTCTGTTAATTTACCGAATAAAGAAATGCTTTCTTTGTGACCATCATTGGTGAAGTAACTCGCTTTGACAATACCGCCAAACTTTTCATCTTTGTTAAGTAAATCGTCGGCACTTTTTGTTTTAAAACGAATAGCCCCGCCTACTGCACCAATTCCTGATGTTGCTTCGCCAGCGCCAGCTTGCACTTCAACACTGCGTAAAAGTTCAGGCTCTATCGCTACACGACCAATATGGTGAAACAAGGTACTTGTTTGTGGCGCACCATCAACGGTTACATTAACCATTGAGTCTTCCATACCGCGGACAAAGATTTTTTGTGCTATGCCTAATGAGCCACCCACGGTAACCGAAGGCGTATGACGAAAGATATCGCCTAAATCGCTGGCTTGATAATTTTGTAATTCTTCTGGCGTAATTTCTGAGTTGGTAGTGGCACCGACAACAGTAATTCTTTCAATCTTTTTTTCTTTAGGTTCAACTTCTATTTGCTCAGCATAAACGTTTGCACTACAACATATGGCAAGCACAGCGCTTGCGATAGGCGTTTTTAAAAATGATTTTTTTGTTAATACAAATGACATGGTTTAAATCTCAAACAATTTCTATTTATTTAAATGAGAATTATTACTATTCGTAACAAATATAGCTACCATTATTACATTTGTTACATTTATGAGATGGGAATTATTATTTTAACCACTAAACCGCCTTGTGCTTGGTTACTTGCACTGATTTTTGCCCTAACGCTGTGTAAGTGACGCTTCGCTAAAGCTAGTCCGAGGCCAAAACTGTCGTTCTCAGTAATACGTGAGTTATCTACCCTAAAAAAGGGATGAAAAACTCGATCTAAGTACTGCTCAGCAATCCCTGGGCCTTGGTCAATAATACAGATACGATATTGGGAGTCACATCGTGCTAGGACTACATGTACCAATTGACCAATAGGTGTATACCGTAATGCATTACGAATAATATTCTCTATCGCTGGCCCTAACGCTTTGTGACTGCTGTTGCTAATGATTGCATTGCTTGGGCAATCAAGGGTAAGTGCTCGATCAGGGTATTCAAATCTTGCATCTTCAATTAATACATCCAGTAAATCAACTAGGTCTACATCTTCTTGTTTAATGATAGGTTTTTCATTGTCTAACCATGCCAAGGTTAGCGTATCTTCGACTAATCTACGAATGTGTTGTGATTCTCTGGTAATACGCGCTAAATGGTAGCTGCTCTCTTGTACTTCAAAGCTGCTAACCGCTATATCTAATCGTGTGAGTGGTGTCCTCAGCTCATGAGATAAGTCTGAAATTAGCTCCCGTTGATTTGATATTAACTCGCCAATTCGACTGGCCATTTGATCAAAAGTAGCGGCTAAATGTGAGAATTCATCATTACGCTTACCTAAATGTTTTTTAACACGCACATTAAAATTGCCTTCACTAAACGCAAAGGTGGCTTTATCAAGGCGTTGAAGTGGCGTGATAATATGTCTATATAGCAATATGGAGAGTGCAATTAAGATAGCCATGGGAATGAATATTTGCATCATAAAACGCGTTGTTATCCAATAGCTTCCTGGGCGCATACGCTCGGGTAATCTAATCAAAAAGCTGGCATCTATTTCGTCAAAAGGTAATTCCATAATGGGATTACTTTCAAAATATAAATGAATTTTCCATTCGAGACTGCGTCCAAAATGGTATCCTCCGACAATGCTCTTTTTAGGTTGTTCGCCAGCGATATGGATAGCTTTAAAACCAGCGACAGATGCCCATGTATTTTCTTGTTTTTGTATCGAGGTTAGCAAGTCTTCTAATTGCGTCTGTTCGGCTAATAAATATAAACGTTCTGCTTCGCTAGCCCATGCTAGTAACTCAATGCGATGATGTTCAGCAATAAAGCTCATTCGTTCTTCTGTTTGGGTTGTTAACGCATCAAGTACGTAAAAAAAAGCGACTAGACCAGTCGCAATAATTAAGCATAATTTCCATAATATTTTTCGATTCATTTAAAGCAATATCCTTTTCCGTGTACTGTTTGTAAACGCTCCCCTAGCCAATTCGCTTCATTGAGTTTTCTTCTTACGCGGCTTAAATGCATATCTAAAGAGCGGTCATAAGCGCCCAATTTTTTATTAAGTACTGTTTGGTATAAATCAGCTTTACTTACTATTTTATGTTGCTGTGAAACCAGCTCCCAAAGCAACTTAAATTGAATAGTGGTACATTCAAGCTTTTGGTCATTGACGTAAATCACTTGCTTAGCGGCATTAAGCATTAGACCATCGATATTTATTTCTGCAGCATTATTTGGTTTGAGGCTGAGCAGGCTACGCCTAAGAATGCTTTCAATTCTGAGTAGTAATTCTTGAGTGTTAAATGGTTTTGCAATGTAATCATCTGCTCCATGTTGTAAACCTAATATCCGCTCTTCTTCTGCGCCTTTTGCTGAAATCATGATTACAGGTTCCTGACTGGTTTCCCGTAAAGTCTTTAATAGCGATACGCCATCTAATTTTGGTAACATTTTATCAAGCAAAATAAGATGAAATTGCTGAGACTGAGCTAATTTTAAGCCCGTGATGCCATCAAAACATTGCTCTACGGAATACCCTGATTTAACTAATAAATCGGCAAGATAATTATTTAACGTACTATCGTCTTCAATTAACAGGATTTTTATTTTTGACATAGACAGCTCGTATTGATGCAAATGATAATTATTACAATTTGTAATTGTAATCGCATGGATACTTGAAGTAAACATTAAATGAGTAACTGGGTAATTGTGTAGCTGTGTCACAACATGGTGATCTAGTAGCGATGGGAAACCGATTGAAAGATGCTACAGGGACATAAAGCCCCTGTAGTGGGGAGTAATCTAAATTAACAATAACTTACTTTTTAAGCGTTTTAATACCCATGTTATATAAGGTGAAAGCAAAAATGTCGGCATATTGATCAATGGTTTTGCTTGCTGGTGTTCCTGCACCATGGCCGCCGTTAGTTTCAATACGAATAAGCATAGGCAGTGCTGCTGTTTGAGCTTGTTTTGCTTGTAACTCTGCCGCAAATTTAAAAGAATGTGCCGGTACAACCCTGTCATCATGATCGCCAGTTGTTACCATGGTAGCTGGGTATTGCACACCCGGCTTAACATTGTGTACGGGTGAATAAGCACGAATATATTCAAACATTTCTTTGCTTTGCTCAGATGTACCGTAATCATACGCCCAACCTGCTCCAGCAGTGAAAGTGTGATAACGCAACATATCTAAAACACCTACTGCAGGTAAAGCAACTTTAAACAGTTCAGGACGTTGCAACATAACCGCAGCTACTAACAAACCACCATTTGAACCACCTTGAATGGCAAGGTAATCATGTGAGGTATAGTTTTCCGCACTTAAGTATTCTGCTGCTGCAATAAAATCATCAAAGACATTTTGTTTTTGCATTTTAGTGCCAGCATCGTGCCATTTGCGGCCATATTCACCGCCACCGCGTAAATTAGCAACAGCATAAATCCCGCCCTGCTCCATCCATATTGCACGTGTGATGCTAAATGAAGGAGTTAAGCTGATATTAAAACCACCATAGCCATATAAAATAGTTGGGGTTTTACCGTCAAGTACTACCCCTTTTTTATGGCTAATGATCATCGGAACTTTTGTGCCATCCTTTGACGTATAGAATACTTGTTTAGACACATAGTTTTCGCTGTCAAACTTCACTTTTGATTGATTAAACGTACTTGTTGTTCCTGTTTTTACATCAAAAGCTAATGTGACTGACGGTGTTGTACTATTGGTAAAGGTAAAATAAAGTGTTTCAGCCTTAGTTTTACCACTTAACGAAGACGCAGAGCCTGCACCGGGCAATTCAATCTCACGTATTTTATTACCTTGGTAGTCATATTGATAAACCTTAGCAATAGCATCAACCATATATTGGGTAAATATATATCCACCGCCTGTTGAAGCGTTTAATACATTGTCGGTTTCTGGAATTAAATCAAGCCAATGTTCAGCGGTAGGGTTTGCTACATCAACACTGATAATTTTTTTATTATCTGCATCAAGGTTAGTCACTAAAAATAACTTACTTCCTTTATTATCAATAATATAAGTATCAGAGTTAGTGTGATCCAAAATAGTGACTAATTCACTATTGGGTTTGGTTAAATCTTTAAGGAATAAATCATTGCCTGACGTTGATACCGCGCCTGAAATTAATAAATAACGGTTATCATCAGTAACAGTACCACCAACATAACGACGTTTTTGCTCAGTTGTTGCGCCAAAAATAACTTTATCGCTGTGCTGCGCTGTTCCTAACTTGTGATAATACAATTTGTGTTGATCTGTTTTTGCTGATAGTTCACTGCCCTGTGGCTTGTCATAGCTTGAATAATAAAAACCTTCATTTTTATACCAAGATATATTTGAAAATTTCACATCAATTAGTCTAGGCTCTAATCCTTGTTTAGTTTCTGTATCAATAATAATGATTTTTCGCCAATCGCTGCCACCTTCAGAAATAGTATAAGCTGCGATTGAACCATCCTTAGAAAAACTTAACTGTCCTAAAGAGGTAGTACCGTCGTCACTTAAGGTATTAGGATCTAAAAATAACTCAGCGCTAGATTGCGCTTGGCCAGTTTTATAGCGATAAACAACATGTTGATCTTGTAATCCATCGTTTTTGTAAAAATAAGTATAAGCACCTTCAATAAACGGAGCGCCTACTTTTTCATAATTCCAAATGTCGGTTAAACGTTGCTTTAAGGTATCACGATAAGAAATTTGCTCTAAATAATCAAAAGTCACCTTATTTTGCGCATTAACCCAATCTGCAGTTTCATCACTACGGTCATCTTCTAACCAGCGATATGGATCAGCAATATCAGTATCAAAGTAGGTGTCTACAACACTACCTTTTTTGGTCATTGGATAATTTATCTTTATTTCAGCTGTTATCGCTTTGTGTTCACCCATCGTTTTTACATCACTATTGTTTAAGTTACTTTGCCCAGAGCAGGCAATAATGCCATTACTTAAGGTTATTGCTAGTACCAGTAGTAAATATTTTTTCATAGTCCGTATTTTGTTAATGGCATGTTATCTCGACTTTACTTTTTTTTAACAGGTTATTAAAGCCTTTTAATAAAAAACACACGGTGTCAATATAGACATTTTAGTATTACCAGCTTTACAAAGCACAAAACCCATTTATAAAAAGAATTATTAAATTGGCTTTAAGCTACTTAATATTAATTAAGGTTAGGTAGTCACCTGCTTCTTTAATTCCCTCAGCATGTGCTTTTTGTAACCACATTTTCGCAGCGTTGAAGTCAACTTTAGTCCCCTTTCCTTCGTAAAGTGCAACGCCATAATGATATCGTGCCAAACTAGAATATCCAGCTTCATCGTTAAGTAACGCTCCTCTTTTCATCAAACTCGTGGCATAGACATAATCTTGTGGTACACCAACACCCGATTCATAAATTTGCTCAAGCCAAATCATCGAATAGACATCATTCCACCGCTCTATACAATCTTCAAATATTTGGATCGCGGCTTGGTGATCACCGGTTTTATCAACAGCATAACCATACAAACACTTAATACGTTTAGTAGAGTCGATATAGGCAGTATACCCAAGTTCATTGCCGCTTAGTGCCATACGCCTCAAATACGATAAAGGTTGGCTTCGTTTAAAATAACCAGATGAGAAATTCGTGATGTGTCATTTCTACATTAGAACAACAGATTTACAACTAACTTTCTAGTAAAGTACATGAGATGAAGTACCAGTGGTTTTAATCAAATTATTCACTTGAATCCTCTCGAAGCATTTACGACTATTCATTCTCATAGTCAGAATCGCATTTATAGCGTAATATTTAACATTCTATCCGTGATAAAAATATTCAGGAATATTGTTTAATTAATGGTTTTGATAATTTCAGGCTACCTTAACCCTAACATGGCTCTTTTTTATAAACAGATCAAAATATTTGCCATAGTTTTTATTCTTTTTGTATTTTCTTTTTTAGCTAGTGCAAGTAATTTATCCGTTAAGCTTGATGGTAAGTTACCCAAGGAAGTTAAAAGCAATGTTCTCTCCTATTTAGGTAAACTGCCCGATACTGAGTTAGAAAGATCTGCATTTATCTATTCTGCCAAAGACAATGCATACAACGCATTACAATCTCTAGGTTATTACCAAGCTGACATCAATATTATCGTTGAAAAAGATCCCTGGCAGCTAATGCTAACCATAATATTAAATGAACCAACCTTAATCGGTGATATCAAGGTCAAAATAACAGGGGAAGCAATAGATGATCCTGCTTTTATTGCCCTGTTGAATCGTAATGATATTCAACAAGGAGATAAACTTCATCATGGTAAATATGAAGCACTAAAATCTGATTTACTGTCGTTAGCTCTGCAACGAGGTTATTTTAACGGTAGCTTAACTGACAGTAGCGTAACCATTAAGGAAGCTTACCATTATGCTGACATCAAAATAACCTATAAAAGCGGTCCTAGATATAACTTTGGTGATGTTAGTTTTAATGATTTTGATCTTGATGCTGCATTGTTATCAAGCTTAATTCCCTTTAAACAAGGGACAGCTTATAACACCAAAGACTTTCATAAATTACAGCAACAGCTACAATCCACACAATATTTTAGCAATGTACATGTCGTCCATGCAGATAAAAAAAATAATCCCTATACGGTTCCTATTAATGTTTCACTAACGCCGGCAAAAAGTCACCAATTAGATTTAGGGATAGGTTATGCCACCGATACTCAATTTCGTCTTTCTGCAGGCTGGCGCACTCCCCTCATCAATAAATATGGGCACTTTCAAGAAACTAAGTTTGAATACTCAACTTTAAATCCCACAGGAAATTTTATTTACAGTATTCCTTTAAGTCATCCCACTGATGATCTTTTACAAATTAAAGTAACCGTCGAAAATGATGATTACGCTGACTTAACAACAAAATTTCACTCGGTTAAAATTGGTCAAGTCGTCAGTAAAAACAACTGGAACAGGCAAGTATATACCAGACTTCATCAGGAAGCATGGCAATACGAACTTGATGAAGTAGAGCCTAATATTGATTGGTCTGAGAAGGATAATGTTCGATACGTTATTCCGGGTGCTACATGGTCTAAAACCATTCGTTCTGGTTCCGCTTTAGATCCCAGCGCGGGTTTTCGGCAAACGTATAATATAGAAGGAGCACATTTAAAAGCAGGATCTGACAATAGCTTTTTTAGAGTACATGGACGATGGAATTACATTACTACGTTAAAAACAAACCATCGCTTAGTAACTCGTGCTGAATTAGGCGCAATATATATTGATCGAGGTGCACAATTAGCCCCTTCCCTCCGCTTTTATGCCGGGGGAGACCAAAGTATTCGTGGATTTGCTTATCAATCCATTGGCTCTACCATTCCTTCTTCATCAGATCCTGATAAAACCGCGCTTGTTACCGTCGGTGGAACTCGTTTAATGGTGGCAAGTATTGAATATCAATATTATCTGAATGATAAATGGCGCCTTGCGTTATTTTCTGATGGCGGTAGTGTTGCAAATAAAGGTGAATTTGATCCCGTATATTCTCTTGGTTCAGGGTTGCATTACCTATCCCCTGTCGGCGCAGTAAAACTTTATTTTGCCTACGGTATTGATGATGACGACAAAAATTGGCGTATTCATATTAACTTAGGCGCTGAGTTATGATTTTACGTAAAATCTACTTAATAGTTTCCAAGTACATAGCAATTTCACTGTGTGTTATCACCTTATTACTAGCTACCCCTTGGGGGTCGCAACTCACCTTTTTACTCTTTAATAATATTGACGGAGTAACTTTTGATTATCATAGCGGCGTAATAGTTCGTGACGTTAAATTAAACTCATTTCATTTGCAGTTAGATACGCTTGATATAACCATAGAGGGATTATCTACAGAATTTGATTTTACTTGTGTATTAAAAAACACACTATGTATTAAATCAGCAAAGGCTGATTATTTTGCTTTACGTTATACCGATAATAATACTGTTAAAAACAAAGAGAACGTTTCAATAAATAAAAGTGCAACAAAGCAAAGACCAACTAATCAACTGTTTGAAATGCTCTTTGCCATTAAAGCTGATTTAATTGAGATAAAAAATAGCGACCTCCTGATTAACAATAATGAAATATCAATTAAGCAATTGGTTACTCAGCTGTCGATTAACAAAAGTGAATTTAATTTCTCTCAGCCCACAGCAAAACAATTAACGATAACGTTTGAAAACAGTGCAGACAAAGTACCTGTAATGAATCAAAAGATAGCGACTAAAATCAACGATACCTTTACCCAGTTGCCTGAAATTAATTTACCAATCGCATTAACCATTGAGCAACTGCACGTTGATGACATTGTCATAGCGACAAAAAATCACACTAAAGATAACTGCCAGAAAAACTGCACACAGTGGCAGTCATCCAACAACAAATTAAGCGGAACTTGGGTTTATACTGATGCAAACATCAGTCAATTTAAAACGACAACGGCCAATTTTTCTATCAACAAATTTACAGCAAAGGCCAAGTTAACACCACCATATCAGATAAATAGCCACTTAGTTGGCCAACTTAATGATGTACCTTGGTGGCCAGAAGTAGTCGATTCCACTCAAAAAATTTCGCTACAAGGCCCATTAGATGACTTAAACTTTGATGTAACCAGCCAAGGAAACTTGAGCCTGACTAGCCAAGGAAAAGTTAATTTGATTCATCAGGACATGCCTTTCAACGTAGCTTTGAATGCGAAGGAAATTCCAACGCCTTTATCCTTATCTCAGTATGGAGACTATTCTTCTATGTCTCTTGTACTATCAGGAGATTTACAAAAGCAGGCCTTTGAATTAACAAGTCAGATTAAAGGTTACGGCTATAACAATGCACAAGTAAAAATAATCGCTACCCACCAACAAGATCAACTCAGCATTAATCAATTACTCTTTAATGATAGTGATTCTGCAAGTCAATTAGACTTACACGGTAATATCGTAATATTACCGACTGACATTACCTGGCAGTTACTTGCTAAGTCTACAGGATTCTCTTTACCGAAAATAAGCATGCCTAACTTATCTGAGTTAGCTGAGTTAGCTGAAAACCAAGAACAAGCTGACATGCTAGCAGCGAATATGCCTGACTACATAACTGGTCGATTGCAAGGGAGAATCGCCACCACAGGGTCATGGTCAGATAACAATTGGTCACTATCTCTTAGCGATAGCAATATTTCAGGCAAAATTAATAATCTTGCTCTAAAAATGAAGGCCGATATTACCTTAAGTCAGTCAGGTCAGCAGCAACAAGGTAAGCTGTTTATCAACTTCAATAATAGTGAATTAACACTAGAAGCAAAAAACAGTTCATTTTGGGATATTAATGGTCATTTAGCAGTAGATAATATTCAGCACTGGTATCACGATATAAATGGCTCATTTACCAGTCAGTTTTCAATTACTGGAGAGCGAAACAACCCAGTTATTCACCTAAATAGTCAGTTTACGGAGCTTAATTGGCAGCACATGCATAGTACATTTTTAGCGGTTGAGGCTAGCTATCAACCAATGAACAATCACCAAATTCAATTCACATTAAATAACGACCAATTGTCGTGGATAAGCGGAAGTAAGACTTTTAGTTTTGATAACTTCGACTTTACTGTGAAAGGTTACGCTAATCAGCACCAAATAAAAGCGACTTGGCTAGGAGATTCTACTGGGCAACTGAGCTTAACTGGTCATTGGAATGATACGTTTACTCATTGGAAAAGCACCGTCGAAAAAAGTACATTAACTTATTTAAATGCAGCCATAAAAAATGACACTGTATTTGGCTTCAATATTGATCTCGCAAAACAAGAAAGTGTGATCGAAAGTCATTGTTGGCAAGGTAAAGGGTTGAATATTTGCTTACCTAATGAAGTCATCATAGGTAACTCTGGCGATGTAGCAATTAAATTAGACATCGACCTATCTGTTGTTGACGAATTGTTTTTATCAAAAGACATTGAATTAATCAGTCAAGTTAAGGGGGATCTCAATGTAAAATGGTCTACACAACAATCCATTAAAACCAAGGCACAGTTTGCCTTGTCGTCTGGTTATCTCAAGGTCAAGGATGACTTCAGTGAACACCAACTTTCACAATGGTCTCAAGGGATGTTTAGTTTTACTATTGACGAGCAGCAATTATCTAACAAAATACTACTTACTAATCTGAACGATACCCCCTTACTGAATATTATATCCACAATTGATTTTATCGATGAGTCTTCTGTCTATAAATCATCTGTTAATGCTCACATAGTCCTCAACCAATTCAACTTACAACCTTTTCAAGCTGTTCTAACGGAAGTTGTCGATTTACAAGGCAAGCTAATAACAGATATTTCAGTTAATGGAACTCTTAACTCTCCTGTTATAAATGGTGATATAAGATTAGATAAAGGTAAGCTGCAACTAAGTCAGAATGCTAATAGCTTTGACAATATTTCTACTTTAATCACCATTAAAAGTAATCAAGCAATACTGAATGGTAAATTTTTTATCAAGGATAAAAAAGCCAACTTATCGGGTAAAATGTCTTGGAATAATAGCATCTCCATGGATATAGATTTAACTGCTGATGCGTTACCGTTAGTTTTTCCTCCCCAATTAGTAATGAGTATGTCACCTACTTTAAATTTTTCCCTCATAGAAAAATCGTTAACCATTAGTGGAAATATTGACGTATTAGATGGCAGCTATAATATTGAAAAGCTACCTGAAAGCAGCGTTTCACTCAGTGATGATGTTATTATTATTGATCCGGATGGCCAAGTCGTCATTAAAAAATCTTCCGGTTTTGACATAAGAACAGACATTACCGTCAATATCACTGACGCTTTTAAAGTAACAGGCCAAGGATTACAAACTAACTTGTTTGGTCAATTACAAATAAGTCAGAAAGAAAAACACCCCTTTCAGTTGTTTGGTCGAATCCAATCAACTGACGGAGTTTTTCAAGCATATGGACAAAAGCTTCAAATAGAAAAAGGTGAATTTACCTTTAACGGCCCTATTGATAATCCTTACTTCAATCTTCAAACCAGTAGGCACATTAAAGCTAACGACATTGACGTAGGTATTAAGATCACAGGTTTTGCCGATGCATTAGACATGCAGCTTTTCTCATCACCTACAATGCAAATGCCTGAAATGTTATCCTACCTAGTAAGAGGACGAAGCTTAGACGCAGGTACTGGGAATAGTACCGCAGCGGCCAGTCTATTAGTTGGCTTTGGGGTAACCAATAGTTTTGGCTTGTTTGAGCAATTAGAAAAAATACCACTCATTAATAATATTGCTGTTGATACCGAAGGTGAAGGTGATAAAACCCAAGCAACTGTTAGTGGCTATGTAGGGAACAGAGTTTATTTAAAATACGGTATTGGCGTGTACGAACCGATTAATGAACTCACGGTGAGAATGTTTCTATTTAACCGGTTTTGGTTAGAAATTGTCAGCGGTATTGAGCAATCAACTGATTTGTATTACTCATTTGATATTGATTAGTTAGGCACAACTAGTTATTAAAATAAATGCCTTGTATTTGGCAGTTTTTCCTATTTATAAAATAGTTCACTCAATTAATGAAGTTGGTATAAGTTTATTACAAGCTGCAATAGGGTGAATCACTGCTTTGGTAATTTTACCATACTGATATTTGACCAGGGGTTGGTTGATATAGCCATTAAACTTTCGCGATTTCCATTGCGGTAATAAAGTAAATTCTGTGGTTAAATTAGCAATTAATCCTGTAGATTTCTTAAGTTTGGTTTTATTCTTATTAAAGACATTACTCTTGTCGATAGATATATCATAATCAAAACTTTTCTCGCGACTGGCGGCAACAATGCAAATTCGATTTTCAGCAGCCCTAGATAACAAACTATACTCAACTTCACACGGCTCTTGAATATCAAAAGGCACCAGTAAAGCATGAATGCCACTTAAAGCCGCAATATTAACTATTTCAGCTATGTTAGCGTCATCGGCTGTTAACATAGCAAGGTTAATACTTCCTTGCTCTAAGGGCAATTCAATAACATTTAAATTATTACCCAATGCAGTCCACTGGTATCGTTGACAAAAATGCAATTGTTTTTGTGTTGCTAGTAAACCATGCTCATTTATTAGCACTGCTTGATGCATGCCATCAATAACTAAACTAGTGCAAAGGTATTGAAAAGTTCTCAGCACTGAACTGACTTGATTTATGATCTGTTTACTCAAGCATGCAATCTGCGTTAATTGTTGTTCATCATTAGTGATAGTTTTATCTGCGACAAAAAATAATTCAGGTAATTGAATAATATCACTGAGGTTGTTTTCAATGTAATGACAAACATCTTCAATCGCTTGCTCATTTGATTTATATGTTGCAAATATCGCAACATTGGCCGTCCTTGGAACATTATCATTACTTAATAACTGTTCGCTCAAGTGTGTTTTATTTATCTGTGCAGTTAGTTTTTGATAAAGTTCAGGACGTTGCTGCTTAATAAGCTGAGTGCCATCAGGGCGGAGTTTGTTATTAAACCCAAGCCCTGCCCCAGTCATGTCTATATCAGCAAAAACAAAACCTTCTTCATTGTTCGATAGCTTTGCTAGCACCTTGCCATCAGGAGAAATAATTTGGCTTTGACCAACGCCGGCAAGAGACTCTTGAGGAATAAAATTTTGTGATGAAAAAGTTCCCCTTTGGCCTTGTCGTCGTTCTTGTGGCTTTTCTGGTGAGTATTCTGGTGAGTATAATGCACCAACCTTATTTGCCGCCGCTAAAAACACCTTATTTTCACAGGCTCTAGCGGGATCATGTAAACTGCTTTGGTCGATAGCGAAGGTATTCATTGAATTACATAATAATTGTGCTCCACTTAAGGCTAATCCGCGCGAAACTTCAAAGGTAAGGCTATCACTACCCGTTAACATCCCCAGCTTACCAAAAGATGTTGTTACCACTTGGGAAACATTACTTGCGCTAATAAAAAAATCCTTTTCATGCCCCATCAACGTTTGTTTATCCTCTTGGTTAATGAGCGTGCCAAGCGGTGAAAATAGGCATGAGGTGACACTAATATTTGATTTAATTGAGCCATCTTGATGATCGCGTAAAAGATCTCGTCGTAAAGTTACGCTAACCACAATGTAACAGTCATGTGTTTTCGCTTGCTCTGCTATAGCATGTAAAAAAGCGCCATCAATAGCTACCGCGCCATCCCATGCCTGATTATGATCAACGTACCAAGGCTTGGCATGACAAAAAAGAGTATTAGAGAACTCTGGTAAAACGATCATAGATGGCTTACAAGCTGCAGCCTCATTTATCATACGAAGGCAGGTTGCTAAGTTTTCTTGAACATTTATGGAGGTGGCAAACTGAGTAACGGCTACGCGCATGATATAAATTTTCCAAGTAACTAAAAATTATTTAAATTGAGCAATGTGAAAGCATTAGGCTTTATTGGTGTGATGTTACCTTAAAATACTATCAGTGAGGTTATTTTAATGAACTTTTCTAACTTTTTTATTTTGATATCGTCAATTCAAAAAAACCTTAAAATTAGCCTATACTCGATATAGACGTAAATACGTAAATATCGATTGAGTTATGCTTTTACAAAGCTCTAAGCAAGGATAAGTGATTAAATTAACGTATTTCAGACAGGTAGTGCTCAATTTAGATTACCAAAGTTATTAATTCTTGATCTAAACGATATTTTTTCTATAATTATTTATTAATGAACTTGCCGCGATGATTCAATTAGCATATCCTTCAAGCTCTTGATTTAATGAGGTTAATAACATGTTTGAGAATTTAAGATTTAAAACCAAATTACTCTCTGGTTACGGGGTGATTTTATCTTTAATGTCTATCATTGCTGTTGTGGTATTTATAAGTGTTAAGTCATTAACAAATAATTTCGGTTGGGTTGATCATACCTATAAGGTTTTATCAAAAGCGGCCAGTATTGAAGCTGCAGCGGTTGATATGGAAACTGGAATGCGAGGTTATTTACTTGCCGGAAAAGAAGAATTTCTAGATCCGTACAATAATGGCAATAAAACCTTTAAAAGTTTAACTGCTTCACTTAGTAAAACCGTTGCCGATAACCCTGCTCAAGTAAAGTTACTGCGAGAAATTTCGAACACAATTAAGTTATGGCATGAAAATGTAACTGAGCCAGTTATTCAACTCAGACGAGAAATTGGTAATGCGAAAACCATGAATGATATGTCTGCCTTAATAGCG
>Ga0105355_10002656_pt1 | contig 16031 bp, 14 predicted proteins | sample GOMGulsemesocosm_2_FD_83508 | JGI IMG/M metagenome (GOLD analysis project Ga0105355, IMG submission 83508) | Methane-oxidizing microbial communities from mesocosms in the Gulf of Mexico - GOM9C Gulf of Mexico | ecosystem: Environmental > Aquatic > Marine > Cold seeps | place: Gulf of Mexico... | reverse complement strand
CGTTTGGCAAGGGTACGGGTCAGGTTAGTACTTTGGCAAATAAACTTATCTAAACGCATTTATGTTCAACTTTTGTCATGGTGTTATAGGAATATATCCAAACTGAGTCGATAACCCGTTTGGATAGGTGGGCTGATTATCTGCCTTTTTCTCTATAAGCGCAAAGTATACTGAACAATAAATTCTCCGCCAGGCGTTGATAACGTATCTTAACGTAGTTTGGCTATATATCTAAGCCGTGAGTAATTCGTTAATACGTGCATCTGCGTTACTTAATACATCATCTGCGGAGTTCATCGCTACGCCTTCTGCAAAGATAAACTCGACTTCTGGTATACCGACAAATTTCAGTACTTGTTCTAACCACGGTGCTTGAGTATCTGCTGGTGTGTTGGCATACATACCACCACGGGTTGCGATCACATAAGTTTTTGGCATTTTCAGTAATGGTTTTGGTCCTTCTGCTGTGTAGGCAAATGTTCTACCAGCACGAGCGATGTGGTCAATCCAAGCTTTTAAAGTTGATGGCACACCAAAGTTATACATAGGCACGGCGATAATTAAGATATCACTGTCACTCACTTCATCAATTAATTGATCTGATACTGCCGCTGCGGCTTGTTGTTCTATGGTGCGTTCTGCTTCTGGAGTGTGGAACGCACTGAAAATGGCCTCAGTTAAGTGTGGCACTTGCGATATGTTGAGATCGCGATACGTGATTTGTTGCTGTTGACCATTATCTATATCTAATTTTTCGATTAGTTTTTTTGCAATCTTTGATGATGTTGAGTTGTTGCCTTGCAGGCTGCTGTCTATATGTAATACTTTCATTTTTAACTTCCTCTCGTTATGCTTGAAGTAAGCTTACGGGAATTTAGAAATTAATTAACCCGGCCAATCAAATCTATATCATCGAAATTTTAGATGAATTAAAACTGTTATTTTTATACATACGTTAAGGAGCATGATGAAAGAGCCTGCGGTGAGTTTAGAGCAATGGTATATTTTTAAGGTAGTGGTCGAGCAGGGTAGCTTTCAGGGCGCAGCGGATTACTTAATTAAGAGCCAAAGTTCGATTAGTTATGCCATTCAGAAGTTGCAAGATAATCTGGGTGTGCGTTTGTTTGAACAACAGGGGCGTCGCGCGGTTGTCACCGATATGGGTAAGAAGATGTTGACCCAAGCGGATGAGCTATTAATGCAAGCTGCAAGTATCGAGCAATTGGCGGGGGAATATAGCGCAGGTTGGGAACCGTTATTAAAAGTGATGACAACACAATTATTTCCGCCGCAATTGTTAACTGATACTCTGGCCTTATTTGCTCGACAATGTACGGTGACCAGCATTGATTTTCAACAAGGTACATTATCTGGGGTGACGGATGCTGCGACCTATGGCACGGCAGATCTGATTATTAGCAGTCAAATCCCCACTGGCTTTACGGGAGAGAAATTATGTCATGCACAATTATCGCGTTTTGTTCATCATCAGCATCCGTTAGCCTTGTTAAATCGACCGTTAACGCTGGCAGAATTAAAATCTCATGCCCAAATTGTGATGAGTGATTCGAGTGCGCATCGCAGTGTCGATGCTGGTTGGTTAGGCTCGCAGCAGCGTTGGACAGTAAAGGATTTTCATGAGTCTCTTAACTTGGTTAAGCAGGGGGTCGGACATGCGACTTTACCCATTAGCCGTATCGAAGGTGAATTAGCCAATGGTGAACTGGTGGAACTCATTATCGAAGATCATGTACGCCTTGATTTGTCGTTATACCTGGTATTAGCCAATAAAAAAACACTCGGTCCGGCTGGCTTGTTGTTTGCTAAATTGTTAAAACAGCAAGCCAAACAATATGTCATCGCTGGTTAGATCATGCTAGGTTGCGATACAGGCTGCTGGCGATCACCCACATAATACAACCGACGGTGATGTCGATAATACGTTGTATTTTGGGTTGGTTGAGCCAGTTCGAAAACTTAGCGGCGCTAAAGGCGAGGCCATAAAACCATAAGATTGAGGCTAAGATCGTACCAGCGGCAAAAGCGATACGGCTATCGCCACTAAACTGGTTGCCGACACTGCCTAATACCACCACGGTATCTAAATATACATGTGGGTTAAGTAAGGTCACTGCTAGCGTTGCCATGATCACCATTTTACGGGATTTATGCGTGCCATCTAACTCGGTTTTGCCGTATTTATATAGCCATGCACTGCGAAACGATATAGCACCGTAAACCGATAAAAAGACAATGCCGCCCCAAGTGATTATTTGTAGTAAGTCGGGATTTAATGCCAACAAACTACCCGCACCAAACACACCTGCACTGATTAATAGACCATCACAAAGAATGCAAATAGTGGCGGTTAAAAAGTGATGATTACGCTTGATCCCTTGATTTAAAATATACGCATTTTGCGCGCCGATAGGGATGATCATACTACCGCCAAGCAGTAGCCCTTGAATTGTTGCTGTTAGCATAATGAACCTCTAGAAGATGAGGTATGGAGATTACAAAGATCCAGGTGATAAGTATAATTAATAATTGTTATACTTGATAAGTTAAGCTTATATCCAGTGTTTGAATGATTGATACTAGCATGCTAGATATTGGCATTATAAAGAGAGGGAATACGTAGTGGATTATAAATTATTGCATGCATTGCAAGTGGTTATTGAGCAGCAAAGTTTTGAACGTGCAGCGAATGTATTGTGTATCTCACAACCAGCTGTGTCTCAGCGCATTAAATTGTTGGAAGAGTACGTGGCACAGCCTGTATTGATCCGTAGTCAACCGCTGGTGGCGACAGATATTGGTCAGCGTTTGTTAAAACACTACAAACAAGTGCAGCATCTAGAAGCAGAATTATTACCCAGTATTAGTGCAACCTCGACAGACAAGTCAGTCGTGATGGCGATTGCAGTGAATGCAGACAGTTTGGCGACCTGGTTTATTCCTGCACTTGCGCCATTATTGAAACAATATCCGATTGAACTTAACTTGCATATCATGGATGAAGCGAGAACCTTGGAGAAAGTGAAAGCGGGTGAGGCATTTGGCGCGCTGAGTTTACAAAACAAGCCCTTGCCGGGTTGTGAAGCGACGTTATTGGGCGAGCTTAATTATGCGCTGGTGGCAACTCCTGGGTTTGTGCAACAGTATTTACCACAGGGGATCACCCAGCAAGCTTTGCGTAAAGCACCTGCGGTATCATTTGATCATAAAGACGATATGCACATTAAGTTTATTGAGCAGCATTTTAATTTAGCGGGTGGCAGTTACCCTTGCCATATCGTGCGTTCATCAGAAGCGTTTGTCGCCATGGCAAATGCGGGGGTGGCGTACTGCTTGATCCCCGAATTACAAATTGCAGATGAATTAACTTCTGGAAAATTGGTTAAAATTACAGAGACACATTTAACAATACCACTCTACTGGCATCGCTGGGTCCTGTTGAAAGGATTGTATAAGCAAGTATCAGAGCAGATTATCGCGGCCGCTAAACAAACCATGTAGTGATTCGATGGGTTTGGGCCGATAGCGTCATTATAGGATATTAGCTGTTAGTTTAACCTGTTTAACTTCGATTAAATACTTCGGCTGCATGACGAAAAACAGTACTGATTAGGTCTATGAGGGCCTCGATAAGTTCTTGGCTGCTTTGCCCTGTAGCGTAGCCATATAAAACAATTAGACCTAAAAATATAAAAAAAGGTGAAATGGCTTTAATGAATAATTCAAACATGGATAACTCCGCAAGTAAGTTATGTTGGTCTAACACTTCCATGTAAGTAAGCTGAAAGTATAATTCATATTCTAATATACGCCTCATTTATACTGACAATAACGAGATTTAAATGGGTATAAATTATAATTTTTTACTATTTCCCCTCAGCTTTTTAATGGGATAGCCTAGACTAAATTAAACAGAAATATTATATTTTATAGATGTGCAAAACGTACTACTAGAATATCGGCAGCTGAAACAATTGATTGGCAAGGATGGAGACCGTAATTATGGATAATTCAGAGATAGCGTCTGTAACGAACACTGAGCAAGAGCAAACAAAATTAACTATTGACGAACTAAGTGAACAAATTAAACGGATGACTGACTATGTTCAACAACATAGCCAATCAAATACTGCCGCGGTACACAATACGCTAAAAGCAACAATGCGTTATCGCGATAGTCTGGCTGCCAGCCTTAATCGCCAAGCCTAGTGCTTAACGGAAAGTGTAACTAGCAACCTGGGCCACAATCCATACAATGCTTAATCATATCTGGACCTAGGTGTAGTTTCGCATTGAGATCACGTAATGCTGTTCTCACACCTTCTTCTATAACAGGGTGGTAGAATGGCATGTCTAACATTTCTGATACGGTCATTTTTTGTTGATGTGCCCATGCTAATAAGTGCGCTAAATGTTCTGCATCTGGCCCTATCATCTCAGCGCCTAAAAACAGACCCGTACCGTGTTCAGCATAAACGTGTAGTAACCCCTTGTTACGTAGCATAACTCGTGAGCGACCTTGGTTTTCGAACGACACACTACCGGTTTCAAAACAACCACAATTACCTAAACGCGTAATGATCTGTTTATAGGTCTCACCGACCATGGCAATTTGCGGGTCTGTAAATACGGCTGAAATAATGCTGCGGCGCAGACCTGCTCTAATTTGTGGGAAACGACCCGCGTTATCACCGGCAATACGTGCTTGGTCTGCAGCTTCGTGTAACAGCGGGATCTGATTACTGGCATCCCCTGAAATAAAGATATTTTCTACCGATGTTTGCATGGTGTAATAATCAGCTGTTGGTACCCCACGTTCATCTAATTCTAGAGTGGTATTCTGCAGACCAATTTTGTCTACATTTGGACGGCGACCTGTTGCAGCAAGTACGTATTCGACATTAACGGTTTGCAATGCTTGTTGTGAGTCTAAGTATTGGATCTCAACGTGATCGCCCTGACGTTTCATGCTTTCTATTTTTACATCCGCATCAAGGTAAAATTCATCGTTAAATGATTTGTTCGCATACGCCATGACTTCAGGATCTGTGAGTGGACCGACTTGACCGCCTAAACCGAACATAATGACGTCCACGCCTAAACGTTTCAGCGATTGACCCAATTCTAACCCGATAACGCCTGGGCCAAATACGGCGATTGATTTTGGTAGATCATCCCAGTCAAAGACATCATCATTAATGACTAAGCGATCACCTAATTCATTCCATATAGCAGGATAAGCAGGGCGTGATCCCGTGGCTATCACAATACGTTTGGCATTAATCTGGGTGTGGTCATCGACGAGTAACGTATTGTTGTTTAAAAACTTGGCGTAGCCAGGTACTTTATCGTGCTCTGGGATCTCGTCAACGCCTTCTAGCACAAAGCCAACAAAACGATCTCGTTCTCGTTTAATTCGCGCCATCACTTCGACACCATTAATGAATGTTTCGCCTTGTGGGTGGATACCAAAGCCAGGTGCTTTTTCAATTTGGTGAACACTTTCTGCAGCTGCGATAAGCAGTTTTGATGGCATACAGCCAACACGCGCACAGGTAGTGCCATACGGGCCGCCTTCGATGATCACAACACTTTCTGAGTGTGCTTTTGCTGCGCGATATGCACCAAGCCCAGCTGTACCACCACCAATTACTGCTACATCTACATTTATCATATTCATAATTCAGCCTTAGAAGCGTATGGCGAAAACGTGTGTCGTTTGTCGCGCTAATTTTAGTGTAAATTTGAGCACGAAGTCGGTACCTCGTGTTGATGTAGCTATTATGCAGAATATAACTGAATAGATATAATCGATTAAAATTAATATTTCGATAGGTTTTATCTATAGCTCGTATATATGGGTTTACAGCATTCCATTTGTTAAAACTATGGATCGGCTGTTGGTATTGAGCGAGGCGTTTTTGTGCTTTTTATTTTAGCTGTTTGTTATTCAGACGGTCATGAAAATACCGCTCGATATAATTATGTAAAATTGATGTACATCATTTTGTATCAGAATTGTTTATACAAAAAACAAATATATAGGTATCATTATCGTATTATATTTTGCAACTGAGCTCACAAAACGTGTTGTAATTTTAGTTAAGCAATCAGGAATCAATATGAAATTTTCAGATGTCTCGTTTAAGCATAAAATTATTATGTTACTGGCTTTACCCATGTTGGGGTTCTTATGGCTGAGTGTCTCCTCGCTTTCGAAAAGCATAGCCACCAGTAAAGAGATGTCTATTCTAACGCAGTATACAGCGCTTTCCGTTGAATATAGTGAACTAGTCCATGAGCTACAAAAAGAACGCGGCATGACAGCCGGTTTTATCGGCTCTGACGGAACCAAGTTTGCGAGTAAACTTCGTAAGCAACGTGCCGATACTGATATGAAACAAGCCGAAATGATGCGTTTTTTGCAACAAAATGAAGTGACCGACAGTCACATTAAGCAATTACAAATGCGCATTCAGCAAGACCTTTCTATGCTTACTGGTATTCGTAATAAAGTGGATACGAAAAATATCCAATTAGCATCGGCGTTACGTTATTACACCCAGCTAAATGCTAAGTTATTGAGCGTATCAGGTTTGATTGTCGATATCAGTACAGATGCAAGTATCACGGCTGAAACGGTGGCTTATTACAACTTCTTGCAAGGGAAAGAGCGTGCCGGTATCGAACGTGCAGTATTAAGTAATGCCTTCTCTAAAGATCATTTTGGGACCGGTGATTTTGTTAAATTCATTTCGTTAGTTATTGAGCAAGATACTTATTTTGCGAGTTTTAATACCTTTGCTACCAACAGTAACAATCAGTTTTTTGAGCAGCAGTTAAATACCGCAGCGGTAAAAGAGGTGATGAAATTAAGAAACATTGCAGAAACGAAATCAAGTGACTTCAATGTTGATGCTGAATATTGGTTCGGTCAAGCAAGTGGGCGGATTGGTCAGTTGAAGAAGATCCAAGATGAGCTAGAATTATCATTATTGAATTTAGTTAATATCAATCGCAATAACGCGGTCACGACACTGACGATGAGCATTGTATTTAGTGTGCTGATTATTGTTATATCAGCTGCGATTAGTTTTATCACGATCCGAGATTTAATATCACGCGTAGAAGAGCTTATGGAGGTGATGACCGAAGTTCGTGACAATAATGATTTGACGGTACAAACTCAACTTGCAGGCGAGAGCGAGTTAGGTCAAATTGCGACCGCATTAAATCTGACATTATCGCAATTTGCTGGCGCGATGGATAACATTTCGACCTCAAGTATCACCCTAGCGTCGGCAGCAGAAGAAACGGCGCAAACCTGTGTTTATAGCTCGACGTCATTAGTTGAGCAGCAAGATGGTATTAGCCTAATTGCTACTGCGATTGAAGAACTATCAGCAACAGTGAAAGAAGTAGCACAAAATACGCAGTTGACTGCTGATTCGGCCAAAGAAGTTGATACCCAAGCTACTGATGGTTTTGAGATTGTACAGCAGTCATCAGAGTCAATTAAAACACTTGCCAGTGAAATTGATAGCTTGGCGCAACGTATTACTAATTTACATCAGAGCAGTAATAACATCACTAATATGGTTGATGTGATTAAATCGGTTGCTGATCAAACTAACTTATTAGCTTTGAATGCGGCGATCGAAGCGGCGCGTGCGGGCGAACAAGGGCGCGGTTTTGCCGTTGTTGCAGATGAAGTGCGTACGCTTGCGAAACGCACCCAAGAATCAACCGCTGAGATTGAAAGCTTTATTAGTGCATTGCAAGATGATGCGAACGCGGCCTTTAACGTGATTGAAGTGAGTCAGAGTAAAGCCGCTGATGCAGTGAATAAATCTAACGAAGTAGCGAAAACATTGCAAGATATTACTGCCGCAGTAAACCAAATTTTTGCTATGACAGAGCAAGTCGCTACTGCGATTGAAGAGCAATCTGTAGTAACCCAAGATGTCGCTGAAAATATTGTAGACGTGAAACAAAAATCAATGGAGTCTGCAACCGGGGCGAACCAAATTGCGATGACTGCCAAAGAACAGGCGCAATTGGCTACATCGTTACAAGATGTTGCTAGAGTCTTTAAAATTTAAAGTTAAGATCTAAAGTTAAACATTAAAATCTAATAAGAGGCTAAGGTGAGCATGATACACAGAATAAAACTGATTGGGTTATCGATTGCCGCTATGGTCATGAGCGGGTGTGCAGCTGTGCAGTTACCTAGCGATCAGCAAACTATGATTGATAACAACACAACGCTTTATACGCAAGTGGGGATGTGGACTGAGAAAGGCAATGTGATTGCAACTAACTACAAACGCGGTGAGCATATTCCAGTTAACTCAGCAGTACAAATCTCGGGTGTTGATGCTTCGACAATTACCTTTAATTATGCTGGTCGTAGCATTAAGTTAAAGAATATTGATAAGTTTACTAAAGTAGATGTATCTGCATTGATGATGCGTACTTTTGCCTTGAAACAGGTTAACTTAACGCAATTTAGCGCGTTAGAAACAACTGCGATTGAGCAAGGTGACGTGGTTGTTGGCATGACGAAAGATGCGGTTATCACTAGTCGAGGTTTTCCGCCTGCACATAGAACCGCAAGTTTAAAATTGGATAGCTGGAGATTCTGGCAAAACCGATTCGGTACGATTGTGTATGAATTTGAGCAAGGTAAAGTATCAAAGATCGTTAAGTAGCTACTCCTTTACTGAGTCTAAAACGAAAAAAGGAAGCATCGCTGCTTCCTTTTTATTGCCCACGAATAACGGCATGTGAGACACGCTATCCGATAATATAATTGTAGCTGGTATTAAGCGAAGTGTGCTTCCAACTCTTCGCTACCACCGATGTGTTGACCACCGATAAATACTTGTGGCACTGTGCTTTTGCCTGTTACAGCTCGTAGGCTTACTGTTGTCGCATCTTTTCCTAGTACTACTTCTTCGTAGTTTAGGCCTTGGTCGATTAGCGCTTGTTTTGCTTTTGTGCAGAATGGGCAACCCGGTTTAGTAAATACTGTGATTGATTCTTGCACTTTATATTCTGGTGCCACGTAACCTAACATAGTGTCTGCATCAGAGACTTTGAACGGGTCGCCTGGTTCGTCTGCTTCGATCAACATTTTTGCTACCACGCCGTTTTTAACCAGCATGCTGTAACGCCATGAACGCTTGCCAAAACCGATGTCAGACTTGTCCACTAACATGCCCATACCTGCAGAAAACTCACCGTTACCGTCTGGGATAAAGGTAATGTTTTCTGCTTCTTGGTCATTTTTCCATGCATTCATTACGAAGGTATCGTTAACTGATACACATAAAATATCATCAACACCGTGAGCAGAAAATACGTTAGCTAATTCGTTGTAACGTGGTAAATGGCTTGAAGAACATGTTGGGGTGAATGCGCCTGGCAGGCTGAATACAATCACAGTTTTGTTGGCGAAAAGTTCTTCCGTGGTACGATTAACCCATGCATCACCTTGGCGAATTGGGAATGTTACTTGTGGAACTGCTTGGCCTTCTTTCGAGATAAGTGTAGTCATAATATATTCCTTAACGTAGCTATTAATTAAGCTAACCTGTGTTTGATATTAAAGAGATTTTTTATAAAAAGTATTCGGTGAAGACGTTGTGTCTGTGCCGTCTTGATGTAGCTATTATGCAAAAAATATAGCTATAGGTACAATCGATTAAACTTAAACTTTTGATAGGTTTTGTGAATGGGTATATCTATGGATTTAGTATAATTGATTTGTGTAGTCTATTGAAGTTGCATTTTGAAAAATGGGCCCTCTTCCGAAAGTGTAAATTACCTTAAAGTTACTTTGTCTTATCTCATTAATTTCGTAGTATTAGCCGCGCCGTAAATCTCGGCATATTCTTTGGAGTTTTAAATGAACGATACCGACCATCCCCCGAGTATAAAGGTGGGAAATAATCCTTATTGATGGTATCGAATATTTATTTTTCAGGCCATCTTTGGCTTGGCATATCACCCCATAATCATGGGTAAGTTATTCCGTTATTTCCTTCCTCAATCTCAAATCACAATTTAATACTTAGGGTGGTCGTTACTCAGCTAATCGGGAGATTAACTATGTCAGTAATGAACGTCGCAGCGGATGCTGTAATTGAAAATACCAGCCAGATAAAAGCATTGGCTCCGACAAATCGATTTTTAAATGAAGATATTAACACTCAAGCTCAGCTATTGACGCAGATACCTGTACCTGATTCCATCACGTTACTGCATGATTTACCACTACGCCATGTACAAACATTATTAGATTTACTTGATGAGATGGGTGAAGAAGTAAGAATGCGCCATCTCGCTAATGGACTCGGATTGTTATGTTCGGAAGCAGAGCCCGCTGGGCATTACTTAAAAAATAGCGTGCTTACTCATGTTCGGGAACGGGTTGGTTGGATTGTTGGATTAGCACTGCTTGGTATTGTCTCAGGACTGATTATTTCGCATTACGAAGACACATTAACCCAGTTGGTACTGTTATCGGTATATATGCCTGTCATTGCCGCTGCGGGTGGTAATACGGGGTCGCAAGCGGCTACTTTGGTCGTTAGGGCGTTAGCAATGGGCGAGGTCCGTTGTCGAGATTGGCTTGCAGTATTGTGGAAAGAATTTCGCATATCACTGATTGTTGCAAGTATCCTAGCGTTGGTGATTGTTTGTCGAGTGATGTTATTTAGTGATAGCACGACTTTACCCGCAGGCATTGAGCTGGTGGATATTGCGCTTGCTATTGGTATCGCCATTGCGTTACAAGTCGTACTATCGACAACTGTGGGTGGCTTATTACCACTCATTGCACGTATTTGTAAGTTAGACCCGGCTGTTTTAGTGAGTCCTGTGCTCGCGTCGCTGGTGGATATTACCGGGATGATTATTTACTTTAAAACGGTGAATAGCGTGCTTGGATTCGCTTAGAAGCATAGGCTTAACCCTATGTGGTGAGCGGGAATATTGTCTGATTGGTCATGGTATGAGTATGGCTGGTTAGGCAATGCATGAATCGACTTGCTTAATACGTGGTTGTACGGTAAATTCCCTGCGTTGAATAAGTCATTACATATTATTTTTTAGAGTTTAATGAATCCCATGCCCTTAGCCTTACTAGACCTGTTTTCCATCGCAATATTTACCGCTATTGGATTATCATTTCTAGCGATTATTATGGTCTGTATTTGGATCGGTAATCGACGGTATGACGGGGTCACTCATTGGCTTTTTGCTACCTTCATCATATTAGCTTATGCTTTTATTATGGCTGAGCAGTTATGGCTTTTTAAGCTTGAAAATTATGCCAGCGATGCTTGGCTTAATACTATGCTCCCCAATATATTATTATGTTTTGGTATTTGCCAAATTGCTCATGGTTTCCATCGATTCTTTCAGATAAAACAATCCTTACTTTGGCTCTATGGCGCGCAATTATTACTTATTGGTTCATTGTATTTTTATGGGTTAATAGTCGAAACGCCAATCTTATATAGTATCATTGTACTTACCCTCTCTGTGACTATCAGTTTGTTGTTCAGTTGTGCTTATTTATCAAGTTATCAAGCTAAGCAATATGCTATGACTCGACTTATTTGTATGTTTACCTGTGTGTTAGTATTGGTGTTAAATGTCAGCCGTATTGGACTACTAACGCGTGAGCCGAGTTTCGCTCATCACATTGAGTTCTCTACTGCGATTGCTTCTATTAACCTCTTAATGAGCCAATGTTTTCTGGTTTTCTGTTATTTGATGTTTTGTACACAACGCAATGCATTCTCATTACAACACATGTCGTTTATTGATCCGTTAGCTAATATTTATAATCGTCGTGGTTACCAGCATGCGATTGCCGCTTTAACACCGCATAAAGAAGCGGCGGTTATGATCCTTGATATAGACCACTTTAAAAATGTGAATGATGAATATGGTCATGCGACAGGTGATTTGGTGATTCAAGACATTGCGATGATCATTGCCAAAGCGTGTGGCTCAACGTGTGTTTATGCTCGAACTGGTGGTGAAGAGTTTAGTATTTATTCTCCATTGATATCAGCTAAAACGATGGAAAATCTTGCTGAAGAGATCCGTCTTGCGATTATGGAGCATACCATTACCAAACAAGCGTTAGAGATAAATGTAACCGCGAGTATCGGTATCAGTGTTGGTCAAAGTGTCAATATCTTTGCCTTGGAAGAAGAAGCGGATAAAGCGCTTTATCAAGCGAAAAAAGATGGTCGAAATTGCACCGTGATGCAGTTATCTGTAGCGGGGTGAAGAGAATAGAGATGAGCTATAAGATTGCTCATCTCTATTCTTAAGAGGTTAAATTATGCGCCTTGTGGCGGTGTAAAAGCAGTTAAACTTGGTGCAATACCTGTGTATTTTTCAATTTTAACAAGTGATGAGTTGGCCGCGCAACCATTAGCAAGTTGTGATGTTGGTATATCATTAGTAAGCACATTTGGATTACCATTTTTACAGATACCCTGTGGTTTATCTAAATCTAGCCAAGCGCCTTCATGAATACATACCGAACCTTGTTTGATCACATCAGCAACTAAGGCACCGACGAGTACTTCACCACGATGATTAAAGGCTCGCACTAAATCGCCATTTTTAATTCCACGCGCTGCAGCATCAGCCGAATGTATGGTGATAGGCTCACGATTTTCGATGGCATATTGTTCACGTAGTTTTGCATAATTGAGCTGGCTATGTAATCGATGTGCAGCATGAGATGTCATTAGCTGTAATTCACCATCTTTCGCGTTGCCTACCCATTCTGTTGGCGCTAACCATGTTGGGTGAGCAGGGCAATCTTGATAGCCGTAACCTTCGATAGTTTTAGAGAAGATCTCTATTTTACCACTTGGCGTACCTAATGGGTTCATGATCGGGTCTTTACGGAATGCGGCATGACGAACGAATTTAGTGTTTTTCTTATTAACTTTCATTTCGATAAGTTCGTTTTTCTTCCTGAATGCCCCAAACTTAGGCATACGTACACGGGCTTTTACTGCGCCTTTTTGTGCTTGTGTATAGAAACCTTTCAGCCAATCCATTTCTGACTTACCTTCAGTAAATACTTCACGGCCTCCGGGTTTAATTAACTCCGCCATATCTGCAAATACGTCAAAGTCATTACGGGCCTCGAATTGTGGTTTAACAACCTGCTTCATCGGGATTAGATGCTGGTTACTGTAATCACCAGTCATTGTAAGATCATTACGTTCGAAAGATGTGGTGATCGGCAAGACGATATCTGCGTGTTTTGCCGCAGCAGTCCAATAAGGTTCTGAGATCACGATCACTTCAGGCTTTTGCCATGCTTTAATCAGACGATTAACGTCTTGATGGTGAGTAAAGTTACCACCGCCTGCCCACCAGATCATTTTGATATCAGGGAAGCTTAGCTCATGGCCATTATGCTGATATTTTTTGTCTGGATTTTCTAGTGCTTCGACAATACGGGCGACAGGAAAACTATTTATTGCACCGGATGCGGCCCAGTCATTACCTGCTGATGAACCGCCACCGATAGATGATGAAATAGCGGGTAATACACCACCATCACGGGTTGGGTTGCCGCCATTAGAGTAGTGATAAGATAAACCAAACCCGCCACCTTCAAGGCCAATTTGACCTAGCATCGCAGCTAGCGTTGCCATCATCCAGTGTTTTTGTTCACCGTATTGCTGGCGTTGCATACCCCAACCACCCATCAACATAGTGCGGTTCTGGCTAAAGATATTAGCCAGTGCTTCAAGCTGTTTAACTGATACGCCACAGATCTGCTCAGCCCAAGCTGCTGTTTTAGCTACGCCATCTGTTTTACCTAATAAATAATCTTCGAATTTATCATAACCAGAGGTGTATTTAGCTAAGAAAGCAGAGTCATGTTGTTTTTTAGTGACTAATGTATGGGCGATACCCAGCATCATCGCAACGTCTGTGCCTGGATGTGGTGCTACCCACAGCGCTTTATCACCAAAAAATTCAATGGTTTCTGATTTCATTGGGTCTATGGCAATAATAGTTTTACCTGACTTCTTCAGCTTATGAAAAAATTCCAACCCTGATTCATCAGTTGAACTCCAGGCTATTTTAAGGGTGTTTAATGGATTAATACCCCACATAACAACGACATCACTGTGTTCTAAAATAACAGGGTGAGTTGTCTGCTGCTCATATACTTCGATAGAGCCCATTACGTGAGGCATAATCACTTGTGCCGCACCTGTTGAGTAGTCACCTAAATGACCAGAGTAACCGCCAGCCATACCCATGTAGCGTTGTAATAATGTTTGTGCTTTGTGTAATACTCCACTTGAGCGCCAGCCGTATGAACCTGCAAAAATTGCTTCAGGACCGCTTTCATTACGGACCCGCGATTGTTGCTCATGGATTAATTGGTATGCTTCATTCCAAGATACACGTACAAATTTATCGTTGCCGCGTTTACCATCAGGTTTACCTGGCGTTGCTAAGAAGCCTTTACGTACCATCGGATATTTGATGCGCGCTTGAGTATGAACTTGGTCAGCTGCGGTTGTTTGTAGACTATTAGCAACTGTTTTAGCTAGCGCGCCTTTTGATGAAACTATTTTTCCATCTTTAGTTTTAACTTGCATTGCGCCCCAGCGACCAGCTGTCAAGATTGGAGAGTCTTTGCCTTTTGCTGCAAATGCGGGCAGCGGTGTTACTGACGTAATAGCTGCAGCACCAGTGGTTAACGCTGCACTTTTAAGAAATCCGCGACGAGAAAATTCAGTCATTGTTCTATTCCTTATCAATCATATATTGATGTAATATTATTCAAAAATAGATAGCCAATAATCACTTGATATATTGGCTGTATAAATTAGTGCGTAACAATATCTTTAGCGTGTGCTTGGAAGTATTTAGTCAGAATTTCAAGATCTTGTTCTGATATGTCGGTGCGTTCACCCATACCTTTGGCAACAGGCCCCCACGCATTTACGGTGAAATGATTTGCGCCAATTTTGGCGTGACAACCGGAGCAATACACCGTATCTAGCTGTTCGGCATAATTCCATAAAGGTGCAATATTGCTAAGTACTTGGGCATCAATGTCAGTTATCAGGCTAGCTGTACGCCAGTGATTGCCATATGCATCTTCTTTAAAATCACCGACAGTTAATGCGGCTTGACCTTGCTGAGTTAACGTCGCGACAATTGCACGCTGACCGTTACCGACATAAAGCACTTTTTCTGCACCTTGCATCTGATAAGCGTCAATTTGAACTTTTCTGCTAGTATCATTGGTTTCAATGACTGTTAATTTAGTCGCAGGATTGATCATGCCGAAATCGCCCATAGCGATGGCTGCAACAGGATAAACTAAGGTTGCGGTATTATTTGTCTCTGCAGTTTTAGCGAGTAAGTTATCAAATGCTTCACTGTCCATTTCGGCTTCTGGCGGAAAGTGCGCGACACCTTTGTGGCAGTCGATGCAAGTCTGGCCATTTTCTTTTGCAAATTCATGCATCTTCACCGCGTCTTCTGATTGCTCAAATGAGTCCATTGCATCACGAACGTGGCAAGAGCGGCAGGTGACGGAATCATTGGCACGCATTTTTTCCCAAACGGTTTCAGCCATCGCCATGCGGTGTTCTTCATATTTTTCTTCGGTATCAATTTTACCGGTTACAAATTCATGGTAGATGTCTTTAGACGCGACAATTTTGGTAATGACATAATCGATAGGATTGCTAGGGATATGACAATCAGCACATTCTGCGCGGATACCTTTAGCATTACTGAAATGAATAGACCCTTGGTATTCTTCATAAGGGATCTGCATGGTGTGACAGGATATACAAAATTCTGTTGATGATGTTTTTTTCATTATATAAGCGGTACCACCCAGCGTTAACCAGCCGAACGCGATGGCAAGTAATAAAAAGACCGCGAAATAACGTTTTTTAATTCTCATTTTTATCTCGATATAACAATAT
>Ga0105355_10002655_pt1 | contig 16034 bp, 14 predicted proteins | sample GOMGulsemesocosm_2_FD_83508 | JGI IMG/M metagenome (GOLD analysis project Ga0105355, IMG submission 83508) | Methane-oxidizing microbial communities from mesocosms in the Gulf of Mexico - GOM9C Gulf of Mexico | ecosystem: Environmental > Aquatic > Marine > Cold seeps | place: Gulf of Mexico... | reverse complement strand
TACCACTACCTCCCGCAATGCGTCGCTCCAATTGTTAAAAGAAGGCTTACCGCCTTCAGTCCGGGTTACGACAACGCCGTTATCGGTGATGTCTGATAGCCGGACCGACAACAGCTCGCCCTTCCTAACTCCAGTAAGCAGTTTGAGCGCGAGATATTGACGGATGAAATCAGAGGCGTGAACTATTGCCTCGGCCAGTCCGCCGTCGGTGACATACCGATCACGTGGAGCGATGGAAGAATTTAACGACTTATTTGTTAGTCATTGGGTGACCCTGTCTGGCGCCCTACTCGATAGAGTTGGTAAAACGTGGCTCAGTAGCTCAAGGTTGGCTGTCTTCTGGTGTATTGGGTGGCCAGGGCATCGCTATGCTGATAAATAGGGTGGCTTTGGATACCCTGACCAGGATTGGCGCCTTACGACGCGCTGAAAGCGCTTCATGCACCTAGCCTGGCTGCGTGATTCTGAATGCCGCACACCCAATGTACTCCACCCCCCGAGAAAGTGCTGCAACAGCCTACCAGGCCTCCTATACGAGATACCCCAGCAACCGCACAGGTATGGGCTGTGTATGGCGCATTAAATCAATACCGGCCTAGTGCGGGCTCGGGTGAAAGTTACAAGAACCGAAAGCTAGTGTTTGTTGTCATTAGACAAATAGGGCTTTTTCAATGGTCGAATCTCAACAGAATTGCTGGCCTCTGGATCGAGCGAATTACCGAGAAACAAGGAGTGCACACCTTTGCGTAAGGCCTTGGAAAGGTTTGATTGGGTATCTTTACTGTAGTCAAGAAGGCGTTCGACAAGCAGTTCTTCGGCGTCGAGAAGCTCGATTACCGACCAGCCACAATCCATGAGGTATGACTGCGCTTTTGATTCGGCCTGCTCTCGCGCGGGGCCATGTACCCAAATCTCAATAAGGGCGGAGTCGACTGAGCTATATTCAGGAGAGAGTTTTGTAGGTTTCGCTTGAAAACCTAAAACGTAGACGGCATCAGAAGCCATTGAATCAGTTCCATTAAATTGTTGGTGTGAGAGCTGCAATTTAACAGGGAGGGCGCCACTTGCCTAGTGGGTCTGTTAGCCGCTTAACCGCGGCCTAAGCCCCACAGCAAACTTTAAAGTCACACAGAATATCGAGGTGTGCAAGCAGTGAGCAGGCTGCTTATCGAAGCTCTCGGGCTTTCGGGGGTGACGTACAGGGCGGTGCCACCTCTAAAGGCACCGCATTCGATGGGGTGGCGACTGGAATAGCGATACGCATGTGAAAGCCCCTGCGTTTAACGACCTATCTCACTTCGAACTAATACCAGCGGAATAATCATGCCTGTTCGACGTCAACTATCTTGTACGACCGGTCATGCTAATTGTCGCCGAACAAAGGCTGTAGGAACGAAAAGGATGGTAGGTGCGCATACATCGAAGGCCAGAGGGTCGCCTTCTCAATCAGAAGCCGTATATACGTGAGCAGTTTACATTTTTATGTGAAATTAACGTTGTAAAATAGGTGGAGTCCATATACGGACCTAAAAGAACCCCGGTCTGACCGAGTTATGATGCTCCAAAAGTGCCATGAAGAGACATTGAGCCAAACTAAGGTTGTAGGCGTATTAAATACCAGCGGCTTTATGAAAAAACAAAAACGGCCCCGAAGGAGCCGCTGCGCTTGATGACTATTTCACCCGCTGGGTACGTTGGACGACAGCAGGGTTGGAGGGGTTAGCTTTGAGGGGGGCGCTTCCGGCGGCTTATACCGAAGCCAGCGAGGCCCAGACCGAAAAGTGCTAGTGTTGACGGTTCTGGGACGGAAGCGAGATTCGTAGTTGCGACCGGTATCGCACCGGAGGCACCGGAATTGTACCCCAGCGCCAGATATATGGTGGCCTCGCCGGAGAACTCCCCGTACAAATCCCATTTTGAAGTTGTCGGCATCAACCATGAACCCGCTCCGATCACGAAGCGGCCGCCGAGCGAACCGTCATCTCCGTCTGAACCGTCATCAAAGCCCAGCTGGCGGACTCGCTGATACGTGTCGCTGAACCACAACGCAGCCCCCCGATCATAGAAATTGCCGTCAAATACGGGTGCGCTGGTCAAGACGTCACTAAACGTGAGGTTGGGTTTTTGCCCGGCGACAAAAATGTGATCGGTGGATGTGTTGAACGGCGTCGGCTCACGGCGAAGGTCCAGATTTTCACCGACAAGCTGATGCTTACCACCCGCCCACTGATCGTTTTGAGTGGCTCCGAAGGAGGTGTTCCAGTCGTGAAAGAGTATGGCATAAGGGTCGGCATTGGGATTAGGTGCAGTGCCATCTACAAGGTTGAAAACTATGTCTTCCGTAATCGTAAAGAACCCGGTTCCGGTTGTTACGTCACCGGAAATTACTATACTGGCATTAGAATTTAAGCTACAAACAGATATGATTAGCCCAGCTAAAGTTAATTTTTTAAATTTCATTTATATTCCTTTTTATCCCTTTCCAGTAGTTGTGGTGTTTGTGGTATAGGAAGAATAAACACTTCCCCTATTCTCATTACAAATTAAAGCTTACTCTTCCTGTTTTTCGACTAGGTTGAGTGTGGGCGGCGGGGGCATTTATTCGTCTTATACTCGGGGCTCTTACACACCATATTTGCATATTTGGTGTATGACTCGTATTATGCACATAAATAAGCAGTACGTGCAATAATAAGCATTAAGAAATACAATTAGGACCTATGTTATAAAGGTGACAAAGGGTGGTATAGGAAGAATAAACACCTTCCCTTATTCTTATTACAAATTAAAGCTTACTCACGACATTTCATATGAAAATTCATGCCAAAAACAAAGCATCCTTATAAATCAATAGCCCAGTATTTACGACTGCAACGATTTACAAAAAGTGTTAAAAAACACGGCGCTATGCCTTAATGGACTTACAGGATATGGGTATAGAAAGGATAACCTGCCTCTGGTATTTCGAGAGAGTAGTGACCTTCAAGCCAGAATGAAAATGTTAGTTGCCTCCAGTATGGGGGCGACCGCTTTCCAGAAAGGCTTGTGCGCTAAGCATGTCTTGGCTCACCTTCTTGGTGCTATCATCACGGTTTGCTGAACGCGATTTTGATGCCCTATGTATTACAGGCTAACCGCAGCTCCATAGAGAGCGTGTTAGGAAGTGCTGGACGTTGTTTTGGTTTGACGGATACCTGTCATAATGGGTATAGGGTAGATTAATACCCCTTGATTTCGCTCGATCTACTACAAGATCCTAGCTAATGGCAATCGCCAGGCCAGACGGCCCCTGTGGGATACACCCAATCTGTCAATTACCGCTCACATCACTGCGATCAGTCATCCCTCACTCATTGAGCCGATATTCGTGGATAACTACCGCCGCTACAAAGATAATCAAGCACTCAGGTACGTTGCAGATTTTGATTCGGGTTATTAGCAACATGATAGTTATTGGCGGGTAGAACTGATTGTACTTGTTCCCCTGTTGTTGAATGGCGCTCTCGATTGATCCACTTTTGGCGGTATTTTAATTGAATAACTAAACCGCCAATTTGTTGCTAATCGTTGGCTTTATTAATTGTAGTCTGACGCTATATGGATCAATATTCAACGCAGTCTATGGGTCAAAGTTACACGCAAATCAACATGGAACTTATCTCCAGTCCGCAGGATGCGGCCAATTTCAACATGAGCGGTTATGTTTCAAGTAGGTCAATCGCGCGTAAAAAGAGAAATGTCAGGCTAATGCTCACAATACCCCGTAAGCAGACATAAAATCGGCTCGAATCTATCGTCGCAGATAGCTCACTCTATGCTAACTTCGGGCCTGTGTTAGCTTTTAAAAATTTTTCGAATATTTTTTATTAGTTTGTCAGGATCAAAGAAATCAGCGCTTATTGATCACTACTTTATCGAGATAAGTTTATTGTTAGTTGTTTATTTTTGTTTGGATGTTTCAGGAAAATGGTTATGCCGTTGGAGGTGCGCGAGAAATGATATTCCCGCCATTGACGTAACACACTGTTCGTTAAGTCCAAGGATGGCACATACAGTTCACTCATGAAGAAGCATTATGTCCCTACGCATCATTAAAAAGATTCGACGCCAGCCAAGCTGGCCCACTACATCGAAGATCAATACCAAAATATTCAAAACAACCTACAGAGTTGTGTCTAGCGGGTGTTGTTTCCGGGCGGCTGACTTGTCGATGCCAAAGCACAGGTGCGACACGGGCAGTGGCACCGTAATTCGCCGCCGGAAGCGCTTCTATTTCTCCTTCCAAATAGGCGCTCGTCTCTCGGCAAAAGATTTAGCGCCCTCAATCGCATCTTCGCTAGTGAAGATTGGGTCAATGTTTTTTTCTGCTCGGGAAAGATGCTGGCTAATTTCCAGTCGAGGGTTCTATCAATTACCATTTTGCTGGCGGCAACGGCAACGGCAAGCACCTCGCCATTCGCGACAACTTGGTTGATGAGACCCAAATTATAGGCTCGGTGTGTATCGATGAATTCGCCTGTTAAAGCGAGTTCCTCAGCAATGCGAGGAGGAATTTGTCTGGGGGGTTTGACAAGTCCTCCAGAACTGGCGACGAGTCCTCTTTTGACTACCGGGACGCCAAATTTCGTTTCTTCGGCCGCAACGATCAGGTCGCAGCTCAGGGCAATCTCAAAACCTCTGGCCAATGCATACCCTTCCACCGCAGCTATAAGGGGTTTAGATACAGTTTATTCGCATAAACCAGCGAAACCCCGGGCTTCAACCTCAGCCATTTGTCCGGCGACAAAGGCTTTAAGATCAATGCCGGAACAGAATGTACTGCCTTTCCCCGCAATTATCGCGACTCGAAGTTCGTCATTGCGTTCCAATTCGTCGATGGCTTCAGCAGTCGCCTCGACAAGTTCTTTATTGATGGTGCTTTTTGCTTGGGGGGCGATTCAAAGAGATAATTATTATGCCATTGGAAATATCAATAAGTATTGGGCTTTCAGGTATGCTGTCGACTCTTTAGATGGGTTGGGATCGAATATTATTACGCCTTTTATTTTGTCGACATTCCTAAGAGCACGGTGTCATTACAATCGCGACTGCCGCAAGTTTCTACGAAGTAATTTGCGCTCGATTGCGACGAACACAACTGGATGATTCAAACTGTAAAAGGCAGCATTGGTTCAACTTTTAGCGTAAAGGGAAAATCACAACCATAGTTCGCTATACCTTCATTAGCAGGCATAAAATCCCCCCCGATTCTATCGGCGGATAGCTAATTTTATGCGAGGAACGGGCTCTATAGAGGTGTGGAACTCGTATAAACGGAGATAGTTTAATGTATTGGGCATAGGAAGAATAAAGCCCCTTTGCGTCGAATCTACTTACAGCAAAGTACTTCTCGCAATCCCTGTCGGGGAAATTTAATTTCCGCCTGAAAAGCGCTTGAACAAATGACGGGTCCCTCTAAATAATCGGTCTTTACTAAAAATGCCGTCGATTGCTTCTTTGTGACAGTCTTTACAGGGACTAAAAAATCCTGGTTTCTCGCTTCCTTCTCCCAATCGTTTGTATGCATCTTCATGATCGTCGATGAAAGCTTGGAGTTCGGTAATACGAATTGCAGGTTTTATCGGCAATGTTTTTAGCCAGTGGCCAACAACAGACTCTCGCTCCTTTTCCAGTGCGTGAGTTACCAAATAGTTTTGCAAATATTTACTTGTTTGTGCATCGAGCTCGGTGTTGTCACCAAAATGATTCTCGAGTCCGGCCATAACTTTTTCCCAGCTGGCCTCTGGTAACAGCATGGGGGGGTAGGGTATATGGCATGTTCCACACTCTTCTATGTAGGTAGCGTCTTTTTCAAATACAGGCGTTAAATTATCGCCAATATGATCGATTGGAGGTTGCGCTGCGACACTAGCTGTTGTAAGAAATGTAAAAAAACAAGATGCTAGAATAATTCTTAAAATTAAACCGCGCGCGCTTGAATTTGCAAAGTTCATTATTTAAGCTCCTATCTGGCCAGTTAGTTTATCGTTGTGGCTATGTTTGTTTGCTCAAGCTATGCCCTAAGTTGACCTGCAAGAATATCACTTGCACTTTTTAGCATAGGAAGAATAAAGGCCCTTTGCGTCGAATCTACGTACAGCAAAGCACTTCTCGCAATCCCTGCCGAGGCGGCCTATTACTATAAATACTCTAAACCCAATACCTCTTCATGCCCAATAGGTCCCAAAGAACGCCCCCGCGCCCGTTGAAGTTTCTAGCTAAGAAGAAGCAACAAAGCCTTTCGTAAACTGAGATTCGTTGTTAGGTATGCAATTACGATGACCCAACCCTTGTGTGGTGGCTAGAAAACAGAATAGCCGCCATCGATTACTATTGAATCTCCACTGTGAAACTTCGCTGCGCTTGAAGCTAAGTACACGGCAATACCGCCGAATTCTTCGGGCTTTCCCCAGCGTCTTTCAATGGGTACGCGGGAGATTACCTTTTTGGTAAATACATCATAGCGCTGGGATCCGGCTGTCATGTCGGTGGCGATCCATCCAGGCAAAACAGAATTTGCAGTAATACCATAACGTCCGAATTCGACAGCACAAGATTTCATAGCGGAGACCACGGCGCCTTTAGATGCCGCATAATGTTGATTGTGTGCAGCGCCTTCAATCGCAGCAAGACTAGCTACACCAATCAGCGAACCTCCCGTGTCGCCGTCTTGCGCGCGTTCAACCATATAGCGTGCTGCTTCGCGAAGCGTGTAAAGAACCCCGTTAACATTGACAGAGAACAACTTGCGTATTTGTTCCCCGGATAAGTTAAGAAATGAGTCAACTCGAAGGCCAATTCCGGCGTTGGCAATTGCCTGGTCAATGCGGCCCAGTTGTTCTTTTGTTTCGGCCATGGCTTTAACGACATCATCTTCGTTAGACACGTCCACTTTTTTTGCGATGACCCGAGTGCCGTAGGGCTCAAGTCTTTTTAAGGCGGCAGCATTTTTTTCCTCATTGGTGCCCCATATCGCTACGTCGGCTCCTGCCTGAGCAAGTGCCTCTGCCATTCCCAATCCGATACCGCCGTTACCGCCAGTGACGAGTGATACTTTACCTGTGAGGTCGAAAGGTGTGTAAGTCATGAATTTCTCCTGTTGTTGTAATGTGTATCTGAAGATTAAAGGCCCATTGCGTCGAATCTACTTACAGCAAAGTACTTCTCGCAATCCCTGTCGCGGCGGCCCTCAACTCGCGATGCGCCACACTGTAACTCCTCAAATTATTCGTCACAATTTCCCGTGGTTCACGTTTGTGTTTCTTTAGCAGCCTGTCGAAGAATCGCTTTGCGGCCCTAGCATCTCGTCCGTTTTGGAGAAACACATCAACGACTTCACCGTTTTGATCAACCGGGTCGCGCAGACGGCCCGCCAGAGATAACGTCGCCTGCCGTCAATATTGATGAAAACCTCTTCAATGAAAAATGTGTCGCCATAACCTTGGTGGTTTCTACGCACGCGCCTTGTTCTATAAGCCTGTTCAACAAGTTTGATCGACGCGCTTACGTACGACCAAACTTTTCATCATGTCTGTCCCACATCTTTCTCATCTTCTCGGTAATTGCCTGATGATCACCCTTGACGGCCAACATACCAGCATCGATCACCATATCGATACCTGTCACCCATCGACTCTCATCACTCCCTAAATAAACAACAGCCATCGCTATATCCCAGGGCTCCCCACCAGGACCCACCAATGGCAGCATCCCGCCACCCACTGCGTCCACAAATCCAGACAATCTCTTTGATGCCTGTTCTTCATTGAGTTGTTTACCGTTGGTATGGCCACCCCAGAAAATTGGGGTCGCAATCGCACCCGGGCTTACTGCGTTAACCCGCACACCCATCGGCCCCAGTTGCAACGCTGCCGCCTTGGTATAACTCGAGAGGCCTGCTTTCGCCGCAGAGTAATAAGGGTCCACAGTCTCTTCAGCCTGATGCGCACCCTTGGAGGAGTTATTGATAATCGAACCCGATCGCTGCTTACGCATAATGGGCGATGCATGCTTTGTCGCCACCATGCAGGTACCCATCAAATACCATGTGGCGTATTTTACACTCTCTTCACTGACGTCTTCGATGTTATATGCATGGGGGGTTCCGGGAATGGCGGACGAACCACCAGCATTGTTGAACAGGATGTCCAATCTATCCCATTTCTTAACCGCGGTGGCGATCACGTTTTCTATCTCGGACTCGATCAGCACATCCGCTTTAACAAAGATAGCCGAGCCCTTTGGCTGACGAGCTTCGACTTCACGCCCCTTCTCCTCGCTTCGGCCACAGAAAACTACTTTCGCGCCTTCCTGGCAGTAAGCGTCCACTGTTGCCTCACCGATGCCGCTGGTCGCGCCTGTGATGACCGCCACCTTACCCTCTAATCTACCCATTACATCTGTTCCTTTAGTTATGACCATTTTGTTTGTGATTTGTTAACACTTTTTGAATTCGAAACCATGCTGATATCGCCCAGTCAGACTTTCGCTTTTTGACTAGGCTGTTGCTGAAATGCTTTGCCACCGGCCTTGCCCAGACGTTGCAGTGCATAGGAAGAATAAAGGTCCTTTGCGTCGAATCTACATACAGCAAAGTACTTTTCGCAATCCCTGTCGGGGCGGCCATTATTGTAAATACTCTAAACCAAATTCCTCCTCATACCCTATGGGTCCCAAAGAAAGCTTCCGCGCCCGTTCCATCTACAACTGAACCGCCGCGAATAATAATGTCATGCACAATAATTTCCACCTACTCCGAATTTTCGAAACTAAAAACTTGTGAGAATTTCTGGTAGGTAATGAGTTTATCGTGCAAGATGCCTGGTATATTGTCTAATGCAGTTTTTACCTCTCTCATACCTTTTCCTTATGAGTGCGTTTTTTGGTAAAAGTTGTTTAGACAAGAGTTAATTAAACAGAATGAATTTGGAGTGATAAAATGAGCGAACAAACAGGCGCCTCAGTTGTCCTGGCAGCGATGGCAGACGGCATTGGTGATATTACATTTGCTTCATCCGAGTGGGTGGAAGCAGCAAGGCAATCTCTCGCGGCTTCAGTTGAAACCTATGCAGAAGGTCTTGCCGATCTTGGAAAATTTACCCTTTGTGAGGTTGGCCATAATGCACCGGTATACATGCACTGTGGTCCGACACTGGCCTGGCATGCAAAATTTGACGGTGCATCTGTTGAAGTCGGCGAGGGTGAACTTGATGGCTCTGAATGTGATTTCAAGATGCAAGGGGATCATTCCATCATTAGCAACATGGCTCGACTGCAACATACAGGTCGTGATCCAAAGGTGGTCGCAGCAGCTCAGGCTCGGTTAGGCGCCTTGTCCCGATGGAAGATTGAAGGCGAATTACCCGCTCATCCCGTTTTGAGTGTGGTTCTACGTAAGTTACATGATGATCTGGCAGGCAGGACCATGCCCCGGTTTGTTTTCATGACACCAGAATGGGTCAGTTCGGCTCGTCACATTTTGACGCAGCGCGCACAATCTGAAAAGTACGCACCGGGTATTAAAAACACGGTTTATACCTTCGCTGAAGAATTTACCCAAACACCCAAATACGCTTTTCCAGATGGCTCTCATGGGGGGTTCTGGGTGAATGTTAACTATGGTCAAATCACCGTTGGAGCCGGTCCACTACCCAGTGAATACGAACCTGCTGATGCATTGACCTTGGGTGAGTACACACCCGTTGTACCTGTGGGTCGAACGGTTAATCGGGCAATGACGGAGGCAGAGATAGAAGATCAGAAGACTTATAGCAAGGCGGCTTTCCGATTCGACAAGGTGGCCAAGAAAGCGCCAGTGACTCAGTCGTCACCCTCAGGTAAGGGTGTCATGCCGGACACCCTTGCTCGTGTATTTATGGTATTGCACGATGAATTATCCAAACGCACCGCGGGTGATTTACCCGCTGACTATGATGATTCGATCACGGAAGAATGGGCGACAGCGCAAAGTTTCGATAGGGTCGAAGGTTATGACGTTTCGTGGTTACGTTATGACAAGGTGGATATTTACGGCCAGCCCCGCTAAACAATCATGACAATTGTTCTATCAACAGATTTTCGAAGATCTCGGTGACGCGCGATTTTGGTCGATGAGACGAAGTCGCGACGCTCACATGATGATTCGGAAAGTTGACTGCATTCCTGACGATATGAAAGTGGGGTTCAAGTGCGGCGATGTCTGCGGAGGGACTATTCAATGGATAGAAAGCATCCGATTTTCTTAGCCATCTTAATATCAGCCTGAAGTTGTCAGAGACATAATGGGGCCTCATTTTCGGTAGGCCCAGGTCAACGTATCGCTGAGCGATGTCTGAGTATACCAGCTCCACACTCTCTGGCATCGCGACCGGGTATTGCAGAACGTCCAGCTCGGTGGGTTTTTCGATCGCGGCTATAGGATGACGTTTTCGAAATACGCAGACAAACTCGCTTGGGAAGAGCTTTTTGATTTCCAGTTCTTTCCAACGCTCAAGGTAACTACTGGAGCCCACTACCAGGTCCAGTTCGCCGTGTAAAAGGCGAGGAGAGATTGCTTGGGGGGTCCCGGTGGTGGTTTCAATCGAGACACTGGGGTATTCCTCTGCAAGCTTTTCGAGGGCGGAAACAGCGTAACCCAAATATCCTGCTGGCGTAAAGCCGATTCTAAGTCTGCCAGTGGGCACAACTTGCTGGCCCCCTATTTCCGATGCTAAATCATCCACGTCCTCTATGATGCGTTTTGCCCGGCTGACAAATCGTTGACCATCTTGAGTTAATTGAATGCCACGAGGTAATCGATGGAAGATTTGGATTCCCAATTCTTCTTCAACCTCCGCTATATTGCGGGTTAGGGCGGGCTGGGAGATGTTAAGTAATCGTGAGGCGGTTGTAATTGCCTCTGCGCGCGCTACTTCTACAATGTACCGCATTCGTTTGATATCTAACAAATTACGCATAATTTCGCCTCTTTGCTTCTACCCAGTAACTCACTTCCCATAACCTGACATTATGGGATGCGTGAAAATTGTATTAGACAATATGTCAGCTATCTTGCACGATAATTCAAACAGGTAATAGTTTTTGTTAGAACTTTCATTCAAATATTCAAAATTTATGATCAGCAGGACATTGGAAACGGAAAGCTATGACACATGATATTGTGATTCGAGGTGGCTCCATCGTAGATGGCACGGGTGCTGAGGCGGTATTAGGCGATGTTGCCATCACTGACGGATTTATCACAGCGGTCGGTAAGGTAGAAGGTGATGCTAAGCAGGAAATCGATGCAACAGGTTTGGTTGTGACGCCAGGCTTTGTTGATATCCATACCCATCTGGACGCACAGATCGCGTGGGACCCTGATATGACGCCAGTCAGCTGGCACGGAGTGACCACGGCATTGATAGGCAACTGTGGTGTGACTTTTGCGCCTTGCAAGCCAGAAGATCGTGATTTGCTGGCTGGTATGATGGAAACCGTTGAGGACATTCCCAAACGTGCCATTCTTGATGGTTTGGCATGGGACTGGGAACATTATGGAGAATACCTGGATTCAATTGATCGTTTAGGTACGGCAGTTAACGTCGCCGGCCTGGTCGGGCACAGCGCAATCCGCTATTACGTGATGGGCGATCGCGCGGTTGAGGAGCAAGCAACAGAAGCTGAAAAGCGACAAATGGCAGATATCGTTGCCAAGGCGATTGATGACGGTGCCTTTGGTTTCTCAACCAATCGATATGAGCCGCATAAGGGCCCGGATGGTCGATCTATTCCAGGAACATTTGCTGACGTTTCTGAGTTGGAAACTATCGCCAGATCTGCGGTAGGTCCTCGTAAGAGTTTAATGCAGGCAGTGGGTGCAGACTTCGAAGTACTTAAAGCCATCGGTGATATTGAAGGCAGTCGGGTTCTGTTTAGTTATGGTACGAGTGCTGATGAAGGTGCAGGTACTGTTTCTGCCAACAATCTCGACAAGCTTTGTGAAGGTCGTGATATTACTGCGATCTCGCATGTTCGAGGCTCTGGTTATATGTTTGGTCTTCAGTCCAATTTACCTGTGGGTGGTGAGACCTGGCGTAAAGTGTCCAAAATGGCACCGGCAGATCGTCTGGTTGCTATCAACAATAGTGAGACAGCTGCGAAACTTGTTGAAGAAGCCAAGCAGCCAAAATCCTCAGGTATTCCTATGGGGGCTGTTTATTATTTGGGTAAGGAAGAGCGACCCAATTACGCTGAGGAGAAAAGCCTTAAGCAAATGGCCGATGAAGCGGGTGAGCATTGGTCAGAAGCATTCTTGCGTCTGTCTCGTGAAAGCGAAGGTAGAGGTCTGTTTAATTTTCGCATGTTCTCCTCCAGCTTGAAAGAGCAGGCAAATCTGTTCAAGAGTGAGAATATCTATCCAGGTTTGGGTGATGCGGGCGCACACGTTGGCCAGATTATGGATGCCGGTTGGTCTTCATTTGTACTTTCGCACTGGACCCGTGATACCGGTTATTACTCGCTGGGTCAGGCAATTCAGAAAATCACATCTGGCCCTGCGAAGGTACTTGGACTGACTGATCGCGGTATTCTGAAAGAAGGTATGCGTGCAGACATTAATGTCTTTGACGCTGACACCGTGGGTGAGTTACAGCCGGAACTGGTACATGACTTTCCACATGGTGCAGCTCGATATACTCAGAAATCTGTGGGTTACAAAGCCACTATCGTTAACGGAAAACTAAGTTTGCGTGATGGCGAATTGACCGGTAATCGCGGTGGCAGAGTATTACGTAGCGCTTAAAAAAGGAGAGAGTTGACCATGACATTCAATGACTCTAAAGCCGCCATATCACCTGGCGATGGCCCCGTCGCAGTTACTAGGCTTCAACCTTTAGGTGGATTATCACTATCAGACCCAACTATCAGGTAAATGTTATGACCAAAACCGCCGAGCGGCTAACAAGCATTTATATAGAAAAGAAGATTTCAATTTAGCGGTAGTTTGCCGGAAATCCTCTATCTAAACCCTTAATAATTTAAATGTTCTCTCCCCAGGAGTTACTAAATGAGTCAAGTTCTCGCCAAGAAAACCATTTTTTCACATGGTACTCTGGGTTTTCCGCTCGCGGTTATTGGATATCCTTTATCGATATGGATTCCCGCTCATTATTCCGGTGAATTGGGGATCAGCCTAGCGGCGGTTGGAACCATACTTATGCTAGCAAGGCTAACCGATGTTATTACCGATCCGATAGTCGGTGAATTGTCCGATCGATATCGAACGCGCATTGGTCGAAGAAAGCCCTGGCTGTTGATGGGAGTACCGTTAATGATGCTGGGTGTATACAATTTGTTCATACCGGATGAGGGCGTCGGTATGATGTATTTCCTAGCCTGGCTGGCAATCTTTTTCTTAGGCGCCACCATGATAGCGTTACCACACAGAGCTTGGGGCGCAGAATTATCCAATGATTATCATCAGCGTAGCCGAGTGACTGCCGCTCGCGAAATTTATGTTTTGGTGGGGTTGATGGCGGCGGCCGCAGTACCGATGGTGATCGAAATTAATGCCGATGGCGGTGTTGGCGTCGCGGAAGTTTTTCGAACATTGTGGGACAATGCTACAGGAGCCTTTAGTGGGGATTTTGCCGATAAGAAAACCGTTGATAAAGCGACCTTAACTGGGCCGGTGTTGGAAGGTTTGGCTTGGACCGTCATTCTCGCATTACCCATCTGCGCGACTATCGTACTTTTTATGGTGAAAGAACCCAAGGCCGTTGCCAGCGAACTCCGTCCGAGTTTTATCGAAGGCTTAAAATTAGTTGCAAAAAATGGACCCATGGTTCGTGTACTTATCATCGCAGTGCTGGTTTATTTCGGGGAGTCATTTCGCAATGCGGTATCGCTATTCTTTATTCGCGACATAGTCGGCGTACCGACAATTGGCGCAGCCTACTTTATCTATTTTATCGCCGGGCTCGGTGCGATACCACTATGGCTTAAATTGGGCGAGAGAATAGGTAAACATCGCGCTTTCATGTGTACATTGATTACGGTAGCTATCGTCAGTGCCTGCAACCTGCTGTTGGAGCAAGGTGATTATCTGGCCTTTTTCCTTCTATTTACGATTAAAGGTTTTTGTTTTGGCGGCTTACAATTTCTACCCTTCGCGATGTTGGCCGATGTAATAGATGTGGATAGTGCGCGTAGCGGCGGGCAGAGAGCCGGAACATATTTTGCATTTCTAGGTTTCAGTGAAAAAATTGCCATCGCCTTTGGTACTGGTGCCTCGTTAAATATTGTCGGCATGTTAGGATTCGACCCTTCCGGCGGGGTTGCAGCGAGTACCGATATCGGCGTGACGTCGCTCCGGTTAGTCTATTGTTTAGGCCCTGTGTTTTTTTATGGTCTAGCATTAAAACTCATTTGGAATTACCCGTTGACCCCACTTAGGCAAGCCCGATTGAGGGAGCGGATAGAAAGACGAAACCAGCGTCGTGAGAAGGTTTTGATAATTTAACTTTCTCATGCGAAACAAATAAGGCTCCTGCGTTCAAACTCAGATATCACGTAATTTGATGGCTGATAGTTGAGATGAACATATGTACTGGCAGTCAAAAGAAATAGAAAGTCAACGAAAGTAGTGTTAGAAACTTAATATTAACAATGGAGAAATGGTATGACTAATACTGATCAAAGCTTGTTTAATCTAGCTATGTCAGAGCAAGCACAGCCGCTTATGTTTGCGGTTAAGAAGCACATTGAAGAAAATGTTGCACCTATCACTGAAGAATTTTATTCTCTTGAAAAAGGTAAAGAAGACCGGTGGTCATGGCATCCCCGCCAGTTGGAGCTCCTTGAAGGAGCTAAGCAAAAAGCCAAAGAATCCGGTTTGTGGAATTTCTTTTTGCCAAACTCGGAAATTGGCGCAGGCTTAACCAATCTGGATTACGCTTATATCGCAACCGAATTGGGTAAATATGGACTGGCTTCTGAATCTCTAAACTGTAGTGCTCCGGACACCGGCAATATGGAAGTATTGGAAAGAGTTGGCACCCAGGAGCAAAAGGATAAGTGGCTAACCCCATTGCTTAATGGTGAAATACGTTCTGCTTATGCGATGACTGAACCAGACGTTGCTTCTTCAGATGCAAAAAATATCGCTACTACTGCTGTACTGGAAGGTGATGAGTGGGTTATTAATGGTGACAAGTTCTACATTTCAGGTGCTGGTGATCCACGTTGCAAAATTTTAGTAACGATGGTGATGACCAATCCCGACGCAGCGCCTTCAAAACGGTTATCAATGATTTTAATACCCAAAGATACTCCTGGAGTTAAGATCCTTGAGGGAATGGGTGTGTTTGGTCACGACGGTGCGCCTCGTGGGCATATGCATATTAAATTTGATAACGTTCGTGTGCCTGCATCCAATATGCTGTTGGGAGAAGGTCGTGGTTTTGAAATATCTCAGCTGCGTTTAGGTCCTGGTCGTATTCACCATTGTATGCGTTCTCTTGGTACTGGCGAGCAAGCACTTGAGCTAATGGTAAAGCGTGCTGGTAGCCGTATTGCTTTTGGTAAGCCGATTCTCCGATTGGGTAAAAACCTTGAGTGGGTTTCGCGTGCTCGTATCGAACTTGATGCTTGCCGCTTAATGATATTGCAAGCGGCAAAAGCGATGGATGTGTTAGGCAATAAGGAAGCTCGTGTCTACATCAGTGCCGTAAAAGCCATGGTGCCTGAAAAAGTCTGTACTATTATCGATCAGGCAATTCAAATCCACGGTGCAACGGGTATATCCCAGTGGACACCACTTGCAGGTATGTATACTAATCAACGTCATCTTCGTTTTGCTGATGGTCCTGATGAAGTGCATCACATGGTTGTTGGTCGTGCCGAAGCTCAAAAGCATGATTCATGGTAGATTGCTAACGTGAGTTATTGCCTTCGGCCGAACCGCATATAGACCGCTATTTGGCCGAAGTACTCCTGTTCACTGTTCGCGCTATTTC
>Ga0105355_10002654_pt1 | contig 16039 bp, 11 predicted proteins | sample GOMGulsemesocosm_2_FD_83508 | JGI IMG/M metagenome (GOLD analysis project Ga0105355, IMG submission 83508) | Methane-oxidizing microbial communities from mesocosms in the Gulf of Mexico - GOM9C Gulf of Mexico | ecosystem: Environmental > Aquatic > Marine > Cold seeps | place: Gulf of Mexico... | reverse complement strand
GCCTTAAAACCCAGGGTAATTGAATAACATAAGGGTCACTTAGAAATTGATTAAGGTATTTTCTAACTTCTTTGGTTTTAGGTTTATCCGGCGATCCTAAATTAGCAAGTAATACGGCTTTTTTTGTCATAAGAAGTTAAGCTAAAAATAAATATTGATAAGGAGAAAAAACTGGATTTTATCACTTTCCACTAACAACACAGATTAATTTTCTTCCCTTGTTTCATATAATTTACGCCATATTTTGACATTTTTTAAACAATACTTTTAAAATCACTTCGTAATTTTTATATATTAGAATATAATGATATTCATTGATGTTTGATACTTTAGTTTACTCGTTCGCCCAAACTATTTAAAAATATGACAGATAACGAAAACACACCTCCTGTTACCACCCATACTGCTCTTGATAGGCTAGTAGCCTATTCACTGAAAGGTGGTTTGCCAATTTTATTTTTTATTCTCTCCTTTACCTTGGGTGCAATTGCACTAATTTATACTCCAAGAGAAGAAGAGCCTCAAATTGTTGTACCCATGGCAGATGTTATTATCTCAGCCCCTGGTTTATCAGCCAAACAGGTTGAGCGACAAGTCACTTTACCGCTTGAGAAGATGCTCTCTCAAATTACTGGTGTAGAGCATATTTACTCTCGTTCAAATTCAGGTAAGGCTGTTGTCACACTCCGTTATTTTGTGGGTGAAGATAGAGAAGACTCTCTATTAAATGCCTACAACAAATTACTTTCAAATCAGGATAATATTCCAGCAGCGGTTAAAAGCTGGGTTATTAAACCCTTAGAAGTTGACGATGTACCTGTCGTAGTCCTTGGTCTATGGAGTGATCAACCTGACCGTTACAGTGATTTTGAATTAAGGCGCTTTGCTGATGAAATTACAACCTCACTGCAACAAATTGAAGATACAAATCAAGTCAGCATTGTTGGTGGTAGAGCGCGCAGTATTAATATTTCATTTAATCCGCAAAGCATGGCAGCTAGAAAGACTACTGCCACAGAAATCATTCAAGCGATAGCCTCAGCAAACCAATTACAAAGTGCAGGCATAGTTTCTGCAAACAATCAGTCAGTTATTGTTGAAGCAGGTGATTTCATCAGAACTGTTGATCAACTTAAATCTTTAGTTATTAATGTTGTTGATGGCTTGCCTGTTTATTTACAGGACGTTGCTTCAATTACAGATGGGCCAGAAGAAGTTAATAATTATAGCTGGATTGAATTTGCGCCAGGACATGATCAATCAGCGCAATTTAACACTCAGTACCCTATGGTTACTTTAGCGATTGCAAAAAAACGTGGTTCAAATGCTGTTTGGCTAGCTGAAAATATCCATAAAAAAATTGAACAATTACAACAAGACTTTTTACCCCCTGAAGTCCATATTGAAGTATTACGTGATTATGGAAAAACAGCTGATGAAAAAGTATCTAATCTTACTAGTAGTTTAGCTTTTGCTATTTTTACCGTTGTCGTTTTTATTGCGGTCTTTTTAGGATGGAGAGCCGCACTTGTTGTAGGTTTAGCCATTCCAATTTGTTATGGACTCACACTAATGCTTGATATGGTTATGGGTTATACCATCAACCGTGTCACATTATTTGCGTTAATTCTTTCCTTAGGTTTACTAGTAGATGACCCCATTACTGGTATCGATAATATCGAAAGATTTATGCGAAAAGGTAAGGGAAATTCTCAACAGCGTATTATTGATGCGATGGCAGAGATTAGATCTGCTTTATTAATGTCTACCCTAACTATTATTTTAGCCTTTGTTCCATTAGCCTTTATTACTGGAATGATGGGGCCTTATATGGCACCGATGGCATTTAACGTGCCTATTGCTGTTATTATTTCTACCTTAGTTGCCTTTATGGTAACGCCTTGGTTATCTAGCAAAGCACTAAAACCCACTGAAGAAGAAACTACCTCTGATGGTTTATTAAAGTTTTATAGTGGCCTTATTAGTCCTTTTATCGCTTCACGTAAAAAAGCCTGGATATTAATCGGCGTATTTCTTACTTTATTTGCAATAACTGCAAGTCTACCTGTTTTAAGAATGGTTCCTCTGAAACTATTGCCTTTTGATAATAAAGATGAAATGCAAATTTTGGTGGATTTACCAGAAGGCAGTACATTAGAACAAACAGCTGCCATTTCTGAAAAAGCCGCTTTAATTGCAAAAACATTACCTGAAGTTAAAGCCATTGCTAGTTATATTGGTATCCCTTCACCCATGGATTTTAATGGTTTGGTAAGACAATATTTTTATCGTCATGCCCCCCACCTAGCTGATTTACGTTTAACCTTAGCACCAAGGCAAGATCGTGAACATAACTCACATGCTGTGCTATTACGTTTACGTAAAATGCTAACACACTTAAATATAGATGGAGCTTCCGTTAAAGTAGTAGAAGTCCCCCCTGGCCCTCCTGTATTAAGTACCATTGTTGCTGAAATTTATGGTGATCCATTAACAGATTACCAACAACAACGAGATGCTGCTCAACTAGTTATTGATAGATTAAAACAGGAACCGTTTGTGGTTGAAATTGATTCAACAGTTGAAGCAGACCAAACACGCTGGCGCTTTCATACAGATAAAGAAAAAGCCATGCTTTCTGGCATTACCACTCAAGAACTTGCATTAAATTTGAGTGTAGCAAATGAAGGTTATATTGCTGGTCACTTAAATCTAGATAGAGAAGCTAACCCTTTACCTATTACCTTACGTCTAGCTAAAGATAATAGAACTAGCCAGTCAGACCTTGAAGTATTGCCACTAAGAGGACGAGGTAATATTAAAAATCAATCATTAATTTCACTGGGGGAATTAGGTGAGTTTGTCGAATCAACCGCTGATAAAGCAATTTATCATAAAGACTTAAAACCATTAGTATATGTAACTGCCGAGTTAGAGGGGCGTACTCCTGTTGAAGTTATTATGGATATAAAAGCAGATTTAGAAAACTCAGACATTGCCCCTCAAGATTGGCAAGATAGAAGTTTTCTTAATTCTGGTGGTGGTATTCCTTGGCAAGTACCTGATGACATTACCGTAAAATGGGATGGCGAAGGTGAATGGGATACTACCATCCGTGTATTTCGTGATATGGGCTTAGCCTTTGCTTTTGCCTTAATTGGTATTTACTTTGTAATGCGAATGCAAACGGGCTCATCAACTTTATCACTTATTATTATGTCATCAATCCCCATGACTGTAATAGGCATTATGCCCGGCTTCTGGGTACTAAATCAGTTTGGTGAACGTTTTATAGGTAACAGCCCTGACCCTGTATTATTTACTGCAACAGCTATGATTGGCATGATTGCATTAGCTGGTATTGTTATTCGTAACGCCCTTATCCTGATTGAGTTTATTGAACAGGGTAGAAAAAATGGCATGGCATTAACTGATGCACTACTACAAGCTGGTGCTATTCGTATGCGTCCTGTGTTATTAACAGCTGGAACTACTTTGTTAGGTAATTTAATTATCACCTTAGATCCAGTGTTTAGTGGTTTAGCTATTGCTATTATTTTTGGCATTATTGCCTCTACTTTATTTACCTTATTAGTTATTCCCGTGGTTTATTATTTAATTTACTCACCTGTAGAAGAAAAGATATAGGACATCATTATGCTCAATAAAATAAAACCTTTAGTTACACCTTTATTAACCGTTGCAGGCCTATTACTTTCTATCTTCTGGATGGCAGGTACCTTTGATTCAAAAATCGAGCCAGGTGAAATAGTTAACAACACACCTTACAAAGGTGAATCACTTACTCTGCAAACAACACTCACGCAGCTAAATGAAGATGTTCCAGCAACTGTTCGTTCTAAACAAACAACTCATGTTGCTGCCAGGATTTTAGCCCCTATTAAAGCTATTCATGTAAAGGCAGGTGACACTGTTGATAAAGGTGATTTATTAATAGAGTTAGACAATAGAAATAACCGCTCTAATGTTGCCCAATCAAAAGAAAATATCAATGCGATTCGTGCACAATTAACCCAAGCAAAATCTCATTACACGCGAACAAAATCTTTATATAAAAAAGAAAGTGTTACCAAAGCTCAACTTGAACAAGCCAGTGCCAATTACAATAGCCTAAGAGCTCAATTGGCCAGAGCAAGGCAACAACTTGAATCATCTCAAACCACATCAAGTTACAGTAAAATTAGAGCTCAATTTGCATCCAGAGTGATTGACCGTTTTGCAGAACCTGGTGATTTAGCGTCTCCCGGTATGAAGCTATTAACTTTATATGACCCTAAATCATTACGTATTGATGCTAATGTACGTGAGTCACTAGCATTAACACTAACAATAGGTCAGCAACTAGAAACACATATACCAGCTCTTAATAAAACTTTAATGGCAACTATTGAAGAGATAGTTCCCGCGGCAGACCCTGGAGCCCGCAGTTTTCTTATCAAAGCAAAAATTGAGAACAATGGTAAATTACTACCAGGATTATTTGCTCGTATAGTTATTCCTTCTGGCAAACAAGATCAACTACTTATCCCCTCTTCTTATATTAAGAAAATGGGACAATTAGATGTTGTTTGGGTTTTAGAAAAAAATACGCCTATTCGACGTTTTATTCGTATAGGCCAACAAACTGATGATAAAACACTAGTAATTTCTGGTTTAGCGGTAGGTGAAAAACTTATTTCACCTGATCAATTAGACAACAAATAATAAGACTTAACTTATAACCTATCCTTGTAGAATTATGCTTAATTTATATAAAAAACCGTTATTTATTGCTGTTGCTCTAGTTTTTAACTCAACCGCTGTAACTGCAACAGAAAACAATACATATAATTTGCAGCAAGCAATTGATCATGCGCTTATTTACAATCCCAATTTGCAAATTATGCAGGATAGAATTTTTCAAGCTGAAGCTCAGTTAGATATAGCACTATCTAGTTTTTATCCTACTATTAAAACCAGTTTATCTTATACCCACACCACTGACCCTTCACGTGCTTTTGGTATGATTATTTCTCAGCGCCGATTAGATTTATCATCCCCTCCATCAATTGACTTTAACAACCCAGGCGGAACAGATAATTACCGCCCAGAAGTGACAGCACGTTATTCACTTTTTAGAGGTGGACGAGATTATTACAATTCTAAAGCAGCTCAACTGGGTGTAGATGCCGCAACATTAGATAAATCAGCAACACGTAATTACCTTATCCAAACTGTCAGTTCAACTTTTTATGCCTATTTAGCTTCAATAGAAGTTGACCATGTTGCAGATCGTTCAATTGAAGCGGTTAAAAACGAACTAAGACAAAGTAAAAATAGATATGAAGCTGGCTCTGTTTTAAAGTCAGACCTATTAACTTTACAAGTTCAATTAGCAGAAGCTCAAGATACAAAAATACAGACATCTAATGCTATTGAGCTAACAAAAATAGGTTTAAAAAGTTTATTAGGTATTACTGCAAATGAAACCTTTGAAATAGACTCTTCAACTCAATGGACAATGCCACAAGCAGATAAATCATTTGATGAGCTATTAGAGTTAGCAATAGAGCAAAGACCAGAAACACAAACTGCAAATAAACAAATAGCAATAGCTCAACAACAACTCAATGCGGCTAAAGGTGCATATTTACCTACAGCTGATGCTTATGTCTCCTACGGCTCTGACAGCAAAGATTTAGATTACAACACCAATAGAGATAATGTAACGGCAGGTGTTATGGTTGAATTAGATATTTTTTCTGGTTTTCGTGATAGTAGCAAAATCAAGAAAGCAGAGCATCAACTTGCTATCGCTCAAAAATCAGCGAAACAAACACAATTAATGATTGAGAAATCAGTTAAATCAGCTCATTTAAAAGTTGTAGAGGCATTAGCAAGAATCAAAGTAACTTCAAGTTCAGTAGCCGCATCAGAAGAAGCTTTACGTCTAGTAAATGAGCAACGTAAAGCTGGAACAGTAACGGTTACTCGATATATTGAAGCAGAGGTTGCTAGGGACAAATCACACGCGAGAAATATATCAGCTCGCTTTGATGCTTTACGTGCAGAAGCTGAATTAAACCGAGCAATGGGAGCTTGGAAATAAGTTTAGGGTATAGCTATTAACAAACTCTCTCAGTATTTTTCAGCTCTTGAGCATCTACCTATACGCTGCCCTACCTCCTGCACCCATGCAATTGTTGTTATCAACAAAAATCAACGCGCTATCAATTCCACGTCCATGACTGTGCAATATACAAAATTACGTTTGTAAAAACATGTGTGTTTTGTCTCGTTTAACTAAATTATTAATAAGCTATACTATTAACCAACAGCTTGAAAATTTAACAATTTTTTTCTAATGTATTTTTATCATAGAAACTAATTCGACCCACTTTGTAAAGGATATAGAGACTTATGTCACCTATCTCAAGCTAAAACAACTAAAAATAAATATTTCTCAAAAATCATGAACCTTTACTTTTTTTAAGCTTAAGTTAGCCCTAATGTAATGGAGTATTATATGAAAAAATTATCACTCTTCTTTTCATCTATCGTTTTAGTAACTGGATGTACCAGCACCCCTGAGAAACATAACCACAACCTAATCAGTAATTTAAACAAACAAACGCTTAACCAACCCTCAGGAATTGGTAAAAAAAAGGTAATGTTAGACTTTTCTGGTAAAAGTTTAAAACAGGTTATACAGATAGTCCATAAACGCAGTAATATTATTTTTGACCTACCAACACAAATTGCTGATCGAAAGATTAATATCAATGGTAGTTATACTAATTGGAATATTGCAATACAGACATTATTATCAGAATATAATCATGTAGGAATTATTGATATTAATGGTCAATTAAAACGAGTAATTATCACTGGTTTAGTCGGCACAGGTAAAGAAAATAACTTAAATTCACCAACCTCATTATTTAATTACACAGAAAGTCAAGGTTCCATATCTCAACAAAACTTAACAACATTCACGGACTTAGATCAATTACCTGCAAATTCAGTTTTCCCAATTCAGTTTGATGCAGAAGCTTTAACTTCACTCTCTAAGGGCGACATTCTTAACTTAAATTTACCAACAGGACAATACCAAGTTGTTCATGATAATTTACAAGCACATAACAATGGCGACAGTACATGGGTAGGTTATCTACAAGATAAGGGAAAGGATTACCGAGTCATTATTACTTTAGGTGAAAATGGTATCCTAGGTCGAATAACCACTCCTGATGGAGTTTTTAAAATTGAAACCGATGGACATAGTGAAAGGTTAATTGATATTAATGCATCAGGGCTTACCCCAGTTGCATTATTAGGTGATGGCTTGATTGCTCATGATATTCAAGAAACTGATATAGAGCCTCCCTCAAATAAAGTAATTAATGGTATGTTAAATCATGAATACCATGGCTCAATGGTACATTACGATACACAAGAAGAAAGTGATAGTAATGGAGTGTTATCTAATGCTAAAAATCTTATTGCAGAAACAGACTCTGAATTAACATCAAGAAAGGCATTAAGTAATAATTTCACCAGTGCTGATGCAACAACAGCAAATCGTACTCTGGTGGATGTAATGATGCTATATACACCTGCAATGCAAAATTATGCTGCATTACAAACTCGAATAAATCATTTAATCAGTCTTACCAATCAAGCCTATATAGACAGTCAAGTACTGATTGAACTAAGACTAGTCCATACTGAACTAATTAATTACAACGATACTAATTCTAATAGTACTGCTTTAACAGCTCTTACAAAAAATAAAGGTGCTTTTGCAGGAATTGAGAACCTTCGTCAGCAACATGGAGCAGATCTTGTTAGCTTAGTTCGTCCATTTAATGCCTCAGGACATACTAATTGTGGTGTCGCCTGGGTTGGGGGGAGTCATGCTCAGCCGCTTAGGTCTCAGCTTGGTTATTCAGTAGTAAGTGATGGACGAAATAACAATTATTATTGTACTGATTACACATTTTCCCATGAATTAGGTCATAACATGGGAAGTGTGCATGACAGAGCGAATTCTAGCTTTGAAGGTAAATACTCGTATTCTTTTGGTTACGGTATGGTTGGCAAGTTCGGTACTATTATGAGTTATTTAAACCCTGAAATTGGGGTCTTTTCAAACCCAGATTTAAACTGTGGGGTTTCTGGTTCCACCTCACCTTGTGGTACAAATGAAAATGATGCAGATTCAGCTAATAATGCATTATCCTTAAATAATACGCGAACACAAATTGCAGATTTTGTTGCCAATGTATATGTAGACCCTACACCTACACCTACACCAACACCTAACCCTGATCCAACACTCACCCCGCTACCAACTGATGATCCAGAGCCAACAATTGATCCAGATTCTACACCTGGCTCAAGTGTTTCAGCATTTGGTAATGATTTTGATGGTGATGGTAATTCAGATGTTATTTGGCAAAAAGGCTCAAAAAAAATTCAGTTATGGTTAATGAATGGTTCTAGTGTAAAAACCAGCCTTTCAATTGACCCAATACCATACAAAGGATATACAGCAACAGTAACTGGTGATTTTGATGGTGATAATAATGCTGATTTATTATGGCGATACGCTAGAAAAGGAACTAATAAAATCAGTTTAATGAATAATGGTGAAATAGTATCAACATTAAATATTCCAAAAGCGAAAAAATCATGGAGAATAGTAAAAACAGCTGATTTTAATAATGATGGAAAAACAGACTTAATCTGGCAACATAAAAAATCAAAAGAATATGTACTTTGGTTAATGGATAACAATACAATAATTTCATCAACTAATATCTCTTTAGATAGTAAAAATTGGATTATTATTGGATCAGCTGATTTTAATCAAGACGGTAATGCTGATAATATCTGGTTGCACCATCGTTCAAGAGAAGTACAAATTGTACTTATGAATGGTGATAGTAAATTATCAACGATAAAACTACCAAAAATAAGCAAAGTATGGCGACTAGCTAAAACTGGTGATTTTAATGGTGATGGGTCACAGGACATGCTATTACGACATAAAAAAAATGGAGAAACTTTATTCTGGTTTTTCGATAATACTCAGCTGACAAATCAAAAATTAACAAAAGGAATAAAAGACCGTAAATGGAAAATAGTTTCCAGTGCTGATTATAATGGTGATGGAACTTCAGATATTATGTGGCAACATCGTAATGGAAGTGTATTGACTCAGCTACTTGATGGAAGCACTATTCTTGAAACCAAAAATAACATAAAACTCAAACGTTGGGTTCCTTTAATGTAAAAATTATGCTTTCAAGTAACACTAAATTAATATATTAATTTAGTGTTACTAATACTCTCTGAATTTTTCATAAGACTCATTAATACATCACCCCTTTATCCAGAATCTCTGCCTTTAAATCTTCAAACTCAAATTCTGAGATTCCTAAGTAAGAAAACAATTCGTCTTTAAGACTTTCAAATTCATAATCAACAGCCACAGTACCAAATACTCTATTAGTTTTACAAATAGTTTCTGCTAACTTAAGTACTGCAAGTAAGTTTTTCTTATGTTGGTCACAAGGAACTTCCTCTGTAAATATCGGTAATGTTTTGTGATGCTCTCCAATTGCCTCACAAACATATGTAGGCAATTTCCAAGATTTAGCAATATAGTATCCTGCTACAGCATGATTACAATTGACTTTATGGTTTTCTATATCTGTAATACGGCAATTTCTTTCTGAATAAGCAAGCTTCATTACATCTGCATAATGTGGGAATTTTTCTATTAGCAATGCAATACCTGCGTTATGAAAAAGCCCTAAAGTATATGACTCATCAGGAATACCAATTCCCATAATCCTCGAAATATAAGTTGAAACTACTGCTACATCAGTTGCATTATCCCAAAACTTTGTCATTTCGCTTATATTGTGACTAGTAAAAGTTTGCCTTATTGCTATCGAATTAACTATGTTAATAATATTCTGCAGACCTAATAAGTTGATTGCGTGCTTAATAGATACAATATGACTACGCATACCAAAAAAAGGGGAATTTATAAGCTTGATTACCTTTCCAGATATGCCAACATCTTTAGTTATAATATTGGCAATAATATCTATATGAACATCAGGAAGCTCCATCTGTTCTTGCAAATCTTTAATTAATTGAGGTGGTGATGGTATTTCTATCCCCTTTAAAGTCTCATTAATAACTTGTTCTGAAACATCTTGCCTTAAATTTATCATATAAAACCGTAAGAAATGCACTAATATTGTATTAAAAATACTACCTACAAACTATCTGAATTAAGAATAGTATAAATTCTTATTTACGTACTCTTTATATAAAGAAAAAGAAGTCATACACACTGAAGTTTACTTACCTCAGGATCATTATTAGAACGAGAAAAACTATCAAAACTGCAGTTATATCAATATTAACAAAATATTTTCATAAGCCGGTACTAATACTCTTTCCAGTATTTTTAACTGCCTGCCAATCACTTTCTTTTCCTCTATTGCATGATACTGTGTAACTCAGCCAATTCTTTTGTATAGGATTTATAACTGCGTTTTTACCCCATTTTTACACCTCAATAATTTCTCATTAAAGTGTCCTGTTTCATTAAACCAGAACAACTGTCAGAACTAATGGGGCTGTTATTGATGCTATCTGGTTATTGCTCTCTATTTGGTGTAGTGGATAGCCTATTCGTAAATTGCAACAATATTAAAAAAATATGTGACATACCTCTCGTTTTTAGTATAAAATTTACTTAAGTCTAACTTCAGGCTCGTGCTTATCAACTCTAAATAAGGTACTGATTAACCCTTTAAACTAATAGTTTAGAGAATTTAAGTCACAATCAACGACCTAATTAATAGGCATAATTTATTTAAAATATTACGGAATGGTTACTATGAACAAATATCTGTCTAAATTTTTAGTTGGACTAATACTACTAAGCTCTGCAGGAATAGTTACAGCATCTACTGTTGGAGAAATCCCTATGGCTCTATCTTCAATGCTTGGAGCTGCTGGAGATAATAACGACAAAGCAAGTGACTTAAATGAGGGTGCTGGTTATTTTAATATTAGTGGTTGGACTAAACTTGTTAAAGTTGAAACACCTGATATTTCAACCACATCAACCACAAAGGATGGCATCACAACGACGCTTGCTCTTACTTATACTAACAACGATTTGTTAGCTGGAACATGGAGTTTAAGTGGTACTCCATGGGAAGACTTTAGCTCTCTTCTTATTGTCCTTAAAACTGGTAGGGATTCTGCAACTAATATTTTTTGGACAGCATCATTATTATCAGCAGAAACAATCACTGGTGATTGGAGCATGGCATCAAAAGAGCTTTCTCATATGACTGTTTATGGCTCAAATGAGCTTTTAACATTATCTACTGGTATTCAGGTTGCCCCATCAAAAGTGTCTGTATCAGCAGTTCCAGTACCAGCAGCTGTTTGGTTATTTGCTTCAGCTTTACTTGGTTTAACAGGTATATCTCGTCAACGTAAAGCTTAGGATCTGGACAACTATTTTTTAAGAACTCCATAATGATAAGGTGGAGTTCTTAAATATGTACGGTTAAAACAAGCTTTCTCCTCTATACACCTGATCATATCTATTCCTCCCTAATCCAACCCTTTATAAAAATTCTGATTTAGTTTATTGCATCAGGGTAAAACAACTGCTCCCCACCTTTTTTATAATCTGCAATAATTTTTTGTCCTTCAACACTAATTACAAAATTAATATATTTTTTAGCCAGCACATAATTAACACTTGTATGTTTTTTAGGGTTCACAGCCATTACGTGATATGGATTAAACAATAAGGAACCTCCTTCAAACAAAACCTTTAAAGATATTTTATCTGCAAAAGCTATTTGCGTTCCTCTATCAGTCAAAGCATATCCCTGTTTGTCATCAGCAATACGTAAAATAGCTCCCATTCCTTGACCTGCTTCGGCGTACCACTTCCCTTTTGGTTCTAATCCAGCAATAGCCCACAATTGTTTTTCTTTTTTATCTGTGCCTGAATCATCACCTCTTGAAATAAAGGGTTGCTGAGTTAAAAACATTGCTTCCATAGCTTCACTTACTTTAGTTTTTGAAGCAATATTTGCTGGATCATTTTTTGGCCCAACAATTACAAAATCATTATGCATAACGGCAACTCGATCAATAAAGTCACCTTGCTCCACATATTTTAACTCTGCTGCTGGAGCATGAACAAACACCAGATCTACATCACCATTTCCACCGATTCGCAGTGCTTTTCCTGTACCTACGGCTATTACATCCAGCCTTACATTGTATTGCTTTTCAAAAACAGGGTTTAACACAGCCAGTAAGCCTGAGTTTTCAGTGCTTGTGGTAGTCGACATTCTTAAAACATCCCGAGCAACTGTAGCTTGGCTAGATGACAATAAAATATTGAATAATAGTCCTGTAAATATTAGTTTAGTAAATCTCATCTTACGAATACCCTTTGTACACAATATTGAAACAACTTAGATTCTTCATCAATGTAATTAATCTTTAAATTAATAAAGCTAAACTTGCTGATTTCAGTTCCCATACATTTCAACCCTAGCTATAATATGTATTTATTTACATAATATATTGCTCTTTAATCTAATAAACAGAACTATAAATTATGCTTATTAGTTTTTCAATATGCATATAATTACCTATTCATAATGCCTCAACCTCAATTAAAGTATCAATTAAAAGTTAGCCTCACTGACAATAACGACCACTACGATCTTGATCCCACCTTAAATTTACTCAATCAAATAGATATACACAAGAACCTACAAATAGCATCTAGTTACTGTAACTACTCTTATAGAAAAGCATGGAATATTCTTAAAGAAGCTGAACATCAATTTGGACAACCCTTAGTAGAGAAACAAAGAGGAAAAGGCTCTCAATTAAGTACTTTAGGTAAAGCACTTCTAGAAACCACTAAAGATAGTAATCTATTTATTAAAGACATATTAATAACAGAGGAAGACAAAGCAAACGTTTTACTTGAATCATTAAAACCAGTTACAGAGGTTTTAATGATTATTGCAAGTGATTCAGAAATTTTAGAACAACTCCGTAAATATCAGCTAGCTATAGAATTGCATATTGATGGAAGTGGGCAAGCTCTATCGGCTTATGCAGATAAAAAATGTGAACTTGCTGGTTTTCATATTGGGACAAATGAGGATAGTCAAAAACAAATTAAAAATTACTTACCCTCTTTCGACCAAAAACAAGATAAATTTATTTTATTAGAAAGTCGACAACAAGGCATAATCAGCCACCCAGACCTTCCAGTCATTTCATTTCAACAAATGATTGAGCAACAACTAACCTTTGTTAATCGTCAAAATGGATCAGGTACTCGAAATTTATTAAATAGTTTGCTTAAACAACAAAATATCAATCCTGATCAATTAAATGGTTATTTTCATGAAGAACATACCCATTTAGCTGTTGCAACTATGGTTAGCAGTAAACAGGCAGATGCTGGTTTAGGAATACACAGCGCAGCAAAACGTCTAAAGCTCCAATTTACCCCCATAAGCAATGAACTGTATTTTCTAGTTTTTAAATCATTAACACCAAAAATACAGCAGGTTATAGATAAACTATCAGAACACAATTCATTAGAAATCATTAACTACAAGCAATTTTTAAAGCTTATTTCGTAACATATCAGTGTATAAACATTGAAAAACAATGGGATGATTTATCAGGTAATTGGGGCGCAGGTTTTAACCTGCATTTTATCGTGTACCCGTGCAGGCTAAAGCCAGCGCCCCGACATGCTAATAAACTGAATTATTACATATTAAAACCAATACAATTTTTAAGATAAGCTTTTAAGTAATTTTTTAACTGAAACAAAAAACCGTTGCCTAACACTATCACCCAATACTTCGGTATAAGTTTTACTTAAATACAAATCCACACCACAGACTTTTGGAATAACGGAACAGCGCCCATGAAAACTATATTTTTCACCTTGGACTTGATAAGTTAGTGGTACATATTGATTATTTATAATATCACCAACAACGACAAGCTCAATGCGTTGATCAAACATTTCATAAGTTAATGTTTCGGGCAGCAGCTTTAATTCAGCTAATAATACAGATTCATCTGCTGAGTTTTTACCAAAGATACGGCAGCAACATTGTTCTAAATCTTCTATTAATAATTTAGATAATATTTTTGCTGATACCTGTCCTCTTTGATTCTGAGTTAATAAATCCAAACCTTTTTCTTGTCTCATATTAACATCTGCTTATTTAACAATACTTAAAAATCAAAAACATAATTCACCTACAACTAGCAATAAAACCAAATTCGTTTTAAAATAAGCGGTTAAATTATACGATTAATTTGGACCTTACCTGTACGGACAACCCATTAATGACTGATTATAAACTAACTCACCTGAAACAGCTTGAAGCGGAAAGTATTCATATTATTCGCGAAGTGGCTGCTGAATTTGATAACCCTGTAATGCTTTATTCAGTGGGTAAAGATTCCGCTGTGATGTTGCATTTAACCATGAAAGCATTCGCCCCTGGAAAACCTCCCTTTCCTATGATGCACGTGGATACCACCTGGAAATTCAAAGAAATGATTGAATTCAGGGATAAGCTGATCAATGAGCTAGGGTTAGATATTATTGTTCATACTAATCAGGAAGGTGTTGACCAAGGCATTGGCCCCTTTACTCATGGCAGTAAAAAGCACACTGATGTGATGAAAACTGATGGCTTAAAACAAGCATTAGATAAACATCAGTTTGATGCTGCTTTTGGTGGTGCACGTAGAGATGAAGAAAAGTCTCGAGCTAAAGAACGTGTTTACTCTTTTAGAGATAAAAACCATCGCTGGGATCCAAAAAACCAACGCCCTGAATTATGGAATATTTATAACGGTAAATTAGATAAAGGTGAAAGCATCCGTGTATTCCCATTATCAAACTGGACTGAACTTGATATCTGGCAATATATTCATTTAGAAAACATTCCGATTGTCCCTCTTTACTTCGCTAAAAAACGTCCTGTTGTTGAAAGAGATGGCATGTTGATCATGGTAGATGATGACCGTATGCCAATTGGCCCGGATGAAAAAATTGAAATGAAGATGGTTCGCTTCAGAACATTAGGCTGCTATCCATTAACAGGGGCTGTTGAGTCAACTGCAACAACATTACCAGAAATTATTCAGGAAATGCTTCTTACTACCACATCTGAGCGCCAAGGCCGTTTGATTGACCATGATTCATCTGGCTCTATGGAACAGAAGAAACGCGAAGGGTATTTTTAAGAGCAGGCGAAAGATACAAGGCTAAAGGCGAAAGGAAGAGCATGCGACGATTTGAAGACTTGGATGTTTGGAAACGTTCTTCTCGGCTTTGTGTTTCGATTTATAAAGAACTTGCTTGTTGCAAGGACTATGGGTTTAAAGATCAAATTACGCGTTGTAGCTTATCAGTCCCTAGCAATATTGCAGAAGGGTATGAACGCGGAACAGATAGAGACAGTACTCGATTTTTTTACTACGCCAAAGGTTCTTGTGGCGAATTACGAACTCAAATATATATAGGTATTGAAATTGGTTATATAAAGAAAGAAACAGGCCTTCAGTGGAAAAATGAAGTGGAACAGTTATCAAAAATGCTATCTGCCCTCATAAAATCAAGAAGCTCTTAACCTTTCGCCTTTAGCCTTGCACCTTTAGCCTAAAATTTTTTAAAGGAAAAATTTTCCAATGTCCCACCAATCAGATTTAATTAGTACAGATATTGATGCTTATTTAGCTCAACATGAGCAAAAAGAGCTTATGCGTTTTTTAACTTGCGGTAATGTTGATGATGGTAAAAGTACCTTAATCGGCCGTTTGTTACATGACTCAAAAATGATTTACGAAGATCAATTAGCTGCAGTTCAAGCTGATAGTGCAAAATCAGGCACCACTGGCGCTGGTAAAATTGATTTAGCTT
>Ga0105355_10002651_pt1 | contig 16040 bp, 13 predicted proteins | sample GOMGulsemesocosm_2_FD_83508 | JGI IMG/M metagenome (GOLD analysis project Ga0105355, IMG submission 83508) | Methane-oxidizing microbial communities from mesocosms in the Gulf of Mexico - GOM9C Gulf of Mexico | ecosystem: Environmental > Aquatic > Marine > Cold seeps | place: Gulf of Mexico... | reverse complement strand
TGAATTAACGTTTAAAGAAAGTGACATTAGCCAACGTTTCACCAAGGATCATCCGGCTTATAAGTCGCTATTAGATAAACGTGAAGTGTTATTAGCGAAGCAAAAGCATCTTAATGAACAAGTTCAACAATTACCAAAAACCCAGCGTGACGTATTACGCATGAAGCGTGATGTTGAGGTTAACCAGCAGATTTATATTCAGTTGTTAAATAAGGTGCAAGAACTGAATATTTTGAAAGCTGGTACGGTCGGTAATGTCCGTATTCTTGATACAGCGCAAGCGTATAGCAACGCAGTGAAACCGAAAAAATCACTGATTGTGGTATTAGCAACGTTATTAGGTGGCATGCTTGCTGTGGCGGTGGTGTTAGTTCGTGCAGCCCTGCATAAAGGCGTTGAAAACCCAGATGAAGTTGAAGCATTAGGTTTACCAGTTTATGCCAGTATCCCGATGTCGGATTGGCAAGCGGAAATGGACGTTAAGCTTAAGCATAATAAACGTAAGAAGAACTTTGAATTACACGAGACTTTGCTAGCAGAATCGAACCCTGCCGATTTATCAATTGAAGCATTACGTGGCCTTCGTACCAGCATGCATTTTGCCATGATGGAAGCGAAGAATAATGTAGTGATGATCTCGGGCCCTGCACCTGGTATTGGTAAGTCATTCGTATCTGCTAACTTTGCTGCTGTGATTGCGAAAACAGGTCAAAAAGTATTGTTAGTTGATGGCGATATGCGTAAAGGTTATTTACAACGCCACTTCAATCTTGACTGGGAGCGCGGTTTATCAGAAATGCTGTCGGGTAAATTAGACACTAAAGATGTCATTAAACCATCGAGCATTGAAAACCTAGATGTTATTACTCGTGGTCAAATACCACCAAATCCTTCTGAATTGTTAATGCACCCACGCTTTGTTGACTTTGTGACATGGGCGTCAAGTCAATATGACTTAGTGCTGATTGATACACCACCAGTACTCGCGGTAACAGACCCAAGTATTGTTGGTACACTAGCGGGTACAACCTTAATGGTTGGTCGCTTTGGCCAAAATACCGTGAAAGAAATTGAAGTCGCACGTCACCGCTTCGAAATGGCGGGCATTGAAGTGAAAGGCTTCATTCTGAATGCGGTTGAGAAGAAGGCGAGTGCGTCTTATGGGTATGGTTATTATAACTATAGCTATGAGAGTGATAAGTCTTAAATTTCACGTGTTCAATCTTATTATGCTTGAACATATAACTGTGTAATTTAAGGGGGATATTTCAACTATTCCTAATATGTAATGAATAAAGTATGAGCTCTTTAAAAAACATAGAATACCTCCAGAATAAACAGGTTTGGAGCTTAATAAAATATAAAGAATGAAGCAAGGTATATATAGGAACTCATGAGATGAATCGACAAGTTGTAAAGAACATCTTAGTTAACTCACTGTCTTTTTTAAGTAATGTGATTATAGGCATATTATTGGTTCCCTATTTAGTTAAGCATTTAGGAATCTCTGCCTATGGTTTAATCCCTCTGGCGATGTTTGTTACTGAATATATAGGATTGATTACACAATCAATCACATCATCTATAAATAGATATATAACATTAGCTATTCATCATGGAGATGTCAGAGATGCAAATGTTGTATTTAATACATCACTATTTCTAATGATATCTATAGCTTTATTACAGTTGCTTTTTTTTACATACCCAATGTCAAAAATAGATATGTTTTTATCGATTCCAAGTGAATTAATTTATGATGCAAAATATTTATTTATTTTAACATTTTTTAATTTTTTAATTTCTATGATAAGTAGTGTTTTTTCAGTATCAATGTATTCAAAAAACCGATTAGACTTAATTCAAATCATAGAAATAATTAGAGTTATAATTAGAACTGTATTGATTGTAGCCCTTTTTTATTCTGGTTACGAAAATCTTCGCATTGTTGGGTTCGCATCTATCCTTTCATGATGCATCGTTCTGTTTATGACTATATATCAATTCAGAAAATTAACGCCTTATTTATCAATTAATCCATTTTTATTCAGATGGTCAAAGGTCTCTAGCTTAACAAAGTTAGGTGGTTGGCTTTTAATTAACCAAATTGGATTTTTGTTATTTTCTAAAGTAGATTTGATTCTTATTAATAAATACATTGGAGCTGAGGAAAGCGGAGAGTACGCAGCTGTAATGCAAATTAGTAACTTAATACGTAATGTTATGGGGGTTTTATCTGGAGTCATGGGACCAATAATTTTGGTATATTATGCTAAAAAGGAATGGGGGAAATTAAAAGGAAATACTCTATTCTTTATGAAAGTACTTAGCTTTATTTCAGTCATTCCTATTTCTATACTTTCTGTATATTCGACAGAAATTTTATTTTATTGGCTGGGAGGACAGTATGTGAATCTAAATTACTTACTTATAATACTCATATTGCCATTGGCTATCAATATTGGAGTTATGCCATTATTTTCTATCAATACCGCATATAATAAAGTTAAGGTCCCTGGTGTCATTAGTTGTGTATTAGGTATAACTAGTGTTTTACTTAGTTATATATTCTTGATAAATACTGACTTTGGTTATTATGCCGTTGCCATAATTGGTGTATGCATGTTGACAATTAAAAATGCAATATTTACTCCCATATATACAGCGGTCGTGATGGACCTGAAGTGGAATTCATTTTTAATCGTTCAAATTTATACTATTTCATTTTTAATAATTATATTGGCTCAAACTTTTTTTATTAAAATGTATTTTGATATGCAGTCTGTTATAGAGTTTATTATTGCTATGATTATTTCAGGTCTTGCCGGTTTACTTAGTATGTGTTTAATTTTTTATTTTCAAGATAAACGACATATTACTAGTCTAATGAAGGGGGAATAGTGGACGTGATGAAAGTTATACTAGTTGAATTTTATGGAATGCATAATGTTGGTGATGATTTATTTATTAAGGTATTAGCAGAGAGATATCCAGAATATAAATTTAAGGTGATAATTAGACGTAAGTTTTCGATACCATTTGAAAAATATAAAAATGTAGAAGTATTAGAATCTCCTGAGTTAAACCTTATAGAGAAAATTACTGATAAGTTAGTCTCAAAGCTTGGCTTTAAGGAATGGGAAAGAAAAAATAAAAAAATACAAATGTGGAAAAAGTTTTGGGACTTATCAATAAAAAATTCAGATGCATATTTAAATGTAGGTGGATCTATTTTCATTGAATCGAAATCATTTTCGGTTCAGCAATATTTATATGATTATAAAATAAAGTTATTTCGAGATAAACCAAAATTTATTATTGGTTCTAATTTTGGTCCATATAGTAGTGATGAATTCAAAGATAAATTTAAATTAATTTTTGATGAATTTACAGATGTAAGCTTTCGAGATGAGTATTCGAAATCATTATTTGATGAGAATATAAATGTTAGGTTTAATCCAGATGTTATATTTTCAATGGATTTACCTTATGTGCATAAAAGTTTGAAGACGATTGGTATTTCACTTATTGATGTATCTCAAAGAGACATGTTGAAAAAATATGCAGTTAGTTACGATGAATTCTTAATTAAATTAATAAAATCAGCTTTAATAAAGGGGCGTGATATTACATTATTTTCATTTTGTGAGGGGGAAGGTGACCTGAAATATGCTAATGAAATAATGGGTAAGTTATCTGATAATGAACGCTGTAACGTCAATATAGTTTCGTATACTGGTGATTTAGACTCCTTTATAGTTGAATTTCAAAAAATGGAAACAATGTTTGCAACTCGGTTTCATGCAATTGTATTATCATTAATTGCAAATGTTAATACATACCCTATTTCATATAGTAAAAAAACATTAGATATGCTTGATGGAATTAACTACAAAGGCGAAATTATTGATATTTGTAATTTATCGGATGTAAATATAAATTATCTTTTAGAACATGAAAACCATGCTCCTGAACTTAAAAATGTAATTAAAGAATCTTCAAATCATTTTTTAAAATTGAATCAAATATGAATGCTAGCTTTCTGATACTTATGCCAATATTTTTTTTTGGATTAATAAATGCAAGTATTTTAGTCCCTATAGCCATTTATAGTTTATATACTAATACTAAATATAGTAGTTTTATCGTTGCTTTGTTTTTTGGGCTTTGGGGCTATTTTTTTATTCCCAATCCCGAGATGGATTTATTCAGATATTTCGAATCCTTTGATGAATTTGTTAGTGGGGGGAAATTACATTTTTACCGTGATTTTGGACTGTCTTTCGTTTATCAAACACTGGAGTTTCTAGGTGCTGATCATCATTTTTTGAGCTTTGTATCAGCGTTTTTATTATATTACTTGCTTATGAAAATAGCTAAAATAGCTATAATTAAATATAATAAAAAAAATATAAACGCTTTATTTATATCATGCTTATTTATTTTTTCTGTTCCTATTACTCTATATACAGGATTAAGATTTTCTAGCGCGATGATAATATTCACTTATGGAGTCTGCGTATTTTTTGAAGGTTCACGGAAGAAAGGTGTAGGGTTATTTATATTGTCACCTTTAGTACACTTTTCGTTACTTCTTCCAATAGCTGTTTTCCTGTTTTCTCAGGCTGTAATTTATAAAAAATCGTATTCTAAATATACATGCTTATTTGCATTAGTTATTTCATTGTTTTTAGGTTTTATGTTTAATTACTTAATTGAGTATGTAATTAATATCGTTAATGTGATTAACGATAGTTTATTTACATTTAGATTATTCAATACAGATTATTTTACTGGGGAATGGGGCGCTTCAAGAAGTGATATTTATTCATTTTCACAAATGATGATTTATAATGTTAAACAATACATGTTAATTATTTTGGTTTTTGTTTATATATCAAAAGTAGAGGTAGTTACTCCAGTTGTGATATTTATAACTATATTGTCTTCTCTATGCTTTTTTCTCATGTCATCAGGAACGTTTTTCTTTAGGTATATTGAAATAGCATTTATTTTAATACTGTATGATACGGCAAAAAATATAAAGTTTGATTGTAAAGTTAATTTAACTGTTATATTAATTTGTCTTTATATTTTATTTTCACAGTTTTTTGAAATATATGGTTTACGTTATGAATTAATTAGCAGTTATTTTAATGTTTTTAGACTTAGTTATTTGGGTTTGTATTTAAATCAAATATAAAAATTTAATTCCCTATATTTATTTTAGGATTTCTATTCATATTTTGGATTTGTTATGAAGTATAGTTACATTATACCTGTTTACAATAGAGACGTTTATATAATACAGGTTCTGGAGTCAATATGCCTTCAGCACAGGAGCGACTTTGAGGTCATTATTGTTGATGATGGAAGTTCAGACAATACAAGAGATGTAGTCGAAGAGTTTATAAGTGAAAATGATAATGTTCATTATTTTTACCAAAGTAATGGAGGTGTATCTTCAGCTAGGAATTTTGGGGCTAAAGTTTCTAGAGGTGAGTTTTTAATATTTGTTGATTCTGATGATAAAGTAAAAGCAGAACAACTTAATATTTTTGATAATGCAATGACTAAGTATTCAAAATGTAATGTATATTTTACTAGTTACGAATTTTGGGATAGTGAACGAGATGTTTATATACCAAGAGCTGAGATAAAAGAAGGGCTTTATAGAGAGTTCCTCACAGATTTTGTCCGAGGTATACAGCCATTTTTAGTTGGTGGTCTTTGTATTGATAGAAATGTATTTTTGAACTCCAGACAATTTGTTGTAGGGGAGCAGTTTGGAGAAGATCAGAATTTATGGATTGATATTATATGTGATAATACTAGTATCTCTATTCCAATTGTATCTCATTTTTATCGTGTAGATTCTAATGCTTCATTATCAAAAAAAAGAATATCTAAACTTCCTCCTGATATGAATAATATACTAGAAAGGTTGAACAGTAATAACCATTATAATGTGAGCTCTGAATCAATGAAGGCTTACATCAATCTAAGAATTAAATCTTTTATAAAAATTGCTCTAAGAAATAGAGATTTTAATCTTTTATATGAAATCTTTATTTTTTCAAAAAAATATTTCATAAATAGTAAATGCAGGTGATAAAGTGAATATATTGTTTTATTGTAATGAATATCCTCCGTTTCTAAGTGGTGGTATTGGCATTTTTACAAAAGAGCTGGCTGAAGAGTTAGTTAAAGAAGGGCATAATGTACATGTTTTTGGTTCATATGCAGAAAAAGATGTTTTAATATTATCAGGGAAAGTGGTTAATGGTGTTAATGTCCATAAGGTAAAAACTTATGAAGGACCTTTTTCTTTTATAATAAATAGAGTCAGATCATACTTAGAGATAAGAAATATTATTGATAAATGTAATATTGACATTTTAGAAGTTCAAGATTTCCATGGGTTATTATCTTTTTTACCTAAATTAAATTGTAAAGTTATTGTTAGGTTACATGGCTCTGTTTATTATTTCAAATCACTCTTAAAGATACGAACACTCAAAGATATTGTCTGGAAAAGTTTAGAGCGAAATCATCTTAAAAAGGCTGATAGAATTGTTTCTGTTAGTCATTTTACGGCAAAGAAAACAATTGAATTATTTAATGTTAAGTCGGATATACATGTTATCCATAATGGCGTTTCTGTACTGATGCCTTATAATAAGAACACTATAAATAAAGACAAAAAAATGTATTTATTTTCTGGTTCAATTATTAGAAAAAAAGGTATTGTTGAATTAATAAACTCTTGGGTCGAGTTCTCATCAGGTAAAAATGTTCAATTAGATATCTATGGTAAAGATAGCGATGATTTGACAAAAGATATGTTGAAAATTTTGAAAGATAATAAAGTTGATAACTGCTTCTTTCATGGAGCAGTTAGTAAACCTCTACTGATGGAGAGGATAAAAGGTGCCGATTTTTGTATTTTTCCAACTAAAGCTGAAGCATTTTCATTAGCTCCAATGGAAGCAATGGCAATGTCGAAAGTTGTACTGTATGCAAAGCAAACAAGTGCGAGTGAGTTAATTAATAATTCCGTTAACGGGTTGCTAATTGACTCTTCAAAACAAATTGACATCGTAAAATCTTTAAATGAATCATATTTACTAACTCAAAATGAATATAATTTATTAAGTGAGAAAGGATATTATACAATAAGTGATGATTTTAATGTGAAAAAAAAGAATGTTGAAAATATTAAATTTTACAAGAGCGTATTGAATAGTAAAGTATAATTAATTTTTGTTTGAATTTTTTATTGTGATTTTAATCTCCCCCATAAATTTTTCATTTAGTGTTAAATTTGATAGCATTATTTTTTGTTATAGATGTCATGGTAATTATTTGCAATCTTTAAAAGATGGGCTATATCTTAATTTAGTTATATTTATTTAAATTGGGGATGAGACAATATAACCTGCATGAAGTCAACGTTTAAAATTTTGGAATGTTTATTCAGGGCGAGTAATCTTAAAAGTTTATATTGGATAAGGTTTAGTTAAGGGGTTATATGACGTGCGAATTAACTATCGCTATAGCTACTAATAGTGAAAATTTGATAGATTTGAAATTAAAATTAATGAATTATCTGAATGATTTAGATGATAATGTAATATTCTTAGTTTCATATCAAACACATGAGCATATCATTATTAGTGACGATGATAGAGTTCGATTTATTTTTAATGATCGAAAAGGCTTAAGCTCGAATAGAAATTTATGTATAGAAAATTGTAAGACGAAATGGATTTGGTTTCAAGATGATGATATAGAGTTAAATGTTGATATTGTTAATAAATTAATTAAATCTAGAGAGTTTAATTCTCATGATCTCTTACTCGTTAGGGTCGGTTCTCTTGAGAATCGGAGTGAATATTATAAAAAATATAACTTTTCGAGGGTTGGAAAGTATTTTCTTCCTTTTAAAGTCAGTTCAATTGAAATAATGGTGAACTGTGATTTTATTAAAAAATATAAAATACGATTTGATGAGAATCTTGGATTGGGAACATCGTTACCTTCTGGAGAGGAAAACCTATTTGTTAATAAGATTCTTCAATGCAATGCTAAATATAAAACACTAAATTCAGTTGCTTGTTATCATACTACTCTTGAGGATAATCGCCAGTCTAAGGGTAAACAGTATCATATGTCTAAAGGTTACGTGTTATCTCAAATAAATATACTATTAGCTATTTTATTATCATTTAGATGGGCGCTTAGGGAACGAAATAGTCTAGGTTTCTTTAAGGTTATAAAACTTCACCTGAGTGGTTTCAAGCAAGGGTTACTGGCTAACAAACGGAAGATATAATGAAAATATGGTTGATTATGTCAGGCGAACCCTTGGCTTTATACGGAGAACGCCCTCATCGAGTTGGTATCTTATCGGATATGCTTGCTAATAAAGGTCACTATGTAACATGGTGGACAACTACATTTGATCATCAAAATAAAAAATATTTTTATAATGAAAATAAAAGTGTAGAAGTAAGTGATAATTTAAAAATGTACTTTTTACATTCAAATGTGGAATACAAAAAAAATATCTCTTTTGACCGAATATTTAATCATAAGCAAGTGTCTAAAAGTTTTATAAGCGTTGCTGAAGAATTAGATAAGCCAGATTTAATTTTTTGTGCTTTTCCAACAATTGACTTAGCCTATGAAGCAACAATCTTTGGAAAAGATAATAATATTCCTGTAATTATTGATGTTCGTGACCTATGGCCGGATATATTTTTGGACCCATTGCCAAAAATGTTGAAACCAATAGGTAAAATATTATTAAACTCATATATTAATAAAACAAAATATATATTTGATAACTCTAGTGCAATTACTGCAGTTTCTGATAAATATTTAGAATGGGCAATTGATTATTCTAAAAGGTGTAGAAATTCGAATGATCAAGTTTTTCCTTTAGGCTATAAAATCGATTTAGATGATAACTTAGACTTTGAAGTATCAAAATTAAAGTTTAAACAATTAGGATTGAATGAATCAAAAACTTTAATTTGGTTTGTAGGAACCTTTGGTCATACATATAATTTATCGACAGTAATCAAAGCTGCAAGAGCATTGAAAGGTAGGGACGATATTCAATTTGTTTTTACTGGTGATGGTGAGAAGATGGATGAATGGTCAAAATTAGCCCAAGGTTTAGATAATATAATATTTACTGGATGGGTTGATAAAGTTGGATTATCTTATTTATCTAAAGTGTCTGATATCGGTTTGATGTCTTATAAAAAAGGCGCTCCACAGGGGTTGCCAAATAAAATCTTTGAGTATATGTCATCCGGGTTACCAATTGTATCTTCATTACAGACTGAAACAAAAGACTTATTATTAACTGAAGATATAGGTTTGACTTATATTGCAGACGATGTCGATGATTTTATTTATAATTTAAAATTATTGATTGATAATAAAGATAAGTTGAAAGGCATGGGTGACAGGGCTAAATTAGTATTTTATGATAAATATTCGTCAGCCATTATCTATGAAAATATGATTAATTATTTTGAGAAAAAGTTTTAAAGGAAAGTTAAATGAGTAAAATTCACGATTTAATGAAAAGAATTTTTGATATTATTTTTGGTATATTAGGTATCCTTCTTGTATCTCCTTTATTTATCGTTATTGCTATTGCAATTAAACTTGATTCTAAAGGTTCTATATTTTTCAAGCAGGCTCGGCTAGGTTTGAATGGAGAACCTTATTATATTTATAAATTCAGGTCGATGGTTGAAAATGCTGAGAATATAGGGACTGGATTATTTAATTACGAAAATGATCCAAGGGTAACTAAAATCGGTAACTTCCTAAGAAATACTAGCCTAGATGAATTCCCTCAGTTTATTAATATAATTAAAGGCGATATGAGTTTTGTTGGACCTAGACCTCCTGTGTCTTATGAATTGGGTGATTACAACGATTTTGATGATAATCTAAAAAAATGTTTTACTGTTAAACCTGGCGTTACAGGCTTGGCACAAGTTAGTGGTCGAAATGAGTTGTCTTGGGATGAAAAAATAACATATAACTTGAGATATATAGAAAACTTTTATAAATTGGGATTGATTTATGATATTAAATTAATCATTTTAACAGTGTTTAAAGTTTTTAAAAATGAAGGTAGTCATGAATTACCTGAAAATTCTAAAAATGATATGGCTAGAGTAAAAAAAAATAAAAAAGGGTCAAGTAATGAATCTTAGCTTTAATGTATTGGATAGTATAAATTATGACCATGGTGAATCGTTCTACCTTCTTGATTCAAAAGTTTTTTCGAATAATTATGATGAGTTTTTAGGCGCGTTCCAAGATATTTATCCTAAAACGACTATTGGCTATTCTTATAAAACTAATTACACGCCTAAGCTTTGTAAGATTATTGATGATAAAGGTGGGTATGCCGAAGTTGTATCTGATATGGAATATAGCTTAGCTCTTAATATAGGTGTAGAACCATCTAATATAATTGTCAATGGGCCATATAAACCTAAAAAAGATTTAGAACGTTTTTTGTTAAATGGAAGTATAGTTAATCTCGATTCTTATAAAGAAGTTGGTCTTTTCGAGGAGATTGCAAATGAACATCCGAATAAAACTATGTTAATAGGTTTAAGATGTAATTTTGACATTAACAATGACAATATATCTCGATTTGGTATTAATGTCTCTGATGATGAATTTTATGAAACATTTGATAAATTAAATAAGTTACCGAACGTTAAAATTATGGGGATACATTGCCATTACCCCGATCGAAACTTAGAGTCTTATATTCATAGAGTTGATAAAATACTAGAATTAGCGGATAAATTATTTGACTTACCGCCTAAGTATATTGATATTGGTGGTGGTTATTTTGGGAAAATGGATGATTCTTTAAAAAAACAATTTAATTCAGTTCCTGAATATAGTCATTATGCATCAGCCATAGCAACTAAATTTAATGATTTTTATAGAGATTTTGATGAGCAAGATAAGCCTACACTTATTTTAGAACCGGGTAGTGCTTTGGTGGCAGACACAATGAAGTTTGTAGCTAAAGTAGTTGATATTAAGAATATCAGAGGTTCCCATATAGCTATGACATCAGGAAGTAAGTTTAACATTGGTTTACTATCCTCTTCTGTCAATATGCCCCTTACTATATTTAGTAATTCGAAAGACCGCGTTATTTATGAATCAATAGATATATCAGGATACACTTGTATAGAAAGTGATTATTTGTTTAAAAACTTTAATGGTGCGATCAGTGAAGGTGATTATTTAGTATTTAGTAATGTTGGATCGTATTCTATTGTATTTAAACCACCATTTATTTTACCAAATGTACCAGTACTGGAATACAATAATGCCATAGCTAAGTTCGAGGTAGTGAAAAGACAAGAGACAGTTGATGACATTTTTAGAACATTCAAAATTTAAGACGAAAATTATATTATGATTAATGATGAAAGATTGATTTGGTTTAAAGGCAATATTATACCTGTAGAAGAAGCTAAAGTGAATGTGCTTTCACCTACTAGCCAGTTTGGTGCAAACGTATTTGAGGGTTTAAGAGCATATTGGAATAAAGCTGATGAACAGCTATATATATTTAAACTGGAAGAGCATATTGATAGACTTCTAAAATCAATAAAAATGATGAGATTCGAGTGCTGTTACGATGCTGATTTTTTGAGGCAGAGCGTAATAGATATAGTTAAGGCTAATAAATATAAAGAAGATATTGCGATTAGACAAACAGTATTCATGGATGGTTTTGGTAGTTGGTCATCGACTTCACCTACAGATATGTTTATAGCTCCTATCGCAAAAGGTCGACAATACCCTCCCGAGAAAATAGGTATAGAGTGCTGTGTTAGTTCTTGGGAACGAATTAGTGATAAATCTTTATCTCCAAAAATAAAGATGGGCGCTAACTATATGAATAGCCGAATGGGACAAATGGAGGCCATGCGTAATGGTTATGATTCGACCATCTTTTTAAATGATCAAGGGAAGGTTTCTGAAGGACCAGGTTCATGTATTTTTATTGTTAGAGATGGACAACTAATCACGCCTCCTGTTACAGCCTCAATACTTGAAAGCATTACTAGATCTACAATTTTAGATATTGCTCGTAATGATCTAGCTTTAGAGGTCATTGAAAGAGATGTTGATAGAACAGAGTTGTATATCGCAGATGAGATATTCTTATGTGGGAGCGCTGTAGAAATAGTACCTGTAATTAGTGTTGATAGATTATCTGTTGGAAATGCTGAGAAAGGATCAATGACAACGGTTATTGAGAAACTATATTTTGATATTGTCAGGGGCATATCAGCTAAACATAAAAATTGGTTAACATCAATTTATGAGATATAAACTATGAAAACAATGATACTCGATAACAATATAGATAATATAAAATTATATGATGAGTCTGGAATTGATAGAATATTTTTAGATTTAGAAGTTATAGGTAAAGTAGCAAGGCAAGGAGGTCTTGATACTGTAATAAGTGATCATTGCCTTAATGATATAAAAAAAATAAAACCGATACTTAATAATGCAAAACTTCTAGTACGTGTTAATCCTATATACTCAAACAGTGCTTCAGAGATATCTGAAGCAATAGAAAATGGTGCTGACATTGTAATGTTACCCATGTTTAAGACCGTCGATGAGGTTGATTTTTTTGTCAAATGTGTGGACAAAAAAGCAAGCGTTTGCTTATTACTAGAAACATCTGAAGCTCTATGCAGAATTGATGATATTTTAGAGATCGAAGGTATAGATGAAATTCATATAGGTTTAAATGATTTACATCTGGCCTTAGGTTTAGATTTTATGTTTGAATTGATGGGAGGGGATTTAATAGAGTTTTTAACAACTAAAATAAAGTCGAAAAATATCCCTTTCGGTATTGGCGGTGTAGCCCGGATGAGTGATGGAATGCTTAAGGGCGATATAATTATAAAAGAACATACAAGACTTGGTTCTTCTATGGTTATCTTATCAAGAACATTCAAAGGTGACGGTGTTTTACAGCTTGAAAGTTTGAAATCTGAGATAAGACAACTACATGAAGTTGTTAAAAGCGCATCATTATTAAATAAACATGAGCTATTAACTAATAAGTTATTGTTGAATGAATTAGCAAATGATATTGCAAATAAAATAAGAAAATAAATGAAAATGTTCTTTAAAAACAATGTTGATGATTAATATAATTGTTAGAAATGTAATGTTTTATTTATTTATGTCATGACAAAGAGAATATATATGAAAATAGCTATAGCAGGTACAGGTTATGTAGGATTGTCTAATGCGGTTCTTCTATCACAATACCATGAAGTTACTGCAATCGATATTGTTCCTGAAAAGATTGAATTAATTAATATTAAAAAATCACCTATAGCAGACTCTGACATTGAACATTTTTTGATAAGTAAAAAGCTAAACCTGATCGCTACACTAAACAAACAGATCGCATATAAAGATGCTGAGTATGTGATTATTGCTACACCAACAGATTATGATGCTGAAAATAACTACTTTAATACATCTTCTGTTGAAGCTGTGATTCAAGACGTGATGGCGATTAATCCAAATGCAGTTATGGTTATTAAGTCTACTGTACCAGTTGGGTATACTAAATCGATAAAAGAAAAGTTTGGCTGTGAAAACATTATATTTTCACCTGAGTTTTTACGTGAAGGTCGAGCTCTTTATGACAATTTACACCCTTCTCGTATTATTGTTGGTGAGCGAAGCGAACGTGCGGGAGTATTTGCTAACTTATTAGTTCAAGGCGCAGAAAAAGAAAATATCGAAGTTCTTTTTACTGACTCCACAGAAGCTGAAGCGGTTAAATTATTTTCTAATACATACCTTGCCATGCGAGTCGCGTATTTTAATGAGTTAGACTCTTATGCTGAGTCACATAATTTAGATACACGGCAAATCATCGAAGGTGTTGGTTTAGATCCGCGTATTGGAAATCATTATAATAATCCTTCTTTTGGTTATGGTGGTTACTGTTTACCTAAAGATACCAAACAATTACGTGCTAATTATGCTGATGTACCAAACAGTATTATTGGTGCAATTGTGGATGCAAATACTACACGTAAAGATTTTGTTGCTGATTCTATTCTTCGACGAAATCCGAATGTTGTTGGTATTTACCGTCTTATTATGAAGTCTGGTTCAGATAACTTCCGTGCATCTAGCATTCAAGGCATTATGAAGCGCCTTAAAGCAAAAGGCGTTGAAGTCATTATTTATGAACCTGTACTTGAAGAAAAAGAGTTTTTTCATTCTCGTGTGCTTAATGACTTAAATGAATTTAAAGCTCAATCAGATGTGATCGTGTCGAATCGTATGGCTGAGGAATTAGCTGATGTTGTCGATAAGGTTTACACTCGTGATTTATTTGGTTCAGATTAAATTCTAGGTTTATAATGTCAAAAATAACTAAAGCTGTGATCCCTGTTGCGGGGTTAGGCACGCGAATGCTGCCTGCAACTAAAGCAATACCAAAAGAAATGCTACCTGTCGTCGATAAACCACTTATCCAATATATTGCCAATGAATGTGCATCTGCAGGTATCAAAGAGATCGTGCTTGTTACTCATGCGTCTAAAAATGCGATTGAAAACCACTTCGATACTTCGTTTGAGCTTGAATCTACGCTTGAAAAGCGTGTTAAACGTCAATTATTAGATGAGGTTCAAGCGATTTGTCCTCCTGGCGTGACTATCATGCATATCCGTCAAGGTGTAGCAAAAGGACTTGGCCACGCAGTCATGTGTGCGAAGCCTATTATTGGTGACGCGCCGTTTGCGGTTGTATTGCCGGATGTATTGATAGATGACGCAACTGCAGATTTACGTACAGAAAATCTTGCTAGCATGATGAAACGTTTTGAAGACACGGGTTTTAGCCAAATAATGGTTGAACCTGTGCCTAAAGAGTTAGTCTCTGGTTACGGAGTGGCAGATTGTGGTGGTGCTGAATTAACTGCCGGTCAATCATCATTGATGACGGCAGTTGTCGAAAAACCTAATATTGAAGATGCACCATCAAACCTTGCTGTTGCAGGTCGTTATGTTTTACCTGCCGCTATTTGGGATATTTTGGCTAAAACGCCGGCTGGTGCGGGTGATGAAATTCAGCTAACAGATGCCATTGCGACATTAATGCACAGTGAAACTGTCGAAGCGTTTCATATTAGTGGTAAGTTACACGATTGCGGTTCAAAGCTTGGTTATATGAAAGCCTGCGTCGAGTATGGTTTACGTAATCAAGAGTTTGGCGCCGAATTAAAAACTTTCATTAAAGAACTCAATTTAGATTAGCGATTAATTATCGTATATTTCACGCAACAAATAACAAAAAGTCATTGTGTTTTATGGATTAATTCATTTAACACTTTGGTTTTTATCCTCTCGAATCCTTTTTCTAATTAAATTTGCTGTAATCTATTTTCCAATTCGGAGTGAAAAATGACCCCTTTGCAACATCTATTTTCCCTTAATCGTACTCAGAAACGCTCTGTCAGTGTTATTATCGATATCTTATTTATCCTAATTGCCTTTTGGTCTGCGTTATTCCTCCGTCTAGATACTACTGATATATTTCTGAACAATCATTACTGGATGCTAGTGACATTGGTATGCCCAATTAGTATTTTCGCTTTCGTTAATTTTGGTTTATATCGCGCAATATTACGTTATATGGGTTCTAAAGCATTATCTGCAGTCTTCATCGGTATCGTGATATCGGCAATAAGTATCGTTGTCTTAGCTTATTTCTTTAATGTGAATATTCCCCGTGCTGTCCCTATTACCTATGCCGCATTTGCGCTTATCCTTGTCGGTGGTAGCCGTGTAGTATTACGCTCACTTGTAGGTACAGGGCTTAAACGCATTGGCGAACCCGTTATTATTTACGGTGCAGGTGTCAGTGGGCGACAATTACTCACTTCATTAATGCAAAGCCATGAGTATTATCCG
>Ga0105355_10002641_pt1 | contig 16085 bp, 13 predicted proteins | sample GOMGulsemesocosm_2_FD_83508 | JGI IMG/M metagenome (GOLD analysis project Ga0105355, IMG submission 83508) | Methane-oxidizing microbial communities from mesocosms in the Gulf of Mexico - GOM9C Gulf of Mexico | ecosystem: Environmental > Aquatic > Marine > Cold seeps | place: Gulf of Mexico... | reverse complement strand
CATATTCATATTCATACTCATATTTATCCTTATCCTCAGCTAATTATTACTTAAGTCCATTGTAGAAGCGCTATAAAGGTCTGGTTACCTTAACGAATCCAATTCTGCACTGCTTAGTTCAAAATTAAGGTTACTGTTATATCCGTAACCTACCACCTTTGTATCCTTGGTCAGATTACGTATTAAGCGGTTCATTGTGCAGTTATTGAGTTTATTTAAGCGCATTGGCTTTTCGGTATTTACCTTGATAGTCAAAAAGCCTGTCTTTAATACGCCAGTAGTATTTTTGTTTTCTGGCAATGACAAAATCGGGACACGGCAATAGGTTCGCTAGCTTCAATGCCTGTTCTAGAGTCGTCACTTCAAAGGTCTCAGTTGAACCCAGTTGAACACTGATTTTAGCGCTAAGGCGTTTAGAAAAGATGTCATTGAACGCTTTAACTTGATTCGGGTTAGCAAAGTCAAAAGATTCATTAAGCTCAGTGCCTTCTTCATCATGATAAATAATTTTTAACTTCTCAGCCTTCTTATCACTAACTCTCGTTAAATTAAGGCCTGCACAACGAATAATTTTTGAATCTTTAAGTTGTAGTGCCTTTTTCAACATATCATCGGGATCAACTAAAATCTCAAGGCACTGTAAACAGGTACGAGCAGCGATATCATTTTCACCACCGCAGTGAGGACATTCTTTAAAGACAAAGCGATAGTCGCATTGATTTTCTGTCGTGTGCTCTTCACCGGGAGTCTCTACTAACCCTTGGCATCGTCGGCCGTAATGTTCAACTAAATAACCGTCATCATCACAGATACCCCAAAATATATTGGGAAATTCACAACTCGGGCAAACCACTTGCACGGGCTGACTTTTACTATTTGGCTTTTTCTCGCCGACTTCCGGGTGATATAGGTCAAAATCATTGCCGGTATAATCAATCACCAAGCAATCTTTTTTGTTTTCACTCAAGCGCAGGCCGCGACCAATGATTTGTTGATAGAGACTCACAGACTGTGTTGGACGTAATATAGCAATCATATCGACATGGGGGGCATCAAAGCCAGTGGTTAATACAGACACATTTACCAGGTATTTAATGTCTTTACGTTTGAATGCTTTGATTAACTGATCGCGCTCAGTATTGTCGGTAGCACCGGTAATTAACGCACTTAATTTGGTTGGCAAATAACTAAAAATCTCTTTGGCATGTTCAACTGTCGCGGCAAAGACCATAATGCCTTGGCGCTTCTCACCTAACTCAATCACCTGTTCAATAATACCTTGTGTCACTCGAGGATTTTTATTTAATAGATGATTCATATCCGCAGGACTATAGTCACCAGAAGCGTTTGCTCGCAAGCTACTAAAATCATAGTGCTCTATGGTGGCATCAACTAAGTTAGGCTCGGTTAAATATTTGCGTGAAATTAAATAGCGTAGCGGCAGTTCATAAATACAGTGCGCAAAAGGGCGCGGTTCTTCACTTCGCATGAAACCACGGTAATGTTTTTTATAAATCCAACCCATGCCTAAACGATAAGGCGTTGCGGTTAAACCGAGTAATTTAACGTCGGGATTAACTTGCATCAACTTCTCAATGATTTGTTGATACTGATTACTATTGGACAGCTTACTTACGCTTTCTTGTGCTTGATCTTTAGGTTGCTCTTTAGAACCGTTTTTGGATTCGTCTTTGGCTTTTTCTTTAGTCAGCTCAGCACTGGCTAGGTTAACTCGATGACATTCATCAATAATAATTAAGGAGTAGGGCGCATTAAAATCTTCTAGATTACGGGCTGCTGATTGTATACTTGCGAACGTGACTTGGTGCTGAGTTTCTTTCAGTTTTAACCCGGCAGAATAAATACCGGCGGTAACACCATAGCTTTCATATTTTTGATGATTTTGCTCGACCAACTCTTTCACGTGAGTTAGCACGAGTATTTTTCGTTTTGCTAAACGAGCAAGTTCAGCAATAACCAGGCTCTTACCTGAGCCCGTAGGTAAAACGATGACTGCAGACTCGTTGGTTTTTCGAAAGTGTTTGAGCACCTTTGATACGGCTTCTTGTTGATAATCTCTAAGTTGAAAAACTGCCACGCAGTGCTGCTGCCTTATGGTTAGGAAAAGCCGTTATGATAGCAAATCCTAGTGGATATAGTATCAAATGAAGTCTATTGGCATTAACCAGTGCTAAGTAATATAAAACATACACTTAACTTTTTCATATTAATAAGTATAACAAGTGACCATACTCGTCCCAGTCAGCTCTTCTTTGTTTTGAATAAATGATATTTGTACCACAAGGAATAGGGAGTTTCATTTGAAGTATTAAACGGTTTTTTGCCAAAGCTTTTATTCGCCCTTGATTATTATGTTATCCCTAATTTAAAAAGCTAGGCTATTTTATAGGTAAAACGCCAAGTATTAGCTAAGCTTAAATCATCAACCAACTAACTTTTTTTGCAAAATCACTTTCACGTTATATTTATTGAATACATAGTGATACAGCGTATTTTTTATAGGTAAGGTCATTTTGATTCTTCATGATTGAAAAGGTCCATTAATAATATGTCAAAAGCCAATTTATTTACATCAATCACCAAAGGTGTAGTCACAGGAAGTGATATTCATCGACTATATGCTATTGCCAAAGTGAACGAGTGCGCATTTCCAGCGGTTAATGTGAGTAGTAGTTCTACATTAAATGCAGCATTAGCGGCAGCAAAATCAGCCAAAATGCCAATTATCATTCAGTTTTCAAACGGGGGGGCAGCTGCATTTATTGGTAAAGATTCGGGCTTATCCTCAATTGATGCCTCAATTCAGGGGGCGATTGCTGGCGCTAAATATGTACATCAAGTTGCGAAACAATATGATGTTCACGTAATCCTTCACACTGATCATGCCAATAGAAAACTACTTCCTTGGATTGATGGTTTATTAGTTGAAGGCGAGCAGTTTTATGCACAGACAGGTAAACCTTTATTTAGTTCACACATGATCGATTTATCGGAAGAGCCACTAGAAGAAAATATAGCCACGTGTTGCGAGTATTTACAGCGCTTGAAAGTACTTGAAATGTCGCTAGAAATTGAACTGGGTTGTACAGGTGGCGAAGAAGATGGTGTTGATAACTCACACCTAGATAATAGTGCATTATATACTCAGCCTGAAGATGTTGCCTTTGCTTATGAGTCGTTAAACCGAATCAGTCCATATTTCACCATTGCGGCATCCTTTGGTAATGTTCACGGTGTATACCAACCGGGTAATGTGCATCTAACACCAATAATTTTGAAGCAATCGCAGGTATTTGTCAGTGATAAATACCGGTTAGAGGATAATAGTCTTGATTTTGTTTTTCATGGCGGCTCAGGCTCAAGTGCTGAGGATATCAGTGAAGCGATTAGTTATGGCGTTGTCAAAATGAATATAGATACGGACACCCAATGGGCATTTTGGCAGGGTGTGAGCAGCTTTAATGCCAAATTTAATGGTTATTTGCAAAGCCAAGTTGGCAATCCTGAAGGGCAGGATAAACCTAATAAAAAATATTATGATCCTAGGCAATGGACCCATGCCGCTGAAACCGCTATGACTTATAGACTGATGCAAGCTTATCAAGAGTTGCAGTGTATTGAGTCTACATAAATATTGAGCAACTTTAGTGAATTGCTTGCTGAAGTTGCGGTTATTTTTATTACAATTTATTTAATAAATAGTTAAGTTGTTCAACGACTATTTCTGGCTCATGAAAATGAATATTATGCTCGGTGGTTTTAGAAAACTCTATTTTCATATTACTTGAAAGTTTATTCATATCTTCAATCGCTTTTATATACATGTTTTTCATTCGAGTCCATACAGGATTTTTGCCACGGTCAGCCTCTGGAACCCAAATACCCTCTTTAGCCCACAACAGAACAAGAGGTGTATGTTTAAAATTATCTGATTCATTCATTATTTTCTCATTGGCTTTAACATCATAAAAACCAAAGTTTTTCATCGGATCATTCCAATATGATAATTCTTCTAGGCGATCTGCTTCCTGATTTAAAGTATAAGTCTCGGTTTCAGGCTTCCATTTAGCTATACGATTAGACCATTGACCATATTGACTAGGATCAATCAGCAATATGCCAACAACGTCCTCAGGATAAAGATGATTGTATGCTCTTACAGGATAAGAGCCGTAAGAATGACCAATCATGATATAAGGAGGATTTATATCAATATTTTTTAATAATGTTTGTAATTGTTTACTGGTATCATTAATAGTGTTTGCTTTTAATAACTTGTCACTTTTCCCCATGTGTGCCCGATCATATATACAAATTCTATTTTTATGACTGATTTGCTCAATAACAGCCCCCCATTCACCTTCTGAGCCATACCCATTAAAACCTGATTGAACTATGATGCTAGGCGATTTCTGACCATAGCATTCTATATAAAGTTTAATACCGCCGGCATCAAATCTACCTGAAATAACTTTATTCAACTCTTCGGAAAAACTACTACTAGAGCCTAGTAAAAAAGCTAATAATCCAATCTTTAAATGTATATTTATTTGACTCATTATTGTTTATTCCTACCGTGCATTATACCAAAGAATGATTACAAGTGTAATCTTTGTAGGATTACATCTGTAATCATTCGTGTCAAGGATCGGATGTAAAATTTTTACTTGTGAAAAAGCACATGCAATAGTTGGCGATGTTCTACTTCGCTACATATTATAGTTAAGTTTAATCAACCCCTTATTAGGGCGTTACCTGCGTAATAACCCATAAACACCAATGAACGACAATGCACTTTATTGTTGTTTATACTATTGTTATTTAATGATTTAATTCCGCATCTCTTGTTTGGTGTTGTTCTTGGTTGTTCATTGTAGCATAATGATCTTGCTACAAATGAGCTACACGGAGAGCTAGTGCCATGACAATAAAAACCAAAATCACCATAACAAGTATTAAAAATTTAACACCTGAAGATAAACGATTAAATGATACTGAAATTTCTGGCTTTCACGCTCGAATAACTCCCACAGGTTTGATCACTTATTATTTGTTTTATCGCCTAAATGGCAAACAGGTAAATTACCGATTAGGTATTGATGGTCAAATGTCTCCAGCACAAGCGAGAGACTTAGCAAAGAATAAAATTGCAGAAGTCACTCAAGGTGTCGATGTTCAAGCGGTCAGAAAACATGACCGAACCAAAACCAAATATTCTAAATTCTCAACACTAAAATTTTTCTTAGAAGAAAAATATGCGCCTTGGTTAAAATCACGTAATCCTAAAACAGCTGAAAAAACCATAAAAGCGTTTGAATCTTCATTTCCTACGTTAATGGACTATCAATTGTCTGATATTAACGCGTGGGAGATCGAGAAGTGGAGAAATAAGCGATTAACTGACGGAGTTAAGCCTGCAACAACAAATAGGCAAATAAACACCATTAAGGGCTGTTTGAGTCGTGCTGTTGAATGGGGTGCTATCGATAGTCACGATTTGAGCAAGGTAAAAACGTTAACCGTAGATAACTCTAAAGTTCGCTATTTATCCAAAGATGAAGAAGCAAGATTACGAGAAAACCTACAAACCTGTGATACCGACTTTTTAGAAGTAATTGTGATACTTGCTTTAAATACAGGTATGCGCAAGGGGGAATTGTTATCACTCGATTGGAATCATGTTAATTTTGATAATAAGATACTGACCGTTGACTTTCAAAATGCGAAATCAGGTAATACCCGTCATTTGCCGTTAAATACACAAGCCTTTAATACCCTTAAACAATGGCAACAAAAAACGGACGGAATAGGTTTTGTCTTCAAAGATAAGAACAATGCCCAGCTAAAAGACTTTCCATATATATGGGGCGCTTTGTTAGATGAAGCACAAATCACTAATTTTAGATTTCATGATTTAAGGCATCACTTTGCAAGTAAACTAGTGATGGCAAGTGTGGATTTAAATACGGTTAGAGAGTTGTTAGGTCATAGTGATTTAAAAATGACTTTACGATATGCGCATTTAGCGCCAGAGCATAAAGCGGCAGCGGTTAACTTGATTGGTTAATGATCACTAAGTACGCTTAGAAGATATTAACCACAAATAATTTGCAGTACATTTTTTAATGAATAATTTCTGTCATATTACCGATACTTCTTAGTAATACCCTAGTTTTTACGAAATATAAATCATTTTTAGTTTCTAATATATTGAAACTTTGGGATATTACTAAGTATTAAATTAAGGTTATGGAGCTAGAACGACTAAGAAGTTCCATAAATAAGCGTTAGGAATTTTATATTCAGGATTATTATGTATTCTCAAATTGACGCGTGGCTGGATAGGCTTCACCCACTTCCAAAAAGATTTTCAATTGAACGCGGTGCCGATATAGAAGACGCACACGGGCTAATTTTTATTTCAATTAATGAAGTACACCCGTTACATTTGGCTGACTCTATTGAATGGGTGGGTCTTGCTGAATCATCTGTAAAGGCCAAAAAATATGTGGATGATGCTAAGAATATACTAGGTTCTGATCAAGTTGAAGATATTGGAGATAAAAATAGAGTGATCTCAAAACTGGGAGCACCTCCTAAGATTGCAATGAATATTTATATGATAACCATAAAAGGTTTTGATACAGAAAAAGTAGTATATATTGGAAAAACTGCCAGCAAGTTTCGTTTTGCAGATGGGCATGCTGCTGCATTGAAGCTTCACTCTCCCGATTTTGATGGGACAGAAAAGTTAATTTATCGTTGTTCTGTTACTGTAAGCTTAGATGACTGGATTCTGCTTGAATGGATTGAACCAATATGTATCGCCCAAAAAATTCTAGATGATGTAGAATCTAGGCTTATTCATGAACTTAAACCTGAGCTTAATACACATAAGGTTAAAAGAGATGTTGCAAAACATAAGGCTGCTATTCATATTCAAAATGTAATTCATAACTGTAAAGACGGTTCGTTTCTTAATGATTACATCATAGATCAGGTTATATGATAAATAGTTTAGTTTAGTTTAGTTTAATTTTAGTGGTATTTATTATATGCCTAACAAGAACTGCAAACGGAAGATGAAGTAATTGGCAATTTTCATTCCGTTCAACATTTTTACCAACTTAATTTTTCGCTTATGTAGGCGTTAGGTATCAAAAGGATTCCCGAGCTATGAATGAATCTTGGATAATAATAGCTCTAATTATCTTTCTAATATTATGGTTTTCATTTAAAGAAACTAGATCTCAGCATAAACTTGAAGATCACATAGAAAGTACGAGACGGACAGAGATTATAAATGGAAAAAAATATTCGGTAGTTTCTGTACCTCGAATTCTTCTACGCGAAAAAAGATCGAAACGTAATGCTGTTGTTATTTTAAGTGGAGCTGAAAAAGACCCTTTATATAAAGATGGAAAGTTAATAATGTACTTTCCAAGATGGGTTAAAGTTCAATATCTTTTGAAAAATGGTTCTTACTCTAAAACAGCAAGTGGGTGGAGAGCTAGTAATAAGTTTGAATATTTACAAAATATAACGGTTGACGAGCATGAAGAAATAGACGGAGAATAAGTTATTCAAGCTCTCGAACAGTGTCGTTTTTATGGTATCTCTTGCCATTAACAGAACGTCTTTATAATAATTAACCTTTCCAATTGTTGAAAGCCTCTCTACTTTCCTTTTGCTCCATTGGTGTCTTTTACCTTTCATAACAAACTAGATGACGATTTCGAAAATTACCAGTCATACCAGCGTTTACAGCGTAGTTGGTGTTTGAAATATTATTATAATTCGTTTGATACGAATTATAATAATTACCTTTAAATCCGTGGCCTACAGCCAAGTTGACTAATATCGCCTATTTTCAAACAGACTAAATCACTGACCTTTCTATTTCGAAAACTCCCTTTAAAAACGTGCGTTACAGCGAAGTTGAGCAGGTTATAAATTTCGGTTTTTCATTTTTCCACTTTTAATAAATTATAGCTAAAAACAATAAGTTAAGTCAGAACCCCTTTTGTTTGAATTATTCAGCTTTTCACAAATGATATATTTCCAATTTCGAAACTGCCCTTTAAATACGTGTACTGTAGGCGAGTTTTAACTTTAAAAATTCCGAATCATTATTAAACAGTTTTCGAATTGTGCTTGAATCGTTTTTAAATGGTTTGCTATAAAGTAAATAGCGTTGGGACAGCTGTGAAGCTGCAACAACAAATTATACGCTTCTACAAATAGGAAAACATTATGACCGTTGCGAAACGTGCGTTAACTGAAATAGAAACAGCTCAGTACATTGGCATGAGCCGTTCTTTTCTTCGTCAATCAAGAATGGAGGGAAATAGAGACAATAGAACAAAAGCACCTAAGTTTATTAAAATAGGTCGCTCGGTTAGATACCTTATCGAAGATTTAGATAATTGGTTAGACAGCTTTTACAAGCAATCTCACTTAATGGAAGTGGGAGCTTAATATGAATACGTTACCTTCAAATTTAGCGTTTAGCCTGCGTTGGTTTTCACAAGGCAATCATATCGATTTATGTATTGATATTTGTAATCAGTTAGGTCGACTTTTCCCTTCTGAGCCTGTTGGTCAAATTATCAAGAAAAGCCAAATACAGGGATTACTGGTTAGAGGCTTTTTAGACAAAGAACTCACAGAGTCATTTGGTATTAGTTATTGGCGTATTCGAGTCAGTGATGCTGGAAAGAAACACTTTGAGGAGCAAAACAATGCCTAATCAAAGTAACGAAATTGAAATAGCGTTAAACAAGCAACTGCCTGTTTTTCGTGATTACCCTTTCCTAACTGAGCCACGGCATGAGTGTTCAGCAGATAGAGCTGATGTTGCTTTTATCTTTGAACAACTGACCAAAGTTCCTGATCCAATAAAGCGTATCATCCTCAATAACGCCTTTAAGCTAAAAGTAAGGCGAGAGCGTAATTTATATATCCTCAACGCCACTAAAAAAGTGGTGAGTTTGTTACCTGAAAAATTGAGATATGCACTAACGGTTGATGATGAAGAAGTCAGAGATATTGCCAATCAATGTGCAGATAGATGCAGACGTATAGCACTGCACCATAATGCCAATGGAAAAATATCAGCATCCACAGCGAACAAAAGTCTTGAGCCATTAGCAGCTATTTGCCAATCAAACTGCAACGAGATATACCTACTACTGACAGAGTATGCGGAAACATATCGTATTAAGCCCATAGCTATAACTGAAAAAGGTGTCACTGAACTCGGCGCAATTAAACGTATGATAGATAAACATTGGTGGATGCGAAGATTACGTAAACTGTTTAACCAAGCCTATGAGCAAGCGGCGATTGAATTAAACCTCGTTAATAAATACAAACAGATTTACGCCAGTGATTTAACCGTTAAAAAGCGTAAACAACAAAAGTTAAGAAACGAGCAGATGCTTAGTTCAATGACTGTGATTAATGATATCGGTCAGCAATTCTCACTAAAAGAATTATCCGATTTAAACGTGTCTAACCCTGCCGTAAGAAAAGCTGAATTAATGGTACGTATGCGCGGTTGTGAAGAGCTATCAAAAGAACATGGTCATGAAGGTATCTTTATCACGATTACCTGTCCGTCTAAATATCATGCGGTATTTTCAAAATCAGGACAACCTAATCCAAAATACCAAGGTTTTACGCCTTATCAAGCAAACCAATATTTATGTAATGTTTGGTCAAGAGTCAGAGCCGAATGGAACAGAAACGATATAAAGCCGTATGGTTTTCGTGTTGCAGAGCCGCAGCATGATGGTACACCGCATTGGCATATTCTGTTGTTCGCAGAGAAACACCATATTGAAGACATTAAACGAGTGATTAGCCATTACTCGTTAGAAGAAGATGGTGATGAAAAAGGCGCAGCCCAAAACCGTTGTGACTTTAAACTTATCGACCCCAAAAAAGGCAGTGCTACGGGCTACATTGCCAAGTACGTTTCAAAGAACATCGATGGTGAAGGACTTGATAAAGGTGTTTACGGTGAAGACCCAATCACCGCAGCGCAACGTGTGGATGCTTGGTCGTCTTGTTGGTGTATTCGCCAGTTTCAGCAGATTGGTGGTGCTAGCGTCTCTGTGTGGCGTGAATTAAGACGATTAAAACAAAAGCTTGGTGTCGATTCCATTATTGAGAAAGCCAGACATGCAGCAGATGAAAGTCGTTGGCATGATTATGTGAATGCGATGGGCGGTGTATTTGCCAAGCGCAAAGAGCGACCTTTACGTCTTGCCTACGATAATGCAGTAAACACTGAAACAGGCGAATGTAAGCTTGGACACTATGACGGTAATTTTATTCAAACCATCAAAGGATTGCTCTATGAAGGTAAAATGATAACGACCCGATTTTTCAATTGGCGTTTAGAAAGAACAAACGAAGTTTGTTTTAACTTGGAGTTCTGTAAATAACTGTACTAATGCCCTCTAAGAAAAGTAAATAAATTATGGAAATCACGTAAATGACTATGTATGCTAGCTTTTTTATTAAATTCTATATTCTTCAGGGAGAAGAACAGTGTTAAATTACGCCTCATTGGTGATTTTGGGTAAATGCATAGAACAAGCGCATGAAACCTTTGAAAAGAATGTTAGTCGCATAAATCACTTGATTAAGGCTGATTTAAAACAGACTAAAGAACTCTCAAAAAAATCATCAAAGGTTGATTACGGCAAAACCATACAAATCGCTGAGGATTTTAAAAATCCTGAGTTAGAGATTGGAATAACCACCGTAACTTCTGATAGTAATGACGAGCTTGTTATCGCAATAGAAAGGCAAGAGTTAAGTTTGCGACCAGAAGATATCAAAGAGTCGATTAATAATACTACGAGAAAAGAAAAAAATTTTAATAGATATAAATCTAATGCTTTACTTGATGCTAAATTAACTTTATCCCAAGAACACTTGGAAGAGTCTTTAAAAAAACATATGGCACAAGTTAGAAAGTGGTGTTCAACATTTAGTTTTAGGGATTTAAAAGAACCTCGGAAATTGTCAAATAATTATATTGAATTAGAGTCTTATTTAATTCCTCGAGAGAATCATTATTGTAAATCTGAATGCTCAAAGAAAAGAAAATTGGTTTCAACCGTACTGAATGATCCACATCATGCAATTGTTTTGGGGACTCCAGGTGCAGGAAAGACCACATCAATGAAAAAGGTTGCTTCTCATATTTTTGACGAAAAACATCAAGAATGTCAGCAGCCTATATTACTTATTAGATTTAGAGCGTTAAAACATTCGAATTCAAAATCTCCTTTACTGGATGCTATAAATGATATTTTAGAATGTAAGTTTACTTTTAACGATGACTTCGTTGGTGAAGTTGAATTAGAAAAATTAAAATTCCAAGTTATTACAAAAATATTAAATGAAGCAAACTGTCTTTTGATTTTGGAGGGGTATGATGAAATTTCAGAAAACCTCGTTAAAAATCAAGTTCAAGTTGAAATTAGAAAGTTTGCCGCTGAATTAGACAAAGCAAGAATGGTTATTACATGCCGTACAGGAGAGTTCCGTTACGATATTGATAATTTAATCCCTTATGAAATCGCCCCTCTAAACCACTCTCAAATCATTGAGTTTTCTGATAAATGGTTAGGCGGGGATTCGCAGAATTTTATCACCGAGTTAAGAGTTACTCCATATTACGATACTGTTATACGCCCATTAACATTAGGGCACCTGTGCGCTATATATGAACGTTATAAAAGTATTCCTGAAAAACCAAAGACAATTTATAAGAAAGTTGTAAATTTACTTCTTGAAGAGTGGGATGAACAACGTTCGATTACTCGAGAATCTAAATATGCAAAATTTGAAATAGACCAAAAATTTGAATTGTTATCTAATATTGCTTTTGAATTAACGGCTAATGGAGCTAGAGGGGAATTTACTGACGAACAATTGAGATCTGCATATTCTTCTATATGTAAGGATTTTGGTCTCTCAGACATAAAATCAGAAGCAGAAGAAGTTATAAGAGAGATTGAATCACATACTGGTATTTTCATAAGGTCTGGAGTTGATAAATTTGAATTTTCTCATAAATCAATCCAAGAGTTTCTCACTGCTGATTATTTAGTTCGATTACCGCTTCATTTTATTGATGATTCAGTGATTGAAGAGCTGGGCACTGAATTGGCCGTTGCAACATCAATATCTTCAAACTCTAGCTTGTATTTATCTGACGTGCTTTTAAATATATATCCACGACAAAGACTTAATAAAAACTTTATAGAACCATTTTTGAGTAGGCTTGTAATTGAAAAACCGGACTTTTCTCTTCGTAAAGACTTAGCTGTTGCTATTTTATATTTAATGAGTTGTGGAAAATTTACTGATGGAAATTTTAAAATACTATTTAAAGATTTTCTAAATGAAGAAAGCTTGAGTTGTTTAAAAGATTTGTACGTTTATGATACTAGAAACATGATGACAGAAACCATCATTCTTAAGAAGTGTGGCAATTTAAATAATTATAAAACGCCTTATAATATAACAATAAGAAATGAACTGGATTTGATTTACAGTGTTTTCGCTGATTAAAACTAGATAAGAGGTTTAAATGGAAGAAAAATTAGAAGATCTAAAGTTATTAATAGAGGCTGTTAAAGGCCTTAATACTACTACTGCAATAATAATAATATCTGTAATTATTATTATCGCAGTATCTCAGGCAATATTTGGAAGCTACTTAAAGAAAAAATTTCAATATTTAGCTACAACAGAGAACTTTGATCAATTAAAAGAACAATTAAGTGATAACACCAAGGTTGTTGAAGATGTGAAAGCAAGTGTTCAATCAGATGTTTGGTTATCTCAACAAGTATGGACAAAAAAGCATGAATCTTATGAGTTTATTATAACTTACATCTTTGAAATGAAAGCGCTATTGAACACTAGGTTGAATCAAAATTCACAATGGTTAAAAGATATTACTAAAGAAAACGTAGGTTATGACTTAGATAAGGAATATGAAAATTTAATTGATTTTTCGAGTTACAAGGATAAGCCAACATTTATTAATAAATTAGAGACACTTGAAGAAAATATTATTGCTAAGTCTGTATTTTTAACAAGTGATTTTCAATCGATAGAACTAGAAATAAAAAGCATAAAGTTAGTGTTTATTTCATTTGAAGACACAATAGTAATCAATGAATCACTTGAAAAGGTAATAGAAAGAATTTCTAGGACTTTAACATTGAAGGTATCTATTTTAGAAAAAGCTATTAGCAATATAAAAGTAATTTCTAGTAAGGATTTAATAATTAACCTGTCTGGTGCATAGTCTTATAACTCATTAACATTCTTTTATTTTTTAATGCTTTAAACTTAGTCAACTTTGGTGGGATTAGTGAAAAGGGTGCTTCTATAGCTATTGCACTTATTTTGAGTTTTGATATATCTGTAAACGAGAGGAAATGGAGTGCTTGTTCATATTTAAGGGCTACAGCTGAATCTATGCGATTTAGGCTTGATGAGCAAACGCAAATGCCTCATGACGGTGCTCCTCGCTCCACGTCTGCATACTTCAATTCGGATGAAATAGAAAAGTTTAACAAAGAGCTTATTTACACTAAGTTGATGAAAATATTAGAAGATACCTTATAGAAACCTCTTGTGGCAACTGCTTCATTGTAATTGCACTTATTTAGAATAGATAGCACTATCAAAATTTAATACTTACTAATAGACTACATGGAAACAAACAATGCATTAACAGCATATTTTTAAACAAATAATACAATCCTTGATTTTAATGAACTGTTATATTACTCAAAGGTTTGGCATTACAAAATTAAATTTAAGGTTAATTCATGAATAATACAGAAGAAGTTTTATATGAAGTTGCGGGTTCAGAAGTAGCCTCTAAAAATCTTAAATTGGGGTTATGGGCAAAAGCCTATAGTGAGTCGGGAGGTAAAGATAATTTAGCTACTGCGCTTTATATAAAGTATAGAGTTGAGCAGCTAAAACAAGATTTAATAGATTCCAATAAAATAATAGCATCTTTGCCTCAAGCAACACCTTCAAAAAATGTGTTGGGCTCTTTAGGTTCATTTCGCTATTGGCTTGAACAACAGGATGCAAAATTTAAGGGCGCTTCCGAGAAAAAAATAAACTCCATATTAGAGATATATCGAAGTAAGCCTTAAATAATATCAGTGTAATCGCATATAACAAGGTAATTAATGTGAAAATCAAGTTGCTACACATGCGCTACAAATAAGAGCGTTAAATACAGGGCCTCACCTTTAAGTCATTGTATTTACTTGATTTTACTCTCTTCTTGTAGGTCATTATTAGGGCCTTTTCGATAAACCTTAATCAGCGTAAGCATTTTAGCCGTAATGTTTAACGCCTTCTTTGTGCAGCTTTACTGACGTATCTATTTGTTGTTATTTAGGTCAACTGATAGCCAAAACCGGAAGTAGAGCAATCATCAACACAGTTCAGGTTAAGGTTAATACTAACCAAAATTTACTGATCGTTTGTGGGGCTGGTTTAAGCTCATATCAGCCTGTGGTGTATCATCTCTAACTGCTAAATTTTGCTACAAAGTAGAAATGAATCAGTGAAAATAAAAATTTGAGTCGAATTATATTTTGTATGAGAGCAGCTTGTTACAGCACAATAGCAGTGACCAACATTCGAAGCGCCATAACGCTTAATAAAATTTTAATTACTAAAATTAACTTTTCATTATTTGAAACCAATCTTACTTTTGTACCAATAAAAGATCCAAGAATTGAACCTAAAACCATATACATCAATAAATTAATATGCCCCAAAAGCGATACACCTATAAGCATAAAAACAGGAACCTTTGCTAAGTGGCTAATAGTCATGAACATTGAGTTAGTAGCTATGATCTCGTCTTTTGAGTTTAGTTCCTTAGTTAAAACCGCAAGTGACAGTGGTCCTGTTGCGCCAACAATTAGACCCAAGCCTGTTTGAAGTAGACCAATGATGTAATAATTTTCATATTTTTTAATGAATCTAGTAAAGCGCGTACTCCATAAATTAAGGATAATATACAATCCAATACCAATAGGCACATACTCAGTTGATATATTCGATAATAAAAATCCAAATAAAAAAATACCAATTAGCGAACCAATAAGGAACTTTGGAAGTAGCGACCATTGGACATATTTTAAGGAAAAAATCATGCGTGATGAATTACTAGCTAGTTGCGCAATACCATGAATAGGGATTATCAAACTGGGATTTAAAAATAGAGAAAGCACAGCTATAAGTAACATACCTCCACCAAAACCTATAACTCCAGCAATTGCGGAAGTAAAAAAAGAAACTAGTCCTAAAATATGTTCTATTTGCAAACTATGCCCTTTACGTTATAACAAATTGATATGGAGAATTCTAAGTAATGTCCGCTCCATAATTTTTATTTGATTTACATTAACATCCCATAATTTGAGAGCTTTCGTAAATACAAGTTTTGAATCTTTGTTATAACTTGGATATATATAGGGGGTTTTGCTTTGCACTTTGAAGTCATGCCAATTTAATTATGTGACTGACCGCTTTGGTGGCATTTTTGCCAGTCAGGTTATTCGATTAATTGGTAATATTTATAGTCAAACCATACGTATTTATATCTGTAGGGAACGTCAGCTCGTATCTTTGTTAACATTGGCTAGTGAGAATTAGATACTTCTCTAGCTAGCCAAAAGCGGAAGTTCCCTATTACCAAATCATGAAGCTTTTAGTGATGTTTTTTTTGCAAATAATCCATTAAGTCTGAATGTTAATAAAGCCACCGCAGCGGTCGTTCAAGATTCAATTTGTAACGTTGTTGGTGCGATAATATCATTAGTATTTCTTACTTTAGGTATTATATAAATTTAATCATATTTTATTAAAGAGACTATACTAAAAAGCATTGAATTGAATGATTTATAAACATAAGAGTGGTATGCAAATAAAATATAATATTAACCACATGATAAAAAAGTTATTTTGGGTTTCACCCATTCTATTTTTTTCAT
>Ga0105355_10002640_pt1 | contig 16086 bp, 13 predicted proteins | sample GOMGulsemesocosm_2_FD_83508 | JGI IMG/M metagenome (GOLD analysis project Ga0105355, IMG submission 83508) | Methane-oxidizing microbial communities from mesocosms in the Gulf of Mexico - GOM9C Gulf of Mexico | ecosystem: Environmental > Aquatic > Marine > Cold seeps | place: Gulf of Mexico... | reverse complement strand
GAGTTAGTCATGCCTGACGGTGACACTCAATCGTATCGTTTCAACACTAAAGCGCTGAACTGGAATGGAAGCGTAGTCTATTTTTCCAGTTTCAAACGAGTTTTAGGTGACAATACGATGAATCAAGTGCATCTATTAAGTCAAAAACTGATGCATGAGATTTTGAGTGTGCTGCCATGTGCTGTTATCGTGACAGACTTCGCTAAAGGCCACTGTATGTATGCCAATAGTTACGCGCGGTCTTTAGTTGGGTATGGAAATGAAGAGCTATTGGAGAAAGCTGTGGCAGATATAAATATCTGGGCAGATCTGGAAGATAGAGTCAATATCCATCACGAGCTAGAACAGAAGGGGGCAGTCTACGACTATAGGCTTTTCCTTCGTGGTAAAGACGGACACCGAATACCTACTTCTTTAAATGCACACGTCATACAATCCCAACAACAACCCTTGTTGGTTGCCGCTGTATTTGATAGAACAGAAGAACTCGAAAAAGAAAGGTCACTAAACACATCATTTGAGAAACTAGCTGAATCTGACAAAAAGGCTAGTCAAGCGACCATGTTTTTAACTGCCGTATTGAACAATATTGGCCAAGGTGTGGTTGTGTTCGATAGTGACCTGAATGCTGTTGACTGGAATGAAACCTTCTTGAAAATTCTCCATTTCCCAGATGGCTTTATGAAAAAGGGAGTTAATATACGGGAATTTTTCTTGAGAGACGCCCGCGCTGGTCTCCATGGTGAAGGTGACGTACATGACCTAACTGACGCCAATTTGGCCCTGCTTAAGGCTGCACTACAAAATAGACAGTTTAATTATGACTGGCCATTAGTTGATGGTTCTGTTGTCAAGATAAGCGTACGGGTTATCAGTGATGGTAGTTTTGTTGTTACTGTGGAAGACGTCACAGAGCGGCGCAACCAAGTGGGAAAAATATATAAGGCGGCCTATAGCGATAGCCTTACTGAGATTGCCAATAGAAGGGCTTTTGATATCGAATTGCCTGAGGCGCAAAGAAAGGCAAAAGCAAACAATACTGGCGTTATCCTTGGGTTGGTGGATTTAGATGACTTTAAGAACGTAAACGACATTTATGGGCATGCAGCTGGCGATGCAGTATTAGTAGAATGTTCTTCGTTTATCAGAAGCAGTATTAGAGAAACCGACCTTGCCGTGCGTTTGGGGGGCGACGAATTTGCGATAATATTCAGTGACACATCTGACAAGAATATTGCACTTGAGCGTTTGCAACATATAGTAAAAAAAATTGACAATATGACATCGGTAGGTGGGTGTTCAATTAATATTGGAGCGAGTGCAGGTATGTGCCTGTCGAAATTTGGCGAGATGAGCGATCAGGTCCTTTTTAGTAAGGCCGATGAAGCTTTATACCGCGCAAAAAAACAAGGAAAAGGACGTGTCAAAATCGGGTGATAATTCCCCTAGAATTTGTGTCTTCTCTATAAGTATAGTAAGTACCACTATTCTATTTCTTCCTTAAACCGTTACTTGCTTAGGTAGCATATCTGGCTATTCTTGCTGTATCAGTTGAGGCTGAGTTTTGTTGCGCGAGTGTGCGCCTCTGCTGATTCTCGGCACCGTAATAAGCGTGTTCGTTGCATTACGGTAAATTGGACAGGAAGTGGATGCTAATGCGCCCTATACTCTTGCCACTAACACAACCTTAAAAAAAGGATTCAACTATGGACGCTGTGCTCATAGAAAAATGTGATGGAATAACAGTCATTAGTATTAATCGCCCACAAGCGCGCAATGCAGTGGACGGGCCAACTGCGGCTTTGTTAGCAGAAGCCTTTCGCGATTTTGATGCAGATGTCACGCAAAAGGTGGCGATACTCACCGGCACCGAAGGGACATTTTGCGCGGGGGCAGATCTGAAGGCGGTGTCTACCGGCGATGGTAATAAAGTTAAAGTAGAAGGAGACGGGCCCATGGGCCCTACACGGATGCTATTAGGTAAGCCAGTCATTGCAGCGATAGAAGGCTTTGCGGTAGCCGGTGGCTTAGAATTGGCAGCGTGGTGCGATTTGCGAGTCGCGGCAAGAGACGCGATATTTGGTGTTTACTGCCGGCGCTGGGGAGTGCCGTTGGTTGACGGAGGCACAGTTCGGTTAACTAGGTTATTAGGGCATAGTCATGCTATGGATCTTATTCTTACCGGACGTGGTATTTCTGGTGACGAAGCGAAACAAATGGGTATTGCCAATCGGTTGGTGAACAAAGGCGAGGCCCTAAACGCAGCAATATCACTCGCGCGCGAGCTTTGCGCATTCCCGCAGAAATGTATGCGGAGCGACCGCATGTCTTCCTATGAACAATGGAATTTGTCGATCCCAGAAGCGTTGCAGCACGAAACTGTACTGGGGCGGCAGGTGATAAAATCCGGAGAGACTGCCGAGGGGGCTAAGCGGTTTGCCGAAGGCAAAGGGCGGCATGGGAATTTTGATGAGATCTAAAAAATACAATCGGGAATAACAGTGGTCAGTAATGCAATAGCCAGTGAAACAAAAGCCAGTAAAACAACTATCAGAATGGCGGATGAAATTTTATCCGTTTCGTCACTAGTCGATCTACTTTTTTACCAATGATGGCTTGCTTATGTGTTGCGGCAGGTTATCGCTCATGAGAATCTAAATTGGCATATCGCTGGCTATAATTGTATACAGCCGTTATTTGATAAGAATGAGGTGAGCTTTCACTCTTCTCATGGGCGCAGTAACTTGTTTTTGGGGCTGTCTGATTACGCCGCAGCGGTTATTTTGACCACATGGGCGCTGTCAGCAACCAACTTATGCTGGAATTTTAGGATCAAACTGTCGTCGTGCTCGGATTGTTGACGAAGTTCCACCAAGCTTCCATCCGTTAACAGTTGGCCTTTGCCTAGGATGCTCAATGCTGGTACATGGAGCGTATCCGTTTTCGGCGTACCTAGTAGGATAAGATATAGGTCACGATTTTTCTGGGTAAATCGTATCTCTATCCCTTCGCTACTTATAGTCGCCGCTTGTCGCCAGGGTCTCGTGCTGTAAATGGCTTCACCGTTAATTTTTAGCCATTGTCCAAAGTCTTGTAACCGCGTTAATTGAGGTTGGGGGATTTGGCCATTGGCCATGGGTCCAACATTTAACAATAAGTTACCGTTTTTTGAAACGCCGTCGATAAAACCGTGTAATAAATCGGTGAAGCTGGCATAGTCTTCTTCCTTATCGTTTCGGTTGAATGCAAACGAATGGCTCATGCCTCGTGTTGCCTCCCATTTTTTGGTCTTAATGTCGTCAAACCGGGCGTATTCTGGAGTTCGAAAATCGCTATGTGGAATCTCCTCGGGAATAATACCGTCCACGGTTTCCGGGTGTTTGCGGATATGACGTTCAGCGAAAAAATCGAGTAGTTTCCCACCGAGTTTGGTGGCAATCATTTTGCTACCAAAGGAATAGTGTTTCCAGCGGTCGTTCACTATGCCTTCACTTTGTTGATTGTAGTAATCAGCAAACAATTTGAAAAGGGCAGGCTTATTTGTAGGCCAGGAAATATCATTCCACAACACACTGGGTTGGTAGCGCTCCATGAGTTCGCGAACTTGAGCTAATGCATATTGCGGATAGCCTCCCTGGGGGACCGATCCGACAAAATCACCAAAGGTTTTCAGTGCAGTGCGATTAAACGTCCAATCGATACCCCCTGAATAATACAAGCCAAAACGCAGGCCCTCGGCTCGTACTGCCGCTGCAAGTTCACCTACTATATCCCGATCGCTAGACCAGTTTTTTTGCTTGGGATTGTTGACCTTACTTGGCCATAAGCAAAAACCGTCATGATGTTTGGCGACCAGAACGACATACTTTGCACCGGATTCCCTAAAGCTCTTTGCCCATTGCACTGGGTCCCATAATTCTACCTGTTCAATATACTGCTGTTTGAGATCTTCGTAGCTCAGCTGGCCGTAAGTTTTTTGGTGAAATTCGGCAGAAGGCGTGCCCGGTACTTTAATGGCATTGGCATACCATTCAGTGTAGGGTGTTACCGCTACGGCTCGGTGATATTCGTTTTTAAAGACATCGCTGATCTTTCCCAAGTTGGGCGCGAATGCAGGCACAGAAAATATACCCCAGTGGATAAATATGCCAAATTTCGCCTCGTCGTACCAACTGGGTAGCGGGCGAGAGGAAAGAGACTCGAGCGTTCCTTGGTAGGTATCAGCCATAATGCCACTCTGGTTTTGTGAACAAAGAACCCAAAGATGCCGTACCTGATAACGTTAGTCAAGTTCAAAGTGGGTTCGAGTACATTATCGAGATGTTAAAATAAATAGATGTCGAATTACGGGAGTTTCCGCGGGGAGTTTTCAGATTTTCCGTTGGAAAGTACTAAGGAGTTTTTTTCATAACACGAAAAAACACTTAGTCTTGCAGCGGAGAGAACCTTTTGGGTTTTTAATAACGGCTCTATTTGGAGGGGCGCCGGCGGGTACGGCGTCCCGAATTACAGTTCGGGTGTTCACGGGCATATTAGCCGTCAAAATATAGTTAAGATTGTAGACTTTATAGCCTGCAGCGATGTGCTTAGAAACAAGCTGCCCGCTGTTGTATGCAGCCAGATATAAGCTGATATATTAAGGGCAGTAGTTATCCAAAATTCCACACGAAATTTTGTCTTGCTAGATTTATGGCGAATAATTTTGTGAGCAAACGCGGCCCCAGGCCAGCCTCCTAGCAAAGCAGCTATATGCAAGGTGCTTTCCTTCGTTCTCCATGCGCCACGAATTGCAGCCGACTTATCCCAAACATACATTAAGTAGGTTGTAAAACTAAGGCTATAATAAAACCCTGTAAGTTCAACGGGTGTGAAATTAAGAGCCGATGATAATGTAACGAATATCAGAAAAACAATCGCCAATAGTAAAGGGGCATTCAATTTGAAGGAATTACTCATGGTAGCCTTAGAATAAATACGCCTGACCTAAAAAATTCGAGAGCGCAGGGAGCTTAATCGCTGCGGTGGTGGTAGGTGATTGAGACAAATAGAGGGCTAGGGTGACGAATAATCCCTGCCACTAGGGAAAGGAATATTCGTGTTGGAGTTAAGGTTTGTGTAGCAGTGAATTTACTGGTAGATAATTTCCCGGCTCTTGGCGTGCAAGGAACGAGTATAACCAACACTACCGTTTTGAATCATACCGATAAAAATAAGATCTTCCGTTGGATCGATCCAGAACCAGGTGCCGGCGATTCCCCACCAGTAGTAACTGCCTTTGCTAACGCCGCTGTTGGTAGCTGGGTTATCGATAATGGCGAAATCCAGCCCGAAAGTCTGACCTGGGCTAAAACCAACCATACCCTTGATATCTTCTGGAAGTTGATTGCTGCGCATCAATTCGACGGCTCGCTTGGATAGGATTCTTACACCGTCCAGCTCGCCTTCATTCAAATGCATTTGCGCAAAACGCAGGTAATCCGCTGCGGTGGAGGTTAACCCGCCGCCGCCGGAGAGGAATTTTGGCTGCTGCAAAAATGCGCTGTTTTCTGCACTAATGAGGCCCTTTGCGGAGGGGCGGTAATTCCTGGAGAAGCGGTCAGCGTCTTTGGCTTTCACGTAAAAACGTGTATCAGGCATACCAAGGGGCGTGAAGATATTTTGCTCAAGAAAAACGTCAAAGGATTGCCCGGATAGAACCTCTACCAGGTAACCTTGCACATCCACCGATACACTGTAGGCCCAGGTGCTTCCGGGTTGAGCGTTCAGTGGGATCTTGCCTAGCTTGTTAACCATATCTTCTAGGGTAGAATCGCGGTCTAGTATCTTGGCCTTACCGTAGAGGTTGGCAACCGGTCCCCGCGATAACCCTGGGGTGTATACCAAACCACCGGAATGGCTCATCAACTCGCGTACAGTCATTGGGTGCTCTGCCGGCGATGTTTTTATGTCTTGGTCGGTACTGCCTGCATCAATGACCTCTAATCCCTTGAATTGAGGGATGTATTTCTCTACTGGGTCAGACAGCTTAAACTTGCCTTGATCGTGAAGCATCATCAACGCGGTCCCGGCAATGGGCTTGGTCATAGAGTAAATACGAAAGATGGAATCAACCGTCATCGCTGTTTTGTTTTCCAAATCCTGATAGCCATAGGATTCGAGCATTTCAACCTTACCGTTTTTTGCCAGTAAGGCGACCAGCCCCGCGGCCTTGCCATCATCGACTTCCCGCTGCATTAAATTGGACATGGCGTCGATACGAGCTTTGTCAAAATCTGCTAATGAGTATTGGGAAATACCCAGCAAGGCAATGGATAGGCCAATTCGTAGATGAGCGGAATGAATTAGTCGAGATAGCATGGTGGGTCTCTCTTCTTTAATGAGTGGGGTGAGTCGTGTATTTATCGGGAAATAGTGGTGGTAAATGGTACTCTAGCGGCCGCAGGGATACAATGTTGGTACTGGAGACAAAGCTACTTCCTGGGTAGTAGGCCGAGCGAAAAAGGGGGGGGTGTTTCGCCTGCGAATAATGTATTTCGCGGTAAACGACGGTGCTTATTTCAAGGCAATAGTACTTATGGGGCGAGCGCTGAAACAGCAAGGAAGACATAGTCCTACATGACCTAGTTAAGTTTATGTGCGTAACTATTCCAAAACTGACGTTACATAAAAGAGAAGTTGTCGGTGTAGGTGCTCAGCGGGAACTGCCCTGATTTTGGGAGTGTGATTCTTTTGAACTCATGACAGCCTTCGAGCCCAATCTCCTTGGTTATCGCGCAGACAATCCTGTTCGTTGTCGAGTCGCACTAAGTTGCGTGTATTCTTTAATACGATACCAACCTTCAATAGCTGTATCTGGATGCGTTTACACAGATACAAATCTTTTTTTTCTTCAAGGGCCTTTATTTGTGAGTCATAGTCGGCAAACACACAGGTGACCACCAAACTGCCTGGAAACTGATCGTAACGAGCTCTGTGGGTTAGCCATTCAAAGCCGGGTACGCTTTCTTTGGCGTTTTCACAGACAATAGTGAGGGCCCGAATAACATTGTTGTCGAGTTTCTTAACTGTTTTTTTCATAATCAATCTTCACTGAAAAATATGTGATATCTATACTGTGTTCGATTCTTGCTGTTTGCAGCAAAAATAAGCACTAAGCGCGTGTGCATCTAGTTTATCGTATCAGTATACGGTATGCATTAAATGCATCTTTGGCTATGAGCGGGCGACTATCTTAGCGCGCTATATAAGCCTTCATTGATTGTGAGCAACTAGCAGCGATCGAATTTAAGACGTACTCGCTGCTAGTAGCTAATATCAGTGGGCAGGGGAATGCTATGCCGAGCGACATAGTGATTTTGAACACAGCTATTGAGCTAGTAGCTTATTTCTCGAGCAGCGCAAGATACGCTATGGCAAGTGGCCCGAAGTGTGTTGGTAAAGTAGGTATGTCAGTGGGGGCGGTGACAGGGACAAAGGCCGCATTCGTTAGCTGGCCTGCTTGAATAACCGGTTACAGATATCGCGAAAAGGTACCTTCTTGCTGTTAGATGCAAGATTTAGCGCTGTTATTTAGTATAAACTTAACGGCCCATCAAGGGCTGTTTTTGATCCGAGGTGAATGCGGTTGTCGCGGTATATCGGCTCAGAGGCTATAACAGCAAGGTATTTACTATTGCATTGCTGATGACTAATAGAAAATATAACAACAGCTGAACGCTATAGGCGTTTTCCTAATCAATAGGACGGAAACCACCATGGTCGAGTACACTTCAACAGTAGCTACGTCAACTGCAGTGGCAATAGCCGCGGTGAGTCCGGTGACGAGCTCCACAGAGGCCAATACTTCGGCGGTAGAGCTTTCAGCCGGCGGGTTGCAAAATAGTTCGGCTGCTACCGAGAAGCCTGCTATAGAGCAACCTGTTGCTTTGCCTAATCTCGATGTAGTGGGCAGTATAGAGCAGGAATTAGAGCAGGTATCGGCAATTTACCAGATGGTGGTGGAGTTTTTTGTCGGTTATAGCTTCCAGATTATCGGCGCATTAATCATACTGTTACTGGGCACTGTGCTTGCCCGTAAAATCAGCAAAATGGTCGAGCGCTTTTGTCTCGGTAAAAATCTGGATGTGACACTGTCGAGTTTTATCGGTTCGACGGTCAAAATCATCATCGTCATCATGATTGCCATCATCGCACTCGGTAAAATAGGCGTCAGTGTTACCCCTTTTTTAGCAGCGATTGGCGCACTTTCTCTGGGGGCCGGTTTGGCCATGCAGGGTCTGTTAGCGAATTATGCGGCGGGCCTTAATATTATCCTCACCCGGCCTTTTGTGGTAGGCGACACCATAGCGGTGCAGGCTGTTTCTGGTTTAGTAAAAACCGTTCACCTAGCGTACACCATATTAATCGATGAAGATGGCACCGAAATCACTATTCCAAATCGCCACATTGTCGGCGAGATTATTCATAACTCCTATAGTAATATGCTGGCGGAACTAAGCATCGGCATTGCCTACAGTGAAGACGCGCCAAGGGTTATTGAGATTGTGCGGCAGGCACTGGCCCGGGTCGATGAATTACAGCACATTCAAATGCCGGTGGATGCGCAGGGGGTGCCAAGAACTGAGCAGAGAATTCAAGTCGGCATAGGCGGGTTTGGCGACAGTAGCGTCAATCTGTCGGTTCGAGTTTGGTTGCCGACGGCGCAATTTTATCGATTGCGCTTCAAAGCTAATGCGGCAATTTATGCCGCATTGAACGAACAGGGTGTGAAAATTCCATTTCCACAACAGGAAGTGCGGGTGTTAAACAGTGATTTTGATGAGCGCTTAGACAAGTAAAGGCCACGACGAGGAAAACAGATAGCTGGTTAACATTCTGGCTTCCAGTTTGGCCCTCGATACAAGAGGCTTGAGTGGGTACTAGAGGTACTAGAGGTACTAGAGGTAGGATACGACGCCGGTCGCGTTGAATCGGTGAGCGCTGCCTAATCTGATAAATGGGGTTTGTGTGGTGGCCGCGAAACTCGTAGGCTGCATCGACGATAGTCAGCTACTTCACACTCATTGCTAGTAACGATACCAACCTGAGTTTCAATCATTTTACAATCCAATTATTCACCAACAGGGATACTAAACATGACTACATTTAACCGTCGAGATTTTCTCCGCTATTCCGCGGCAGCGGCAGTACCGGTAATGTCCGGTTGCAGCGATGACTACGCCTCGATCAACAGTTCACTACCCGTAGGTCCCTTTGACGGCAGTTCGACCGCCGAGCAGGTAACCGAGGGCTTGGATCTCAGTGGCAAGGTAATACTGATTACCGGCTGTAACTCGGGCATTGGGCTGGAGACGATGCGGGTTCTGGCGATGCGCGGCGCCCATGTGATTGGCACCGGTAGAACGTTGGAAAAGGCCAGTAAAGCCTGTGCTAGTGTGACGGGCACGACAACGCCGGTGGCGCTTGAGCTGTCAGACTTTCAGTCAGCGGTAGATTGTGCGGCGACTGTCGCCGATTTGGGTTTGGCGTTGGATGGGGTTATTTTAAATGCGGGTATAGGCAGTTTTGGCGAGATGCAATTGGTCAATGGGGTCGAACGTATTTTTGCTATTAATTACCTGGGGCACTACGTACTGATGAATCATTTGTTGCCGTTGGTGCAGGCGGCGCAGCAGGGGCGTATTGTTCATGTTGGCAGCCGCCAGGGCTATATGTCTGCCCCTGCTAGTGGCATAGATTTTGACAATCTGCGAGGTGAAAAAGTGTTTGATGCTGACTTGGCTTACGGGCGCTCCAAATTGGCGAATGCGCTGTTTTCGCTGAAACTGTCTACAATGCTAGATCCCGCTAAAACTACCTCTAATGTGTTGCACCCAGGTTTTGTAAAAACGAATATCGCCCGGGATGCCGGTTTTTTAGTGCGTCTGGGCTTTGATATTGTAGGGCCTTTTATCACTAAAACTCCTGCCCAAGGGGCGGCCACTCAGAGCTATGTCGCCACTGCACCGGCACTGGCGGGGGTTAGCGGCGCCTATTTTGCCGATTGTAATCCGGCTACGATCGGCGTGCCGAACTTTTTCTTTGATCAGCCTTTGGCCGATAAACTCTGGGATGTGACTCAAGAACTGTGTCAAGGCTTTCTGGTATAGCCTTTCTGGTTAAGGCCTAATCTCGATGGGGTGGGCGGTGGTCCTGTCGACAGCGCGCCGCAGCAGTACCGGAAAAGAGTACGTTGACAAGATATTACTTGCGACGGAGCTGCCGTGAATTGGTGCCGCGAGTGTCCTGTGTGGCAGCGCTTAAGCCCCCCTAGCGAGGTATCAATTGGCAACTGATCACAGCCCCAACATACCCTCTTAGACGTGAAATAAGCTGCAGGACTTGGCCTGCAGCTTATTTTCATCGGATGATTCAGCTTGCTAGTGCTTTAAGCTGTGCCTGGTAGACCAGGGTATCTTCTTCGAGATTGATCGCGGGTAGTTGATCTTTTTCCAAATAGTAGTTGCCGCTGAATTTCCAGGGCTCGTTACCACCCTGGTTGGGCATTAGGTGCTTTTTACGCTTTAAATAACCGGCGCTAAATTCTTCGTCTTCAATCCAGGGGTTTACAGCCATATCTCGGTCTTGCTCTCGCAGTGTGGGGGTGCAGACACTAAGCCCTTTGTCATCCATGTGGTTGAGTAGACGGCAGACAAAGTCACAGACTAGGTCGACCCGCATAGTCCAACTGGTGCGCAGATAACCAAACATAAATGACATATTGGGTACGCCAGAATTCATCATGCCGCGATAGGCGAAGGTGTTGCCAAAGTCTACTGCCTCTCCGTCGACATCAAAGGCGATGTCGCCCATGACCGACAGGTTAAAGCCGGTGGCGGTGATGATAATGTCGGCCTCTAGTAATTCGCCAGATTGAGTTAAAATACCCTTTTCGGTAAAGCGCTCGATATGGTCGGTGACGACCGACACTTTGCCCGACTTAATACCTTCAAATAGATCGCCGTCGGGTACATAGGCCAGACGTTGCTGCCATGGGCGGTAGTTGGGGGTGAAGTGACTCATGTCAAAATCTTCGCCCAAAATGCCGCGAATCACCTTAAACAGTTCTTCTTTTACAATTTCAGGATTACTAACAGAAAAATTTTGGATATCTTCGGCGCCTTTTAAAATACTGCGGCGTACGATTTCGTGTACCCACTCTTCTGGGGTGTCCAGCGCGCGCAGCTGGTCCGCTAGTTCATTGCGGTTTTCTCCGGTATAAAAATAGGTTGGTGAGCGCTGTAACATGGTAATGTGGGCGCAGTCCTTGGCCATACTGGGAATAAGAGTGGCGGCGGTCGCACCGGAGCCAATGACCACCACGCGCTTGTTCGTGTAGTCGAGATCTTTGGGCCAGGTCTGGGGGTGTACAATCGGGCCTTTAAAGTCGGTCATACCCGTCCACTCGGGGGTGTAGCCCTTGTCGTGTTGGTAATAGCCCTGACACATCCACAAAAAGGTCGCGCTGTATCGCTGCATTGCACCCGTGGTTTTGTGGCGCGCCTCTACCAGCCAGCGCTGGGCGCTGCTAGACCAAGAGGCTGTTATTACCTGCTGTTGGTAGTGGATATGCTGGCTAATATCAGCCTCATCGATAGTCTCCTGCATATAGTCAAGAATCGATGCGGCGCTCGCTATAGGCTGGCCGGTCCAGGGTTTGAAACCATAACCAAAGGTGTACAAGTCACTGTCTGAGCGAATACCGGGGTAGGTGTGCTGGCGCCAAGTGCCGCCGAAGTCCTCTTTGCTTTCCAGTAGCGCGTAGCTCTTTCCTGGGCACTTATCGCCCAAGTGGCGCGCGGCTCCGATACCGGAAATACCGGCACCAACAATAAGCACGTCGAGCTGTTTAATAGCGGTTTCTGACCGGGCTTGCAGGGGGGCAACTGCACTCATACTATTTTACCTCTGAAGTTCAAAAAATTTGATGGAGGAAGAATACGGGCTTTGCTGTCGATTAAACATTGCAATACAGGCCTATTTATTGATAGTTTGGGCCATATTTGTACAATTGGATAGACCATGCAAGACGATAGCGCCATTATTACCAGTGGCAATCTGGCCACGCCCCGTCGCACAGTTAGTGGCATACTGGGCCTGTTTAGTCTGATAGGGGCCAGTGATGAGCAGACCAAAACCTTGATTACCGACGCGGGTCTGCCGACCCGGGCGCTGGAGGAGCCGGACTTTCCGGTGTCACTGGAACAAGAATTGTATGTCACTCAAGCGGTGGTGCGAATCACCTGCGCCACGCGGTCGCCGATCAGAGCGCTGTTCGAGCAGCGCGAGTATTTTGGCATCGAAAATCTTGGTGTTTTGGGTATGGCGATGCGCCACGCGGCTACCACTGCCGAGGCCTTAAACGTTTGTCTTTCCTATCCACAGCTCACCTGGGGGCACTCCCACATGGTGGTGCGCAGGTCGGGAGATTTATCGCTGTTTAGTTATAGCATGGCGCGGCCGGTGGTGCGGGAGGCCAGTGACAGCGACATCGACGCATTGGTGCAGCATTGTTTAGCGATGGATTTACTGTCCTCGCTGCGTAATATCGAAGATATTGTCGAAACAGGGGCGCAGCCGCTTTATATCCATTTTTCTTTTGCCCAGCCGGCGGACTGGCACTTACTGTGTGTGGAGCTGCCCTGTGTGGTTAAATTTGACCAGGAGCAAACCTGTCTGGCCTATCCCTGGCCGATTGGCGATACCCCGCTGCCCCGGGCCAACCCGTTACTGCATCGTACTTATGTATCCATTGCCGAAAAACTATCGTTGATGTTGGCCGAAGACGTTGCGTTGACTGAAAGGGTAAGCCGGTGGCTGTGGGCCTATAGTCCGCCGTTAAGACGTGGCGAGATTGCCAAACAGCTAGCGATGTCCGAACGCACATTCACCCGTCAGCTAAAGGCAGAGGGCAGTTCCTATGCGCAGCTACTGGCGACAGTGCAGGGGGAGCGTGCAAAAACATTTTTACGCAATAAGACATTAACCGTGGCCGAGATCGGATATAGGCTGGGTTATGCCGAACCGGCGGCATTTACCCGAGCGTTTGCCAAATGGACCGGTCGGTCGCCGCTAAAATGGCGGCAGCAACATAGTGAGCTAGCAATTGACGAAAAAGGTAAATAGCACGAGCAACTATTACAGTTAGTTAATCAGGGTGGAGAGAGTGGTAACCTAGCGCACCGTTTGAGTTAGAATGTATCTTGGCCGTCAGCTTGTGTAATATGGCTAGGCACTGTTGGAGCCTTGCGGTTAGTTAGAATCGAAGGGCCAGTAACTGGGGCGAAACAACGCCATTCAGAGCAGTATTTTTTCAGTAACACTGTATTTATGTATCACATTAGGAAACGCCAAAAGGCTTTGCATAACAAGGTATTCAGCTTATCGATTGATGCTGTGTGGCTACGCCTAGGCGTTTTTATTCTTGTTGTAGGTGCCTCATCTGCCGGTGTCAGCGACACCGAATCCGTTGAAACCACGGCCCGAAAAGCCTTTACCATGGTCACGCCAAGAATTTATCCCAAGGATATTGTTATTAACAAGTTGCGCTTGCAATTTGATCCTCTGGGGAAAACGTTGCAGTTACCGATATTTTATCGTCCCGTTTCTCGCAAAGAGGAGTTGGCGGAAAAGCTCATTGGCAATGAAATCGATCTTATTATATGGGGTTATATTCCCGAATTGCATAAACGCGTAAAGCAAGCTGGCTTCTCGTTGTTATTGACCGCCAAGCTCGAGGTTGATCTATACGGGAAAGCGAATTCAAGCTATAGGGTGGGTCAAGAGGGCATTACTATTGGTGGTCTGGATTATACCGCCGCTACCAAGATTGCGATTGCGCATTATAAAAAAATGGGCATGGCGATCAATGTAAAGACCTACACTAATTATTTTGAAGCAATCAAAGAGCTTAATGCCGGTTATATCGATTATATTGTTGCGCCCCCGACTTTTTTCCGAGAAATGAAGGCGGATATAAAACAGCGTTATAGGCTGCTGCACAGTATTCCAACGGACCGAAAAATCCATATTTATCTACGGCGGGGGAATCTGCCAGCGGGCGAAGCTAAGACCGTTGCAGAGTATTTTATCAATAACATTGAAGACTACGGACAATTTAGTGCAGCGAAATAACCGCGCGTATCGATTTCGAGCATCAAGGGCGGGCTATTACTCAAGGGGATACGCTGTCGTTAGACGGGTTGTCGCGGCAATGTGCCCTGTTCGAGAGACGGTAACTAGCTTATGCAGTGGCGCGCATTTTGTATCGGCTATAGCAGCTTCGGTCGCGAACCGCGTTAATTCAAGTCCACTGCATACTTTTTAAGTAACTCCAGCGGCACTATTTCCAGCGCCTTCTGATGGGTTCTAGTGAGATGTATTTTGGGTGCCATACCCGCTTCCAGAGCTTCTAGCCAGCGGGCCGCACAGAGGCACCAGCTGTTGCCGGGCTTAATACCCGGGAAATTAAATGCCGGTACCGGCGTCGAGAGATCGTTGCCTTTAAACCGGGAAAATTCCAGAAACTCTACTGAGGCTTTAATGCAAACGGTATGAGAGCCCAGGTCGTCTGCGCAGGTATTGCATTTGCCATCGCGATAGAAGCCTGTAAGCGGCTCGTCGCCACAGCTATCTAGGGGCTCACCGAAAACATTGAGCGATTCGTCCATTGCCATTATTACTTTTCCTGTGCTGTATTGATTGGCGGATGCCAGCACTGTAGCGCCTTACTGGCTCAGGGCCATGTGACTGTCAACGGTATAAAAGCGAATGAAAAGCTAGAGCCAGACACGGGGCTTATAGCTGACGCTGAACATAGGGTTTAACACTGAGCGTTCAGTAGCGCGCGAGCGATAACAAGCCAGTGGGTGCTTGCTGGGTGCTCGGCAATGCCTAACACTGCAGCCGCCAGGCCTCATAGCCGCCGTCCATACTATACACTTGACTAAAACCTTGGCCACTAAAATAATCCGCCGCCCCCTTGCTGGAATTACCGTGATAACAATACACGACCAGTGGCTGCGCTTTATCACTAGTAGCGACGAAGTGATCGACATTATCCCCAGTAATATTCACCGCATTATCTATACTGCCATCACGGTATGAGTTGGTGTCGCGGATATCGGCTAATAGTGGCTCACCGCTGTCTATAAGCGTTTTCGTTTGCTCGACGGATATACACTGATAGGGCATGCTGATCTCTGGGTGAAGTGGCCGATTTATCGATGCCTGTGTGGCTATCTATGGCGTGTAGCTGTGGGATTATGCTGCTACCGCTAACACTTATCAAGTGGCGTATGCGGACCTAGGCAAATAGGCCCTGCACTTCGGCTGCTGGTCGCATATCGTGGCAACGTGTCGTTAACATCGAACCAGGCAATGCGTTCCTCAAAATAGGTATGTTTTGTCGGTGGGAATAGCGCAGGTTGCTCGAGAGTACTGATATAGATATGAATTTCGCCTGGGTGTGAGGCCGCCTCGTAGCTCATGGGGGTGCCACAATCGGCGCAAAACTTTCTCCGAACGCCCACAGACGATTTAAAGGTTTTCACGGTGCCGCTAGTATAAGACAGTTGCTCGGTGTTAAGGCCAACAAAGGTGGCCACAGCCGCGCCGGTATTGCGTCGGCAGCTTAGGCAGTGGCAGTGGCTTACCCACAGTACTTTGCCAGACAGTTCAAATTTTATCGCTCCGCAGAGGCATTGGCCTGTATGGCAGTCATTGTCCATTCGTGATTCTCCCAGCAGTATTGTTTGAAACAGGTCCAGTTGCAGCCTCTACAGTAATAGGCTAGTAGCTGCCTACAGGGTTTTGGTCGTGGCTAGGGTTTAGCTCTTTTGTGCTCGCAATAAAATAAAACTCAGGCCTATAAGTGGAATGTTGGTGGTAACGGGATTAAATGCCTCTACCAGTAACACGGGTAATTGTAGCGCGACAAATCCACAGAGTGCGAGCAGGATAATTATATTGGCAATGATCAGTTTGCTACTTCGGTAATAATGAAATAGTGCCAGTCCCATCAGCACCTCGAGTACACCGGCGGTTTTT
>Ga0105355_10002630_pt1 | contig 16108 bp, 13 predicted proteins | sample GOMGulsemesocosm_2_FD_83508 | JGI IMG/M metagenome (GOLD analysis project Ga0105355, IMG submission 83508) | Methane-oxidizing microbial communities from mesocosms in the Gulf of Mexico - GOM9C Gulf of Mexico | ecosystem: Environmental > Aquatic > Marine > Cold seeps | place: Gulf of Mexico... | reverse complement strand
TGGTGAAACATGGCGAGAACAAGAGGAATTTAGAGTAGACCCTGACAAGATAAGGGCTTTAGGTATGGGTGAGGCTTTCTGTATGATAGGGCCACGGTGTTATCATATAAAAACTCCAATGCTTAATTTTCCACAGGACTTACCTGAACATGTTTTAGTTAAGCCTAAGAATGTAATACCTAGAGATAAGGTTCCTTTGAATTTTGATGAGAAGTACAAGCAGTTCTTGATGGGGTTTTCTGAAGATCAGTCTGTTGAAGATAAAAAGTCACAAGATAAAGTCGAAGGTGGGGATAAAATAGAACCTAGTGAGCCTGAGAAGGGTGTTGACCAGAAAAATCCGAGTGCTGATGCAAAACCACAACAGGAAAACGTAAAGAAAAAAATAAAGGTTGTGTCTCCAGTCGTTAAAGGTGGGGGATAAAAAATAATGACTACTATTTTAATTTATTTTGCTGGGTTTTGTTTGTTTATAGCATTTACTACTATGATACCTGGTTTGAAAACTATAATCACACCTATATGGGCAGGTTTGGGTAGGGGATTTATCTTAATGATTACCTGGTCGTGGGGTTGGATTGTGTTTGTTGTTAAAGGAGTTTATTCAGCACACATGGAAGTAATTAGGCATTTTATTCTATCTGAGGATGAAGTAGATATTAAGCGTAGGATGAACAAAAAATAGTCGCACGATGCGACTATTTCGATTCAACTAATTACTAATTACTAATTACTTTTGACTTTCTTTTTCTGTAGAGAATTAACAGGGTCAGGAGTAGGCTTGAAAAACCTAGAGAACCACCTCTAGACTCTAGAACCTTTTCGTCGGCCTGTCCATCATTGAAGGACACATTCATTGAAGTATTGTTGAACTGCAATGTGTCGTCGGTAGAAGATATGTTAATACTAAGAGACTCTTCATCTTCTTCAAATACTGAATCTACAACTGACATTACATTAAAACTTGCAGATGTTTGACCTTCAGCGAAAGTAATAGATTGCGTTGATAACGCTATATCTGCATTGGTCGCTGTTCCTTCAATAACGTTTATGTTAATTGTAAATTCACCGTCTGAACCGTTAGTTCGGGTGATAGTTACATCCTGAGATTCACCTTCGTTATTAAATGTAATAGAAGTAGAATCTAAGTTGAACATTCCTGAAGATGGTGGCACTTCGTTATCATTGATATTAAAGGTGATCTCTGAAAATATTGATGGCTCATAAGCTAAAGGGTTTGCGTTATAGAAATCTTCTATTTCAATATATAAACTGTGTTCTGTTATCCCTTCATAGGTATTATTTTCTGAAATAGTCATTATGGTTGTTACTTCATTCTCACCTTCTGAGAAAGTTAAAATTTCTGTTTCAATACTAACTCTGTCGCTAGCAGGAGTTAATTTTAATACGACAGTCCCCTGAATATCACCAACCGTTGTTTCTCTTGTAAATGTTATTGATTCACTGCTACCTTCTTGAATTGATATTGGGTAGGCAATTTTAAACTCGCCGTAAGTTGGTTTAAGGGAGCTTTCAGAGATAGCTATGGGAGATAAATAACCTGATCCAAGTTCTATTTGGTTGTCTAGGTTTAATATTTCAAGTATTGCTGTTTGCCCTTCGTTATATATCCCGTTATCTTTTACAGAAATAGTCACTTCTGCTTCACTTTGGCCTTCGGTGAAGGAAATAGTGCTAGATGATAAGGCTATTTGAGTCTGTTCTAAGTTGTTTAGCGTGTGAAGTTCTAATTCAATATCGACATCGCCAGTATTAAAATCTTCTCTTATAATCTTAGCCGTTATAGATTCGCCTTCGTTAATACTTAAAATAGGAGAGGAAAAACTGAACGTTCCTTTTCTTGAGTCATTATCTAATATTGTAATAGTATGTTCTTGTGTAGTTATAACTCCATTACTTGGGGTTGAGATAATTATTTTGAACTTTTCATTTGGCTCTATGTTTTCATCTTCTGTAATTATCACCTCAATTTTTTTTGTGCTGCTATCACCATGCGACCATATTAACTCGCCGGATGTTGAAGTATAATCATCTGAAATGTTGTTTGAGGTTGAATTAACATTGATTGATTGGTAATTCACTGTTAATTCACCATCAGACCCGTTACTTCTAGTGATTGGGATCTGAATTGTTTGAACATCAGCATTGGATGGGTTTGGTGTTAGTTCGTTAACCTCTCTATCTATCAATGGAAGAGATATATCTCCAGAGTTTTCTACTCTTCCGTTTTGCTGGTATGAGCCAGAATCACAATATGCAACACTTCTTATAATACCGTTGTGTGAACTTATGGCGCAAAGGTTTTCTAAAGTACCTCCGAAAAACAAGTCGACGGCGAAACTGGTCGCATGTGGTTTTATATAAGTTTGTATGCCCGTGTTTTCAATACTGAACACTTCTGCTGATATAATATCATCTGCATTAGCCCCGCAACTGTCGTGTGATAAAAGATTATAATTTCTAGAGTTTGTTTTTTCTGGCAATGCTGCTGACACACACAGATTTGAAATTGGACTTCCTTGAATGTAGTTGCCTTTCAAATCAGTTAACCCACTAACAGTGTAAAAGGTATTATCAATATCTGTGTCGTTATTAGCTATGGATACGAGCTCATATGTCGATGTTCCTGTTGCATTAAAAGATAGTCCTCCATTAACTGCTGCACTATTATTCAGTAGTGTGGAATTTATAATATAAACAGAAGAAGCATTATAAATAAACCCGCCTGCGGTATTGGCTGTATTTGTTATTCCTGTGGACATTTCTAGTTTGAAATCTCCAATATTAAATACTCCGCCGCCATTTGAAGATGCTTGGTTTGATTCAATTCTTGACGTATAGAGTTCTATTTTTCCTTTGTTGTATATAGCGCCACCATCAATAGATGAATTGCCACTTAATACGGAGTTAGTTACTCTTGCTTCAGCTCCTTCGTTTACATACAAAACGCCGCCATATAGTGAGTTATTATTATCTGCTGAAATTTCATCTAAATTTAGTGAGCCGTCCGCATAAATAGAGCCACCGTAGCCAGCAATATTATTATTTAGTTTTTCACTTTTTAAAACAGTATTACCCATAGCGTAAACCGCACCGCCATGCTCTGCGGAATTATTTGTGAATTCATTACCTGAAAGTAGAGAATTTCCCTTTAAAAATACAGCCCCGCCTTCATGTGCTTTATTATGAGTAAAAAACGAGTTTGAAACAGAAACATCATTGTTTTCATTTGAATATATAGCGCCTCCTTTCCCTACAAGTGAAGATAGGTTATTGGTATTGTTTTCAAACAAAACTTCATCTGCATGGAATGTGCTGAAATTGTTTACCGAACCTCCGGACTCGTCGTTAGATAGACCGTTTTTTAAAGTTAGTTTCGATATTGATAATATACTCCTGTGCTCTGAAGGAAGTATATGAAAATGACGGTCTTTATAGTTGGCGTCAATAAAAGTTTCAGTAATACCTTTCCCTAGGATACTGACTTCGGAATAAACATCTAGATCGCCCGTGAGATTTTGATTTTCACCCGTTTGTTCTAACTCTATAAGGTAGGTGCCTGTTGCTAATAAAATATTGTGAGCTGTAGTTGGATTAGCATTTGCCTCCTGGATTGCGGCTCTCAAAGAGCAATTATTTGTTATTGTTTGGCAAATACCATCACCGACATTGGCATCTACTTCATCTAGAAACGTTGTAGGTGTGAAGTCAGTTGCATGCGTTAAGGTAGCAAACATTGCTAGGGTTAAGGCTTTAAGTCTCATGTAGATCTCGTGAATATATATTAATAGATATGATTCAAATATATAAGAAAACAAACATTCATTGAACTTCCAGTTATGCGTAATTTTGTAGCTTCGGTTCTTATGTAGCTAAAGAACGTAATATTAATGAAAGGATTCGAGGAATGTCTAAAAGTTTTTATGCTAATATTTTACAAAGTGGTTTGACTTTTCATAGTCAACCTATTGTAAGCCTGCATGACAAAAAAGTTGTGGGACATGAGTTATTGGCTCGCTTAAAGGTGGGAGATAGCTTCGTGCCACCTCATAGTTTTATCCCTGATATAGAAAAAGAAGGGTTATATGGGATTCTCGATGAAAAATTATCAGAGTATGTCGTTAAGTATTTAGAAAATACTGAGGATAATTTATTCGTCAGTATTAATGTCCCTACGATTGACTCGTTAAAATATCACATGCTCAATGATACTATAGGTGATAATGCACATCGAGTGCATTTAGAATTACTTGAAACAGTTGAATGGTCTCATGATAGAAACATAGAAGTAGTTAAGCAGGCTCATGACCTTGGTTTTAACTTGTTTCTTGATGATTTTGGTAGTGGTCAGTCCAACCTAAAAACGTTGTTGCATGATTGCATCGACGGGGTAAAACTGGACAGGTTAATGCTTTTAAAATTTATATCGGAAGATAAGTTTGATACTCTAGAGCGATTAGTTGATATGGTTTTCTCTTTGAAGAAACAAATAGTGTTTGAAGGGATTGAGTCTAATATTCATGAAGACTTTATTTCAAGATTAAATAAAGAAGCAATGTGCCAGGGTTATTTATATGGACGTCCGGATATATTAGGGTATGAAGATAAATAATAAAAAACAAATTTATGTATCGGCTTCAGATGTTTCTGAAGCCTTTTTTTGTACCTATCGTTTAAAGAACAAAGTTGATGGTATGCAGCCATCAACTTGGTCTTTAAAAAAATCGAAGAAAGGTAATAAGAAGCACGACCATCAAAATAGGGTAGGTCGTGATAGAAGGTGTTTCGTTGCAACTCATGCTTATGGGGAAGATGACCTTAGAACCATAAAATTGCGGGGTTTTCGTGATCAGTGTTTAAATAGTTTTAACGTGGGTAGGGTGTTAGTTCGAATATATTATGCCACATCTCCTTATTTAGTTCTTCTTGCACAAAAAAACAAGACAGTCGATAGGACTTTAAAAAAATGCCTGAATATTATTACGCGCTTGGTTTAGTTTTCTTTGTTTTGTACTTTTACATAAAGAAAAAACTCTTTATGTATTTGCTATTAAACAAAGGGACTGTCCTTTATATTGATGAACCAGGAGCTCAGCTTTTCAGAGATACTGAGTTCGGTGTCACTTCCAAGCCAGATAGGATTTCTTCGTACAAGAAAAAGAACTATGTAATTGAATACAAGTCTCGAAAAAATGGGATTTTTGAAAAAGATATTATTCAAGCGCTGACTGGAGCATTAGCTTCATGGGATAAAATTGGTGGAATTTCAGAGATTGTTGTTTATAACGGTTCTTATAAATATAAAAGAGTTAAAGTTAAAAATAAAAAACAACTGTTTAAAAAGTTAAAGCGTTATATAGAAAATGCGAAGAAAGTAAAATCTGGTGAAACTGTTAAGTGTAGGGTTGTTAGAAATAATTGTAGGGTTTGCCCATTTAACAAGAAATGTAAATGGGCTCCTAAACTTTAGGGGTTAATTTGTAGTAAAGAACAACTCCTTGAGTAACAGCGCTCATTCCTACATAAGAGAAGTCTTTAGAAAGTTTATACTTTAGATATTCATCCGCTGTTCTCCATTTACTAATATTTTCTTCGTCAGCAATATTTCCTGCTCCACGGATCATAACGTCATTACATTTAACTTTGTATGCGTCTGGCTTGTCGCAATAAACGAACACACCATTATCTGCCATTTTGTAGCTTGAAGATGAAACTCCAATAAACCCGTCTGCGGCAAACATTCCACTGGCTGATGCCGTGGTCATGATTAGTGATGTTAGTAATGTTAAGACTTTTAGTGTTTTCAAAGTATTATCCTTCTTCTTTTAGAGCAAGTAATGTTGTGTAATTATTTATCATTTCTATCACATGGTCGGGAAAACATTTTAGCGCTATCTTCTAATGTTCTGCCTGTTTTGGTTGCGATGGCTCTGATCATTGCGAATACTTCGCTTTGTGACGTATTTCTTTTTTTCATGATGCAATTAGCAGCTGAAATAAGTTTTGTGTTTTGCTTATTTATTAGCAACCTTTCTTGGTCAGCTTTCTTTTGTTCTTTTAATGCATTTCCGTTAATTGTCTGAGTGTCTATCAGTTGACCAATTTCAGAGCCTCCTAGATTTGCTTTTACCAACTTCCCATTTTTACCTGTTACGTAAATAATTCCGTCACCGCCATTATCCAGACTCCACTGTCTAGCAGCTTCTGTACCGATAATATCTTCACTAGCATATGTACCACTTATATAGGTGGTATTCAGTAAGACTAGTAACGCTGTGGCTTTTAAAACATTCATAATAACTTCCTTCTCCATACTGGTTAACTTCGAGTATAATCAAAAAAAAAGCTCTTGCAATACCACTAGGCGGAATTGGAAGAACTTTTTAACTAGATTATATTGGAAACCTTTTAAAATGCGAACTTAAAACCAACGCTCCATGACTGCGCTTCAAAGTCTTTTTTATATAAATCTTGTTTAATTTCAGCATATAGCGCAGAGTTTTTAGAAATGACGTAACTTGCGCCAACATCTAGTTTTAATCCGAAGTCACCTCTTTTTTCATTAAGGATATCTCCTGTTGTTTCAATATCTATGTAACTAGCGCCTATCATGGCATAAGTCGAGAATGAATTGCTGAGAGGGATTTCATATCGAACATCCAAAGACCCTAAGTAATTAACTTTTGCGTTATCTCCGGTGTCTACACCGTTTACGGTGGCGACATGATCGCCTTTCCCCATACCTAGAGAGAATTTTGTTGATAGGTTGTTGGTGTAATACATCGTGTATCCTAGTGAGAATACGTTTGATTCATTTTCAAAACCTTTGTCGGTTTTTACTGTTACTGGCGCATATTCTAGTGAGAGGTTAGAAGATGGAACAAACTCTCCTGCACTTACGCCAAAAGATAATATTACACTTGAAATACAAATTAAAATCTTGTTCATTTTACTTCCTTTATTGTGCGGAGGCCGCAATGGTTTCATATTGTTTTACTACTCGTTGGGCTACTATCTCTATTGAAACACCGCTCTGATCAGCTGTGTTTTTAATTCGATTAAATGCTTCTCGTTGGTTTACTTTTAAATCAGCAATGATACAGCCAATAGCGATTAAGATATTTTCATTCTTTTGTTGCTGAGTTTCGCCTTTCAGATTATTTTGAGAAAGATGTTTTAGCGTATTATCTTTCATTTTTTTAGCGTAAATCTTTGCGCCTTTTTCAATGGCATTTTGAATTACATCTAGGACATCAAATATTTTAAAAGGTTTTTGTATGAATGCTACAGCTCCCATTTCTTTAGAAATTTCTATGATGTCGGGACTAACTGTTGATGTCATGGCAACAAATGGTTGATATAGGTGATTACTGATTTCAAGACCATACGCATCTGGTAAGTTCAAGTCTAATAAAATCAAATCGTAGTCGCCAGATTGTGACTTTGAAATTCCTTCTTTAGCGTTCACCGCAGTATCTACTTGGAATTTAGCTTGTTCTAGTTGATTTTTAATGACGGTTCTAGATGTGCCATCATCTTCTATAACTAATATTTTTTTAAACTTCATCATTAATCCTTAAGTTAAATAGTCTTTGCATTCCGTTATTGAATAGGTTGATTTACCGTCATTTCTTTTAGTGAGCTTCTCACTAAAATGAGCTTTGTAAGTTTTATAATTACGTATACTAGTAAAGTCTTGACCATCTTTGTAAACGTCTTCGATGAATGCGGCAATAACTGCTTCTTCGTCATTTGAAATATAAGTCTCATTGTTTTTTCCGGTAGCCTTATAAAATACTCCGTCAAAAAACAGTTTTATCTCTTCACCGTATGAGTTGATTACTTTGCTACTCATTTTTATCCCCTAACACTTTGTTTATTGCTTCTACTTGATCAGATTTCATCGAGTCATTTTGTATTTCATCTCGATACTCTCTTAAGTCAGAATGACCGTCAGCCTCTAATGCTATCTGCTCGATATTATGAATTTGATCAGCAATAGGCATGTTGTTATCACCACCATCTATTTTTTGGGAGGTGGCTTTTGCTTCATCCGAAACCTCAGCTTTGGTTGTAGCCTGTGGGGTATTTTGTGCGGTAGAATCTGAATTTGATACTGGGACACCTCCACCTGAACCACCTATGTTGCTCGGTTCTACCTGTACCCCTTGATTCTCAAAAGTGGCAGTTTCTATAATCGCAGATTGCTGTGCTTGTGAATTGCCACCAGCAAGGGAAGGATAATCTTCATTATTAAGGTTATCTGATATTACAGAAGCAACAGTTCCTTTAATTACACCCTGTTCGGAGTATTCATACAACTGGTCTACAGCTGCTTCTACTGGAGACTCCCAACCTTTTTCAGGTGTTCCTCCACTGTTTATCGCATTTTGAGCTTTCTCTGCACGCTGGAAAACGCCTTGAGTTATATTATTGTCCCTAACTTCATCCATCTCACTTCTTAAACTAGGGTTGCTACTGCCTTGTGCGGCAACTTTAGCATTTGCTTCACCAGTAATAGTTCTCTCTCTATTATTTCCTTCTATGAAGTTTCCTTCGCCATCAATATTTCTGTATATTTTTTCTCCGTCAAGGTTTTTACCGTATTCTCTATAATCGCCGTTTTCGGTTTGCACAATTTGAGCTTCTTTTTCAAATCCTTCATCGACCCGTTTCATGTTTCCGTCATCGTCCATTGAATAGCTAGCCTTAGGATTGTTATCGCTTGCTAGGGAATACTCTAGCTCGCCCTCAAGTCCTTTTCCGTCACTTGATAGATTGATACTTTGTGATTGGAATCCAGCACTGCCAACTGTTGTCTTTTGGTCATCTGCTAACCTGGAATTGAATTTTTTTCCTTCCGCGTTTTCAAGGGCATTGATTGCATTATTCCCCTGACTTTGTTGTGCTTTAAATACCTCGCCTGTCCCTGATATTTGATTCAATCCGTTTCTAGCGGCATCTATTAAACTAGTTTTAGTTCCCTCCATGGCCTTTGACTCTGTTATTCCTTGCAATACCTTCCCAGAAATCGCGTCTTTCATAATGTTTTCCTCAGACATCTGATCTCTTTTTTGATCTGAGATTACTTCTGTAACGTTTGCTTGAGACTTTTCGTTTGATATGTGGTTTTCAGTGTCATCAATTCCTGTAGTTACTTTCTTTTCTAATACCTTCCCATCTTCATTGATATTACTGGCTACTTTATCCGTTGCCGTTGTAATGGGTGCATTCGCTTTTGCTTTGCCTTCAATCCCTTGTAAATCTTGCACCGTAGTGCCATCTGGCATTACGAGGTTTTGGCCTTCATCCGTAGCAGGGGTTGTAGATGAACCCTTGAGACTTAAATCATTTTGGTAATTATTTTGAGGTAATGACTTTGTGATATCCATCATTGGTGCGAGGACGTCGTTATGAAATTCGTCCTGACTCATGTCTTGTGTTAGGGAATACTTCGATGTTGCAGAACGTGATGCTGAAATTGAGTTACTTAATTTATCAGCTGTTTGTAGTCCCGATCTGGCTTGATAAGTTAATCCGTTAGCTTTTGTGTCATTTACACTGTCAATGTTTGTCAAAGTTGATGAGTCTACAAGGCCTTCTGTGATACTTCTTGTTTCTTGGAGCATATCAGATGCAGATTGAGCATCCATATTGTTTAAGCCACCTCCTTGAGATTGTGCACGTGTGTATGCTGAATCGTAACGAATAGCATCGGTGCCAGATACTTTTACGGAAGGGATAGTAGCCCCATAAATGCCACCTAATTTAAATACATTGGCTATATCGCTTACTGCACCATTAGCTATTTCAGCCGCAACGTAAGCTCCTACTGAGTTTGTTAAGCCATCCTCCCCGCCTTCTGAATGCATATCTTGGGTCATGTCTTTGACGAAGCCTTTTTTATATGCAGCAATATCTTGCTCAACCGTTGCGTTTTCCCCGCCCATTCCGGCTTGGGCTACAGCGGCCTTCATCTCTGGATTATAGTCTTCATGATTTTTATCCATCATGTTGTCGAATGCATTTCCTACTGAATCTGCTGTTCCTGTATTTAAAGCTGCCTTCAAAGCTTCATTTTTTTCAGGGTCTTTCAGGACTTTCAACAATACTGCTGACGCATTGCTTTTACCTTCAAGAGAGTTGGCGACTCTTACATTGTCAGAATTACTGCCTTTATGATCTCTTGATATTTGTTGTGACAACGTCCTCATATTTGCTTTAGTCTCGTTTGCTCCTGTCATATCGCCAGAACTAACTTGTTCTGCTAACGTGTCGTTTAGGCTACTCATGGCACCTACTTGGCTTTGAAATGCTGTGCTATTTACTTGATCTAAAGATTTAGTCATTGCTAACTCAGACGTCTTCTGAGTTGCAGATTGTGCTGCTGTTGCTGCTTCATAGCTCATGGTATGAGTTTGATTACCAGTTTGTGATGTTTGGTCTCCGGTAAATTCACTTCTATTCACTCCGCCGCCTCTTATAGAAGAATATGTAGACATTCCCATGCCTGATTTGATACTGGCAGTTGTATCAAATTTGTTTCCGCTGGTATTATTGAAAGAGGAGTTATCCATAGACAGAGTTCCTGTTGCAAGACCTTGAGCTGCACCTGATGCAGCGCTTGACCCTACGCCAGCACTAATGAATTGTGAGAAATTCATCGCGCCTTTCACTAATCCCCAGCTTAGCATCGGCACCATAGTGCCTAAGAAACCTGCTGCTAACGTGTATTTGTCAATTGCATCATGTATAGGTGCCCAAGTTCCTGGGCTCGCCATGTTACCATAAGTACCATCTGCTGCTTTGCCGACAAGTGAAGCAATGGCATTATTTTGAAATGAAATCACGATGTAATTAACTATTGAGAACATGGGTTGCCATAATGTTAACCAAAATAAAACTTGTACGTAACTCAAGACAACTTTACCAGCCACCCCTGGTATGAAAGTGAATATTATTATTAAAGGAGCAATTCCTAATATGAACGCATGTAATACAGTGAATATATATCCTGCCATAGAGTTGAAAGTTTCTATTGCCATTCTCCAGCCTTCAGTTGTCTGTTTCATTGCTTGGCCTTCTATTAAGAAACCAGACAGTTGCTCTTTACTGATGCCCAGTTTTGAGCCTGATGTAGATATACCAGCATCAAAGGCTCTGGAAACAGCCCTGTTTTTTACTACAGAACTTGCATTTGGCACAGTTCCTCCGGCATCATGTACGCTGGAGAGTATTGCTGTTGCTAGAGTTCCTAGGTTTGCAGAAGAAACAGTTGCTTTATCTGCTGCGCTTATGTGTTCGTTGCCGTGGTAGGTTAATCCTAGATAATTGCCTAGTTGAGTAGTAATTTGACCAGAATAGCTGTTGTCATAGACGGTTTTACACTCAATTAGTGTTCCTCCATCCGTATAGTCAATAGTTGTAATTGCATCACTAAGGTGAGGTGCAATAGCCCCGAGCATATCATCTCCATTCATGAGAGCATCTATTGACACAGTGCCATTAACAATTAGTGGAAAAACGCAATCCTGGTAAAATAAGGAAAGTGAGCGGGTCAATTCAGCAGTAAACGGATGTGCTGACATCGTATCCCTAAGTATCTGTCCCTCCATATTGATGGTTCTAGTGTTTACATAAGATAAAGCATTATCAGCGTGAGAAAAATTGGTAGAAACTTTTCTTGTGAATGATTCACCTATTTCTGAGATCCATGCAGCAGGTAATCCTATAGAAGCAGGGACATCAGAAACAGTTAATGTTTGGTCGTTAGCTGTAGCACCTAACGCGTCTATGATATTTATGTTTACAGTTGCACTAAATGTTAAGTATGAAGCTGCCATTACGCCTATAAAATAAGCGACTACTTTTTTTGGATCTATTCCGCCAATACTCTGAATTGTAAAGACGAAGAAACCTAGAAAGGCGACAGTCAGTGCTAGAGTAGTAAAAGATGGGTCTTTAACAAAAAGGATTATTGAGAAGAATATGTCATAAAAAACACTGGCTCCGCCAATAACATAAACCTCCCAAGCATCTAGGCCATCAGGTTTAATAACATTAGCAAAGACAGGTACACTGATAAGTGAAATTAATAAAAGTAATATAGTTCTATTCATTTTATTGAACACCCAATCGTTGCATTGCATTAATATTTGAACCGATTTGACTTTCCGCCACATCGTTTACCATTAAGGTTTGGTATTGTTTTATAGATATAAGTAAAGAATTTTCAAAAGCTCTCTTGTTAGAGCTTTTTGATGATGAATATTCAGCAAGTGCGCCTTCTGTTATTTGATCTGAAAACATTGCGATAGTTCTTTTTATTTGAATGATATCTTTTTGCTGTAAGTTTTTAGCGGTAGCGCTATTTGTCATCCTTTGTAAGTGTTCTTGCATATATTCATTCACTATCATATCAGCTAATAATAGAGTCGCAGGCTTGAGGATATAGTCATAAATCTCTGGATAAGTGGCAGATAGATTTAAAAGTTGATAGAGAGGTATTGGAGCTGCCATTATGATATTTTTATGCGATTGCTGTAGTTTTGACCCGCTTCTTATTCTTTTAAAAGCGTCTATTAAAGTATCTGCTACTATTTGATATAATCCAGCCGAATCAAAAAACTTCCTAGATTCCGCCCAAACTAATATTGTAGGGGTGTCTAGCTCATCACAAAACTCTTCTGCACCATCTGAGCATACGGATATTTTAAAACTACCTGACTTATCCCACGTATCTCGGCATAAATCATCTAGCATCTTGTTTACTTCAGTCTTATGAGTTATTCCAGTGGATGCTGCTGGTGCAGTAATTCCACATGTCATAAAGCCATATAACGATGTTATGTAGGTTTTATTATCGGTAGTAACTTTCATTTCCGCCAAGAGTTGGTCAGTGTCTGGGTCTATTCCTATTAAACTATTTGGCATCATATTCATTATAAGTTCGGCACTCCCTCTGCGTCTTAATTCGTCTTCGTTTCCTGCTAAACTTGTCATGGTTTCTGGTTTGTTGTTAGCGTCCACGGGGATTTGTTTTAGAGCGGTTAATATACACCAGCTTCTATTAACTTCGATTTCACACTGTGGAGTTTGAGTTTTGGTTTCAGGCGTACCGTCTTCTCTGAATCCTAGCTGGGATTGGTAGGTGTCCCATGACATTATTTCATCACTACATTTCTTTTTTGCTTCTGATGCGTCAGATGAGGCACCTTGGGTTCCATCTTTTGATACTGACATTCCACAAAGTTCACTGGCAGATACTGCTCCCTCTACTAACGATTTCGCGGCCATGCAGGAATCTATCGATAGGGCTGCTGCCATGTTAGCCCACTCTTGGATAGTCTCTAATACGGTCTGGCAAGGTTCACAACCAACTTTTATAGCTAAGTGAATAACAAGCCCAAGTGCATTCTGAGTAATGTTTTCAACTAGCTTTTGAAAATCTAGACCATTAATAAATGAGAAGCCTCCGAAATGAGCGTCAATACCGTTACAGCCTGCACTTATTCTAGGGGGTGTATAGGAAAACAAGTTTAAAGAGGTTGTAGGAAATCTCGTTTTAAAACCACCTCCTGTAACAGACGTTCTAGTTTTAGATTTGTATACACCAGGATCAATTGTGGCCGCAGAATTTTTTATACTATCGAAGGCATCCTTTAAGCTATCAGCATAAGATTCAGTTGATAGTGTTAGCACTGTTAGTATCATCAATACTAATCTAGTTATTTTATTATTTTTCATTATTATCCCTAATCTGCCTTGTTCCCTGGATTGTGAGTTTTTCGCTATTTTTAAAATCTATGCTTGGTGAATTTCCGTCGCCATTATTTATGCCATTTATGTGTGCGGATTTTACAGCTAAAAAGAAATTCCTTATTCTGGATATTATTGTTGATGTGCTCTCTAGGCCATTTGATACTCTTATCCAAGTATCGTCTTTTGGCATATATACATAAAATGAAGGGACTATATTTACGCCTAATTCTTTTGCCGGAAGGATTGAATATGGTGCAGTAAAGCATCCGTCTTCATAACCAGGCATGCATTCAGCATCTAAGCTTACATTTCTAATTTTAAGGTCATAGTCTCTTTGTAGTTTGTCCATTAATATTGTTTGTTTGTGACAAAATGGGCAGTCGCTCCTTGTAAACCATACAAAAAGTCCCCCTTCGCTTTTAACTTCTCTTAATACGGCTTCACTAGTGTCTTCTCTAAGTCTTGTAGCCATAGATAGACCAAAGGAAGAAATAGGATTTTTTGTGGAAGCAGATAATTCCGGTTTTTGAACCATATTGAATTCCCAAACCTTACTTGCTTCAACGGCTTTTGTTACTAACCATTTTTGGTATCTCTGCATGTTTTCAACAGACTGTGGATCATGGCTTTTCATGAGGAGATTTTTTAAAAATATATCTCTTTGTTTTGCTTGAAAGTCAAAATCAATACCTGGATCAATAAACCCGCAACTCTCTTCCCAGTTGCTAATGTCTGTGCACTTTTCCTTATCATCTTTCTCTTTCTGAGCGTTAATAATGATGATAGGGGGGAGCTCTTCTTTTTTCTCTTGCTTAGTTTCTAGCTCACCTAATGGATCGATATATCCGTAATGCCAGCCACACTCAATTTTAGTTGAGCCGTTGCATCTTTCTTTCTCTGGTTTTTTATTATCGCTTTGGGCGAAAACAGAGATATTTAATAAAAGTGAAAATAAAATTAAACTGCGCAAGGTAAAACTCCTATAGATAACCAATATACATAGGGAGTGAAGGGGCAGAATTGAGGAGACTTTTTAAAACAAAAAGGTTATTGGTGTGAATCAGAACGGTAAATTGACGTCTTCTAGCGCTTTTATATCTAGGTCATTTAATTCATTGTCGTCTTTAAACTCAGTTTCTTCTTCAGCTTTTGTTTTAACGATAACACCAGGGATGATTGTTTTTGCTACAGGCTTTGACTCTGTATGAGGAATATACTCCGACATTATTTCTAAATAAGTTTTTACAGTGCTCGCAAGTATAGGAAGAAACACTTCTTTTTTAGGTGGAATAAAGGTTGAAGCCATCTCGTCTTGGTAACTAAGAATATCATCATCAGATTTATCGGTAATGATTGTGGGATTTTCACTATCATTTTTGTGATTAGATGATGTGGTAATTTTATTTATATTCTCGTTATTAGAGCTCTCTTGGTGTTTGGTTTGTTCTGAACACACTTTGTCACTTGAGGATTCATCTGTACTATTGGTATTGTCTTCTTTTTTAACAGTAGCATTTTTAGCTTTTAACCTAGCCATATTTTCTTTTATTTTTTGCGCTTTTGTTTTGGGGGTGGCAGTCTCTTGGTTTTTAGGCTTTGTTTTATTTGTGTCACTCTTTACAGTAGAAGATTTATTAACTGAAGTATTACTTTTCTCTTCCTTGGTGCTTTTTTCAGGAGATGCAGTTGCGCCGTTTTTAGTCATAGGCTTATTTACATCAGTATTTTCCTTGCTCGTTTCTGGGCTATCTTTTGCAGTGACATTCTTTTGTTGAGTAGATTCATTGGTCGCTTTTGTTTGTGTTTTTTCTGGTTTTGTTCCTTTTACTGGATTGTTTTTGCTGGGAATATTATTCTTACCTGTAGTGGGCTCGTTTTTACTTGACTGATTAGGTTTTGTTTTGATGTCATCTTTAGGCTTGTTTTCGTTCGTATTTGTGCCTTGCTTATTGGCTTTAATTTTAGCCATATCTGTTTTGATTTTCTCTTGTGTAGAGCTTTTAGTCTCTACTTTGGCCGCTGGTTTTTTCCCTGCGTGAATTTTCTTTTGTTCACGAAGGTATTTGGGGAACGACGATACGACACTAAGCCCTTTGTGGTATGTGTCGTTACCAATTGAAGCATGTATTTCTTCAGTAATAGGTACGATGATAACTTTAATGAATTGGATTTTATTACACTTTATAACCCAAAGCGCCTCAGTCGTTTTTGATATCTTTTCGTCATTCCACTTTTTAGCGAGCATTCCTTCTGCATTGAGTTCTTTAAGTAACTCCTTGGTGATGCGAGAAAACCTTACTTTCTTACCAAGTTCGTTATAAGCAGC
>Ga0105355_10002627_pt1 | contig 16112 bp, 14 predicted proteins | sample GOMGulsemesocosm_2_FD_83508 | JGI IMG/M metagenome (GOLD analysis project Ga0105355, IMG submission 83508) | Methane-oxidizing microbial communities from mesocosms in the Gulf of Mexico - GOM9C Gulf of Mexico | ecosystem: Environmental > Aquatic > Marine > Cold seeps | place: Gulf of Mexico... | reverse complement strand
TGGCCACCTAACTAGAGGTGATATACTCATCTCGTATTAATTTAGGTGACACTATGAGCCAAGTACATGAAATAAGGGATAGGCACAAAAATCTATCTAATAAATAACGAGTTAATGAATTGGTTAGATTTTTCAGTCCCTCTCTTTATAAAAAAAGACAGCACAAACTAACATGAAATAAGGGACAGGCACAAAAACCTTAAGCCGCCTGGAGCAGTAAGACACGATGCAGGATGGGTCAGGGCAAACAGAGGATCTTATAATAATGGATTATTCTTAGGTGTTCAATTACAGTCTGGCTCGGTCAGTATATCATTGTGCACAATATCCCCACAATGTGGCACTATTACTGTGGGTGGTTCAATTGGAGCACGGAAATAAAGGACAGGCACAAAAATCTATCTAATAAATAACGAGTTAATGAATTTGTTAGATTTTTCAGTCCCTCTCTTTATAAAAAAGACAGAACAAACTAAAGCCCTGCATCATTGCGGGGCTTTGTTTTTTAGCGGCACTGGTCATCACATACTGCCTGGCTTCGCGTCTTGGTAGCATGAGTAGTTTATAGCCTTTCGGGCGTCTTTTGACCGCTCGTGGGTCTTCCCTGCCAGGCCTATTTACAGACAATTATGAGACAGGCAGTGCGCCGAGCTAAATCGGTAAAAGATTGGAGGTTAAAGCCCTCTGCTTGGTAAGGCTCAGCAAGCCGCCAAGACCCCGTGTCATGGCCTTTGCATCAACAGGTGCCGAGTTAAGCGTTGACGGCGCAAGGTATAGGCTAATTATTGACCTGAGAAATCATCGTCAAGACATGGAAGAAAATGATCGATAGCTGTTTTTTGTACTATGTTTATTCCTGTTATTTCCTAAGGTGCGGTGGTTAGGCAGGCGGATAATTGTTTATGTAATTTGTCTAATCCTCTTATTTCAGGTTTTCTTGCGGTGCTCTGCGCATTATTTGTTTGTTGAGCACGAATTTTTCTGCCGTATAGCGGATGAGTACGGTTAACTATGGAGTTGAATTTAGATGAATAAAAAAATTTACTTAACTTTAATATTAACCAGTCTTAGCGCTTGTCAAATAGCAGACATTGAACAGCCAAAAGGGTTTATAGAACCACCTATGGTGCTTATCCCTGCTGGCCAGATGATAATGGGTAGCAAAGACGGCAGGGCTAATGAGTTACCAAATCACTTAGTAAAGATTAGTTCATTTAAACTGGCTAAGTATGAAGTGACGGTTGCGGAATTTCGCCATTTTGTGGACGAAACGGGGTATGAAACACCTCAAGAATGTTACCACCAACCTACGGATAGATGGCTTGGTAAAAAAACCAAAGGTTCTTGGGATCACAATGCTCTGACCAACCACGAATTTCAACCTGTTGTTTGTATTGGTGCAAATGCCGCTAGCGCTTATGCAAGTTGGCTCTCACAAAAAACGGGTAAGGGCTATCGGCTACCAACGGAAGCGGAATGGGAATATGCCGCAAGCGCAGGGAGTAAGACTAAATATCTTCTTAGTGATAGTGCCAAAGATGTGCGGATCTGCGAGTACGCTAATATTCGAGATAAAATGGCAGAACAGCGTGCACAAATGGATTTCGGTGCGAGCTATGGTGGGGCGAATGGTGTCACGCTGTGTGATGATAAGTCCGGTTACGCCAGTATCGTTGGCATGTATCGAGCTAACGCGTTTGGGGTATATGATCTTATTGGCAACGTCATCGAGTATGTTCAAGATTGTAAAAATGACAGTTATCAAGGAGCGCCTACCGACGGCTCTGCTTGGTTAAGTGGTGATTGCAAACATCGGGTGATACGCGGCGGTTCTTGGCATTGGCATGAATTTCCATTGAGTCAGCGATCAACAATGCCTTCGACTTTTGTTGGCGTTATCGAGGGGTTTAGATTGGCACTGGACATCAAAAAAAATGGAACGGATACATTATCTCCCGCAACGGAAAAGTTTGAAAAATCGCTCAAAAAAGCGCAACAAATTGAGCGTTTGCGGCGCGCTAATTTATTGCCCAATCCAAACAAACCCACTGGACTAACGCTAAAACAAGATGAAGCCAACGGTAGCGTCAAATTAGCTTGGCAAGTGAATACGGACACGGGAGTAACAGGTTATAACGTCTATCGAAGCCAAAATTTACACGGGGCTTTTAAGAAGATAGCCTCTAACATTAATGCAGCAGAGTTTCGTGACGATGCACCGCCAGCCTATAAACACAGTTATACAGTGACCGCTATTAATGCCGATCGGTTTAGCCAATATAGCGAAGCGGTAACGACCGTTGATGTTGTCTTTGATGTTGGTAAGATCATTCAAGCGGAATTTTTTAATGACATGAAAGGCGCGGTTACCGGTTCTATAAGAGAAAAAGAAGAAACGGGCGGTGGCCTATCCTTAACTGGCAAAGAAGGGATAGTTAAAGGTAGCTGGACTGAGTATCTTCTTGACGTTAAATCTGAGGGGTTTTACAGGTTAAATTATCGAGTCGCTAGTCCTGACGCAAGCGACGGTTTTGAATTATTGCTCAACAATGAAGTTAAAACGATATTGGCAGTGCCTGCGACCGGCGGTTACCGAAAATGGACTACCGCATCGGGTGCCAAATTTCACTTAAAGGCAGGAAAATATAAGGTGAAGATTAAGTCAATTGCCAGTAATTGGAAGCTAAACTGGTTTTCGTTTGAGCTGATGAGCGATTAAATATGAACCGTTCAGCTACTCAAATGTGGTTAGTCAGTACTGAGCCTTGATTTAGCTGAGGATAGCAAGGCCGCCGAATACCATTGATGAAACCAAGAGAGCGCGTGAAAAACTATGCTCATTGAAGTCTTTCCTGTTTCACTCGTTTTCTTGGGCACTACTGCCGAGCCAAAGTATAGTCGGGTGCAGGGGCCAACTCTGTCCTCTTGCGGCTCAACCATCAACCAAGAACGGGTGTGCTTGAGATAATCACACAGTAATAATTGATTCTGTGTACGACTTTCTACGGTCCATGCGGCAAAGGAATCGGTTTGGCCTGCCCCAAGCTGCATGGCTTGAGTGTCTGTTGAAGGCTTAGACACGAGCCAGCGCAGAATAAAGCGCTCTATTTTAAAAAGCCGCGTGGTATAAAATTTTGCTACAAACTGTGAATGTGTCACCGCCCGGTTAATATCGATAAAGTAACAATCGGTGTGCGCGCCGTGTTGACGATAAACATTGAGTAACGCGTTTTTCGGTAGTGGACATGAGTTAACTGAAAACATCAATAAGCGCCTAAAATAACTAATATTGTCATTAACATAACAGTATTTATGGTAATTGAAAACGCGATATATTGAGTCAACGTGTGATACGGTTTTATCACCTAGCAGCGGTGCTCAGCGATATGTTGCTCTCACAACATATCGCCTACTTTACGCCAAGGACATTAGTCATCGTCGTCGCAGTACTTTTCGATGCCAGGCCAGTTGTCGTCATCGCAAAAATCATTATACGACACTGCAGAATTATTCGGCGAGCGTTGTTTTGTTTCTTGCAGTAGTTGAAACGACCAGTCGAGTGTTTCCCATGGTGAACCCAGTGGGTTGTGACGAAAGGCGCTGATATGGACTATCAGATTATCGACGGCGAGCTGTTGCAATAACGCTGTGCAAAAAGTCTTGATGTGCTTGACTGATAAATCGAGGGCAAAAAATATGCAGCCATCATCCAATGTAAAAATCTCGATTCCATGATCAAATTTCGACTGCAAAAATTGGTTAATTGATGCTAGCGTTATGCGGGAGCCTTGCTGATATTTGATGCAGACTAGGCAGGGATCGGCGTAGCTATCTTGCGCCTCAAAATAATCTTCGAGCTGGTTGTCCAATGCGATGTTTTTTGACAGCAGCGGTTCTAGTTTGTCCATCAGAAGTCTTCCTTTTCCATTTGATAGTTTTGCAGTGAGTCGTAGCTCATTTGCTCGGCGTGTGAAAAGTTGTGATTGCTTTTGAGCATCGCTTTCAAGTTCTGTAGTTCGTCGCCAAATTCATATTTGACGCAGGTCACGCCTATTGCCTGCCACCGTGCAAGCACCGTTTTATGGATCAGCACCAGGCTGGAGTGTTCGCGCAGCGCTAGGCAGATCAACGAACGTTGCTCTGCGGGTAGTTGAGCAAGCCGCTGGTTGACACGTTGCACCGTAAATCTCTTGTGAAAGGACAGGGCGGTGTAACCCTCGCGCGTTGTTTGCGTCACATCGACAATCGTAGCACTGGTCTGCGTGATCCCTAAGTTGGCAGCAAGCCCCAGCTCTTGTGCAAGCTCATTGGCTAGCATGAGACTCTGGCCCCCCCAACAATAGCTAGCCTGTGGTAAACGCAATAGCTCGCCATCTAGCAGTGTCGTTACCTTAGCGCAGCGCCTTGTGATAGCGCAAAATTGTTGCGGCGTGCCAACGTACAGTTGGTTTCGAGTCGATTTACGGCGATCGCTAAATTGAATCCACTCAAAATGTTCACCATCGAGTAAGCTTCCTTCTACGTCGCAGTATTCCCCAGGCGTTTCCCACACTTGATACATTTCAAATATCTGTAGTGGTAGGTAGTCGGCCAAAATCCCTTCGCAGTCTTGCATCGTTGCTACTCCTCATCCATGGCGGTTAATTGCTCTAAAAACTGTCGTTCAAACGCTTCGTATTGCTGATATGCTTCATCGGTCAGATCGTCGAGGGTGATGTTATGCCTGTCACATAGGTCAAACTCTCGCGCTATCAAGCGCTGCTCTAAGAACAGCTCCCGACTAATTTCAGACAACAAACTGTTATTGTCCTCTTCATCGCCGATGCAAAATAGCTTGATTAATCGATTGCGACGGTCGTGGTCGATCTCACTAAGGATAAACGGCACTAAGTGACCGCACTTGTTGGAATAATGTTGCGTCGCCCAGCTATAGTCCTCGATATCAAGAAAGGGACCCGCTTTGTGCTGATACTGTTTGAAAGACATTTTCTGCGCAAGATATTGTTGGGCATATTGTAGGGTCAAGCCGCAACGTTGCTCGTGCGAAGGTAGATTATTTAGTGCGTGGAAAATTTTATCCTTGTCAACATGGGGCTTGAAAAGGAGTAGTTCACCGATATACGGCCACTGATAATCATCGATATCGCGGTACATGTCGGTTCCATCGGCGATTAGCAGGTAGTTATCTGCTTGCTCGATGATAACAATGACATGGCGCATGTCGGATAAGACGAGCATATTAGGATCGTTTATCAATGGTTTGGGTAGTCTCTTAGGTTCTTCCTCTATCCACTCGATAAATTTCACATCTTGAGCATCGAATGCGCCAGCGAGACTATTGCAGTTGTCGGCAGCGCAAATGCGTAGTTGCTCAGCCAAAATTTTAGGTAGTTCAGGTAATAGTATAAAGGGCATCTTGCGCTCTGCACGGTGGACGTCAAGATAGAACAACTGGCGTTCATCGCCATTAATACTGAGTAGACCGCGGTCTAAAACAGCTCTTTTAGCCTGTTCTTGGGTCACCGTATACTTGATCATTAACCAAAGATATCTTTTCGTATCATATTTCCGGGCGTAACTCACCTCAAAGGCATCCACTTGTGATTTGGGCAGGCCGAGCTGGAGCATTTCTTTTAAGAATTTTTTAAGTTGTTTTTTATTTGCAAACGCCTGTGTAAAAACACCCTCGCGATATTGTTTGCTCAGCACGCTCAGTGTGCGTTGAGGTGCTAGTTCGATACTCAAGGTTAACACCGCTCGAGCCAGCGGAAATCGCTTGGTGGCATGTAGCCAATAACACGCGTTGAGCAGGGTCAAAAACCGCGAGATGCTATTAAATAAATCGTAGCAAGGTTGTGTACTGCCAAGCTCTGATTGATCGCTTGCATCATATGTTTTTGCGGCCAGCGATGCTTTTATCGTGTCAAGATGATGGGCAGGTGTATCCCCGTTTGCGGTGTGGGTTAACCAGTTGACGAGTTGGTCAATGTTGTCTTGCTCATCGCGGATGCTTTTGTTGAGCACCGCAAGAAAGTTCTCCTCAATAAATTTGCTAAGGGCCTTGGTGTAGCCATCGTTGATTTTATGTTTATGATCCCGACACAGTAAATAACTTGCCAATACAAAACTGCCCATATTGATCGCTCGCCACTGACTACAGTCATAAGCTAAGCGGGTTTCATCAAAAACTCGGTCGAGGTGCGTAATATCATCTAAACCAATCGTATTGGTGCTGGAGTTGAGTTGTTTGAGTGCTTGGTCAATTCTTCTTTCCAAGCGCTCAGGTAAAACCTCTGATGAGGCATATTGGTCAGGGCTATAACGGTCAAAAAATTCCTGATTACTGAGCAGCGCCGTGCGCTCAATAACCAGTTGTTGGTAAAAATCATCATCCAAGGTTTCTTCGTCACACAGGTAATAGAAAATATCAAGTACGCGCAAATAAGCCTGTTTAAAAGCAATTTCCTCTGCCCAGGATATATCATTGTTCTCCAATAATTCGTCGGCGACTTGAGACAGCGCATTTTTAAGGCTTGCGCGTAATTCAAATTGACCAATAAAACCACTGAAACTGCTCGTGCGTTTTAGCTGTTTATAAAAGTCTCTGGCGTGATGTTTGGCATGGACGAGGATTAGTATTTGATCCAAATCGACAAAGGCATTTAGCTGTGCAAGCTCACTTTGACCCTCACCCGTTAAGACATAGTGCCACAGTTCATCGCCATGGGGGAGCGTACAAATAAAGGGTTTTAGTTCGCTCATGCCCTGATAAAACGCCAGGTTGTGAACGATAATGCTCTTTTGTTCTTCACTTGAAAATAGGGATGATATCGCGCCTTTAATGCGAGATGATAGTTTATTCATAAACATCCTGTTCAATGAATTAAATGAGGGGTTAATAATAAGTCTAGCGGATTTTTTTATAAATAGCGGCGTCAATAGTAACTATTTTCATCGCCCCCTTGTTGCAGGGTTGTCAGCTAATGACGGCTCAGCCAACTAAATAGCTGGCATTAGAGATTAATGGCCCATCGCCGGTGAAACACAGGCCTTTACCTGATAGGCGTAGCCAAATTTGGCTGCGTTATCACGAGTTACTTCTAACACTTCATAGTCATTAAGTTCGATGACGCGCGCGTTGTCAGATATATGGCAGCGAGAGAATTGGTCTGACTCAAATTGATAGATAAAAATATTGAGGCTCATGACCACGAAATCTTGATAGTTTAGTATTTTTTTAGCTGGTTTGTCTTTCTCTAATCTAACTGGGAGTTGAGGCGCCCCCTGTAGTTCTTGCAAACTATCTTCGTTGCCTGATATCACTAGTGCGTTGTCTAGATCTATCTTTATTTGGCCACTAGCACGAATAATTTCATCTTGATAATGAAGTGATATTTGACTTAACAAGATAGCCGATAAGGTTAATCTAAGTATGCCGGTAAGCAACGGATATGAGGTGCTAGTGACCAATTTTACTGCCCGCAGGCCAAAGGGCTTAAGCAAGACTAACAACAGTAAATATAAAGGGAGGGTTATTTGCAAAAATAACAACGCGATAAAGGTAAAGCCAATTATCCATATGGGCAGATACAACAGAATGGCGAAATTGTGGGTGTAGCTCAAGTGGTCAGCATTGACGCCAGTAATGTCATTGATCACACCCGCAGCACTCACTAGCGCAAAATTTGCCACAAACGCGTAGCAAAAGAAAATGAGTCCTTTTCCTGGTAAAGAATGCCACAGCTGAATAAATTTTGGCCAAAACTCAAGGGCTAAGCCGATCACGATGAGCAGGCCGGCAAATCCCCAGTCGTTCGACAGCGCAAGCATGGGGGTTGCCATGATGAACAATGCTTGTGAAAGATTGAGCCGACGAAAGATCTTCGCCAGTCGCTGTTTCATACTGGAGACCCAGTTGAGCTTAGGCGAGGCTAATGTCAGTTTTGGTAATTTCATGACCGTTTCTTAAAAGTTAATCGCTTAGAATATACACTAGAAGCAGCCGTTTAATCAATAAACTGTGGCATGCAAGGTCTTTGGAAGTTGCTCAAGTTTATAGATTCATTGCTCACGTTGCATAACGTGCATTGCCCAAAAAAGTGGTAGGGTTGCTTGTGCTAAAGGTGACTATTCTTCGTGATTTCATGATATAAAAAACGCATTATCAGTTTTATCTTTGGGATTATATTGAAATAAAGACATTGAACGTCACCGTGATGAAAAACGCGGACAGGGGATGACTATATAACGTTGATTTAAAATTACCTGCCACTTCGGTGCGTTGGTTATTAACGATATCGTTACGAATCCTAATAAAATATCTTGTTGTTTTAATAACTATTTGCTAATAATTAGTAATATATAACTGATTATTTGATAGATGCGGCGCTAAATCATTAATTTCGCGTCGCGCAGAGGGAGTATTGCTTAATGGTACAAGAAAAATTCAGGCTAATCACGCGTAGTGACTTTGACGGTTTAGTGTCCGCGGTTCTACTTAAACATGTTGGGATAATCGAGGATGTTCTATTTGTACATCCCAAAGATATGCAAGATGCTAAAATTGCAGTGACGGCCAATGATATAACCACCAACCTACCTTATGTACCGGGTGTGCATATTGCCTTTGACCACCATGAGTCAGAGACAAAGCGCAATGACGCTAACATTCGATCACACATTATTGATCCTGATGCGCCCTCTGCAGCGCGCGTAGTGTGGCTGTATTATGGTGGACATAGAGCATTCCCACCCCAATGGGACGGCATGATGGAAGCGGTCGACAAGGGAGATTCTGCGCAGTTTAATATGGCTGAGGTAATGGATCCTCAGGATTGGGATTTACTTAATTTCATTATGGATGCACGCACTGGCTTAGGTCGTTTTAGAGAATTTAGAATCTCAAACTACGACCTAATGATGCAACTCATTGAGATGTGTCGCACTGTCGCAATCGAAGAGATCATGCTCAATGAGGATATTAAAGAGCGAGTCGCTTTATATCTTGAGCAGCAGGAGCTATTTAAGGCCCAAGTGGAGCGATGCGCGGTGGTGCATGGCAATTTAGTCGTATTGGATTTACGCGACGAGGAAACCATCTATGCCGGTAACCGCTTTATGATCTATGCTATTTTCCCACAATGTAATATTTCTATTCACGCGATGTGGGGCTTTAAACGGCAAAATATGGTATTTGCCACTGGAAAATCTATTTTTGACCGTTCGTCGAAAACTGATATCGGTGATTTAATGCTGAGCTACAACGGCGGTGGTCATAATGCCGCCGGTACCTGCCAAATACCGGTTGATGATGCGCCTAGGGTCCTGCAAGAACTTATTAGTACCATCAACGCCGATGGCTAAGAGAGAAAGATCATCACAGCGTGAAGTTTGCTAACTAATGCGCAATTAAGACGGCAATTATTGGGAAGAAGCCCCACTAAATGTCGTCTTAATACCATGCCACCATTTGATTGTAAGATGGGGAATTAGCAGCCTTAGCGGCATCCTCAAGTAATGACTGCGGATAAAAATCAGCAGCGCGCTGATATGGACCTTTGTGGTGATACAGCTATTGTGATGTGGTATCAATAAATTGATATAGCACCAGTCGAGTAAGCCCAAATGCCTAGGCATCGTTTGCTGACGCCATTTGTAGCAACAAAACAGATCAAGTGGCGCTGTGCTTGCCAGTATCTGGTTAATGTATCGGGTTGCCAACATTAACGGGTAATCAAGGTCGAGTATTTCTGCTCGTTCAATAAGCTGATGCGGTGTTATTGATTGTGTCGGGCCAAACAGCTGTTCTAGCATGATGTTGATATCGGTTAGGTCGCGCAGGCCTTTATTTAACTCGCCTTCACAAAACAGATGACAAGCGCTGTGCAGTAGCATATCTGTCAGGGCTAAGGTTTGTGGGCACAGCGGCTGACCTTGCCACATCTTGTTATGTTGCTTGGCCAGTTTGGTCGCGCGCGAGATGTCAAAATTCACCTGCGACGTCAGTGGCAATAAATGATGATGGACATCGAGCACGGTTTTTCGCTCCAGGTGCACCATTGGCGGAAGCTCGTGCATCCATTGACGATAATACTGGGCGTCATAATGACTAAGGTTTTCTTGTACCCAGCCGTTTTTACTCAACAATCGTTCTGCGGTATCTAGTTGCTCGCGAGGTACCAAAATGTCAACATCATTACACGTGCGCCCTTGATGGGCGATGCCCGCTATTACATAGGCTACCCCCTTTAAAAATATTGGTGTGATGTTACTCACCGCAAGGCACCGAGTAATCTCATTCACCTCATTTAAAATTTCTCGTTGCTGACAGTCAGCTTTGATTTGCGCTGTTTTCATGTGTACCAATACACGAGGGGGAACATGCTCAATTACCTCTGCTTGTGTAAGTAAGTAATAGAGGCGACCTGTCGTTTTACTCGCCGCGCTTTGGCGCAGGACAAGCTCCCATTGCGCAATCGTCAAAAACTGAGCCGTTTGCGGATTTTTTAATAGCTGATTTAAGACAGATTTCATACACGCGCCTCTTGATGCAGCGCCTCAATTGTTGCGAGTGCTTGATTAAGGTCTCGATAACGCAATTGATAGCAGTTGCTTTGCGCCACGGTATCGGAAAGTGTGGCAAAGCCTGAGTCGCCTAACGTAATATAGTTAAAACAATGGCCAATTAGCTCGATCAGTGCAATGCCCCTCGTCATCGCGTCAACTTGGATATTATCTACGTAGTTATCAAATTGTGGGAATATAATTAGGCTAGGGGCTGCCACTTGCTTGATCGCTGAAATTGCTGACGTTGGCGCTTTTATGTGCGCTAAATCACCCTTAGTAGTGCCGCGGACAATGGCGCCATATTCGGCGTCGGGGCAAAAACCTCTAATAATATCGATGGACTCGTTCTTTAAACAGATTGGTCTAGCGAGCGGTGAAATCAGTCCCGTCTCCAAACTTATTAATGCCTGTTCGTCGGACAACAGTCGCCAACCGTGGTGGGACAGGGCGGCGCATAAAGTGCTTTTACCCGCACCAGGCATGCCCGGTAAAATAACAGCCCGTCCTTCTTTTTCAACCACCGCGCAATGAATAATCAAAAACTGCATTGCGTGCTGCGCGATTGCCCAATTCAAGCCCCATTCAAAAAAGGCACAGGCTTGATCTAACGCGAGTGGCTTAAATGGTCTTGTCTGATCGAATAAAAAATCAACTTGCGGACGCACAAATCGGCGTATCGAATTTGGCTGTGTAAGGGAAATGTGAAAGTCGACAAAATCATTGTTACCCAGAAGTTTTGAATGGGAATATAATTGATAGACATTATTGGCTAATGCTGGGATTTTTGTTTTAAGTTCAACATTAAAGGGACCAATCTCAAAGCGTATGCCGGGGCCCTTAATCATCGAATTGTATTGATTTTTACTTAACGTTGAAAGTTTCAGTGCACTATCCTGTGAATAAACCCCAACTCTTCCATTGAGTTAAGGGTATCTAAAATTAGTTGGTGTTGTGCCTCAACAGCTTGGGCGAGACAGTCATCGGCGTTAAAGCTATCTGCTGTCATAGCACCTTTTAACGGCGCGAGTACCAAATTAAACAATACAGTATCGTTATTCTCTGGGTTAAACAAGATGATCCCATCTTCAAACTCACGCCAGTGTCGTTGCATATCAATCGCCAGACGATAGCTACACGTGGTCTTGATTGTCATTTAATCCGCTTAGTATGGTATGAAGATCGTTAAATGTGCCATTATTTGGCAGCGTCATGTAATTGGTTCTCGCGATCTTGTAGTCAATAATTAGCGCTTCGCTCGTTTCGTACCCGCTGTAAGCGATTCCTGGATGCAAAATATTTAACACGGCAGCAATTAGTGAGCGATCTAACGGTGCTGTTACCTTCTTGTTGAGAGTCAGACTATTTAATAAAGCGCCAAGTGTAACATCCTTGTTCTTGCCTATCTTGTGCATTTTCTCGACACTACCGTCGGCGTTTAGCGACTTATAATAACGATCTTTAATCGTATGATAGGCTAATGCAGGAATACCTACTAAGTCATTAAACAATGTGTCAGGTCCAATACCTGGTATCTGCTCATTGTTCCATAGGCTAACATTGTCACGCCACCAATCGGCATTTCGAGCAAGTGCCTGACATGAATGATTCGATAGATTTCCCGACAGTGAGCCTGAATTAATACAGCTATCAGAAATCGACCAACTAGGCTTGCTAACAAACGCAGCCAAGACAGGTGCTGAAACTGCAGCCTTCCCGATAAATGAACGACGCGAGACTTTAGCAACTGCTGGTATAGCGGGATCCTGTTGGGGTGTTTGCTTAGTTGGTTCTGACATAGCTACTTCCTTGATAATGTAATAGCAAAAGAATAGTCTGCAATATCTATCTTTGCTAATTATTTTACCTTTAGCAAGCTAAAATACGGCATTAGTATTAACGTGGTAGTTGGATTGGTCCATTTGTCTATCGATGAGGTGCGTGCATTTTGTATGCTTTTAAAAAGCTGAAACTATCATTTTATCGAGCAGTCAATTATACTTGCGCTATTAAAAAGACTAACGAAGTTAGTTCCTTATCGAGAAAGAGATCACTATGGATTCACAGTCACTTAGCACCATTAAAAACAGCATTCTAGCCATTCCTGATTACCCTAAGCCGGGTATTATGTTTAGAGATGTAACCTCTTTGTTGGAAGATCCCGTTGCCTTCGCCTTAGTGATTGAATTATTAGCAGATAAATATGAAGGCTATGGTTTTACAAAAATAGTTGGTACCGAAGCACGTGGCTTTATTTTTGGTGCTCCTTTGGCCCTAGCGCTAGGCGTTGGTTTTGTCCCAGCAAGAAAACCGGGTAAATTGCCACGCCCAACTATCTCGCAAGATTATACCCTAGAATATGGACAAGACACGTTGCAAATACATCAAGATGCATTAACTTCGCAAGACAAGGTGCTAATTGTTGATGATCTTCTCGCGACCGGTGGTACGGTTGAGGCAACGATCAAATTAATCCGTCAAGTGGGCGCTACGGTTACTGATGCTGCATTTGTGATTTCATTGCCAGATCTTGGCGGCGAGAAACGCTTAAGTAGTTTTGGTGTTGAGTTAACAACATTGGTCTCTTTTGACGGAGAGTAGGCGTTAGCCACCTGTTTAGGTTTATGTTATTGGGTTATTGAAAAAGGGACAGTAAATGTCATATCAAGTGTTGGCGCGCAAATGGCGGCCAGCTAATTTTAGTCAGGTTGTCGGTCAAGAACACGTACTGCAGTCCCTTATTAATGCGTTGGAACAAAATCGTCTACATCACGCCTATCTGTTTAGTGGCACGCGCGGTGTGGGTAAAACATCTATTGCCCGTCTTTTGGCTAAGGCGCTTAATTGCGAGCAGGGCGTTAGCGCCACGCCTTGTGAGCAATGTAGCAGTTGTCAGGAAATCTCCCGTGGTAGTTTCGTCGATTTAATTGAGATTGACGCCGCCTCGAAAACCAAAGTCGAAGACACCCGAGAAATACTAGACAATGTGCAATATAAGCCGACACGTGGTCGCTACAAAGTCTATCTTATCGATGAAGTTCATATGTTATCACGCAGCAGCTTTAATGCGCTGCTCAAGACGCTCGAAGAGCCTCCTGAACATGTTAAATTTCTGTTTGCGACGACCGAAACACAAAAATTACCAGTCACTATCTTATCTCGGTGTTTGCAGTTTAACCTAAAGGCACTTACTCCAGCGTTAATTGAAGGCCAACTAAAATATATTCTTGAGCAAGAAAAAGTGGTTAGCGATCAGGAATCACTAGTGATGCTGGCTGACGCTGCGCAAGGTAGTATGCGTGACGCTTTAAGTTTAACCGACCAAGCTATTTCTTATGGTAATGGTGAGCTTAGCCAAGCTAACGTATCCTTGATGCTGGGCACGCTAGACCCTAGTTATAGTTTGAAGCTACTTGAATCGCTCACCAGTGAAAATGCAACAGAGCTGTTTGAATTAATCGAAGAGCTTAACGAGTTTGCACCAGACTACGACAAATTACTCAAACAGATAACACTGGACGTACATTATGCGTCAATGGCCAAAGTTGTTAAGCAGTCAGTTAGGTTGAGCGATAAACCGCCACAGCTGTGGCAGTTTGCAAACAGCGCAAGTGCCGAACTGTTGCAATTGTATTACAGTATTTTGTTGCAAGGTCGTAAGGAATTGCCTTGGGCCGCTGATCCTCGCAGTGGATTTGAAATGGTGATGTTGCGATTGTTGGCATTTAAGCCAGCTCAAAAAAAAACTTCACTAATCCCCGAAGATCAACCTAAAACCAATCCCCTCGCTGATCCAAAGGGACAAGGTGATAGTGAGGATACTACTACAGAACAACAGGCGTTAGCCGTACTAGTCGATGAACAACAAAGTTTAATTGATGCGGCTAGCGCGATTAAATCGCAATCAGTGATCAATAACGTTGAAATTCCAGAGCCTAAGGTTAAGCCACCGCAAATGCCTCGGCAAACTGAACAAGCCAACATTGAATCTGCGAATACAATGCCAGTTCAAGAGATATCGGCGACGCCAGATAAACCTGCGATCTCCGATAATTTAGCAAGTTCTGCGTTTAGTGAAGAAGAACTGTTTAATATGTCAATGGCGATGGCCCAGGAAGAGCCTGAATATATTGACTCGCTAGATGTTGGTGTTGCGATTAATGAGCAAGTTGAGCCTATGCCACAAAGTGCTGTCGTTACACCAAGCACGCAGCCTATCACGGGTATCGATCAATTTCTCAAGGCAAGAAAGTCACTTAAGATTAAAGCCAAAGCAACAGAGCCTCAGACTAAAGAGTCCGACGTAAAAAAGACCCCAGCAGTAAAGGATAATAGCGCCGACAAAGCCAGTCCTTTGCTGCAAGTTAAAAAATTAGCGAACTGTTCATCAAATATGGAGATGGTAGCAGAAACAGCTATTACTCAAGCCAAGGTTGAGCATGTTGACGAGTCGGTACTGGACGAAGATGTTATTGGCCCAGTAACCCAAAGCAATTCGTTGCAAGCCAATGTTGTGGTGGCCAATGCACAAGATCTCTCTAGTTCAGCAGTGGATGATCCTGCGACGTTATTGGCACCCAATACGCAAGATTATTGGAGCCTGCTGATCGACGCGATGGCACTAGGGGGAAGAATTAGACAATTGGCGATTCATTCAAGCTATCAGAAAGTTGATCAACAGGTGACCTTAACGTTAGTTAAGGCTCATCGCCATTTGGGCGTAGATACAGCGGTTAATACCCTGCAAAAGAGCTTGTCGTTAGCGCTAGAACTGCCGATCGAACTAGAGGTGCTTATTGGTGATAGCGACGATAAAACCCCATTTGTTATTGCCCAGGAACTACATCATCAGCGGTTAGAGTTAGCCGGACAATGTATCAAGCAAGATCAAGCGATTATTCATCTTGAGCAACACTTCGCGGCGCAAATCGATCCACAAAGTATTAAATATCGCACAATTAAGGCAATTAATTAGGGCTAGATCAACCAATTCTATTGTCTAAGCTGACAGAGTCGGTAAAATGGATCCTAATATTTAGTTTGATAACGTAGAGAGAAATTATGTTTGGTAAAGGCGGCATGGGCAACTTAATGAAGCAAGCCCAAAAAATGCAAGAAGATATGGCGAAGGCACAAGCTGAAATCGCTAATATGGAAGTGACCGGTGAGTCGGGTGCTGGCTTGGTAAAAATAGTGATGACCGGTAATCACAATGTGCGCAGTGTATCAATTGACCCTGATTTGATGGCCGATGATAAAGAAATGCTAGAAGACTTAATTGCCGCAGCAATTAATGATGCGGCACGTCGCGTCGAAGAAACCACCAAAGACAAAATGTCTGGCGTAACCGGCGGCATGCAGATGCCCCCGGGCATGAAAATGCCTTTCTAGGCAGCATTTCGTATAAAACGGGCGCCTTGATGGCGTCTTTTTTGTTTGCCCAGCAAAGCTGGCAAACCCGTCCGCTCGAAAGAAAGCGGAGTCACCCTGACTGAGGGGAAGACAATCCGAATGGCAAGGGCGTCACTGGCTAACGGTGGGGTCTGAAG
>Ga0105355_10002624_pt1 | contig 16121 bp, 13 predicted proteins | sample GOMGulsemesocosm_2_FD_83508 | JGI IMG/M metagenome (GOLD analysis project Ga0105355, IMG submission 83508) | Methane-oxidizing microbial communities from mesocosms in the Gulf of Mexico - GOM9C Gulf of Mexico | ecosystem: Environmental > Aquatic > Marine > Cold seeps | place: Gulf of Mexico... | reverse complement strand
TCTTTATTTTAATTAAGAGATCGTTGTGACCAAGCTTGGGTCTTTGGGTTTTTGTCAGCCAAATGCCTGGTTCTGCTTTTAATTTTACTAATGATTTCATTTTGGTCTCTACTATCAACTAGCTAATTATTCAATAATACCCATGTCTTTACCAATACGAACAAAGGCATCAATAGCCTTATCTAATTGCGCTTTAGTATGAGCTGCAGAAATTTGTGTTCGAATACGCGCTTGTCCTTTAGGCACAACAGGAAATGAAAAACCAATGACATAAATGCCCTGCTCAAGCAAACGATTCGCCATATCACTGGCAACTTTTGCATCACCTAACATTACCGGAATAATGGCATGATCAGCACCGGCACAAGTAAAGCCTGCTGCTTCCATACTGTTGCGGAAATAAGCGGCATTATCTTTTAACGTTTGTCGTAACGCATCACCATCAGCAAGTAATTCAATCACTTTTATTGAAGCGTTAACAATTGCAGGTGCTAAAGAATTAGAAAACAAATAGGGGCGTGAACGTTGGCGTAACCATTCTATGACTTCTTTTTTTCCGGAAGTATAACCACCCGATGCACCGCCCATCGCTTTACCTAATGTACCTGTAATAATATCGACACGACCCATGACATCACAGTATTCATGGCTGCCTCGTCCCTGTTCGCCAACAAAACCCACCGCATGAGAGTCATCAACCATAACTAAAGCATTATATTTATCCGCTAAGTCACAGACAGCTTTTAAATTAGCAATGACACCATCCATTGAAAAAACACCATCTGTAGCAATTAACTTAAAGCGAGCACCCGCTTCATCCGCCGCTATTAATTGTTTTTCTAAATCTACCGCATCGTTATTTGCATATCTAAAGCGTTTTGCTTTACATAAGCGCACACCGTCAATTATTGAGGCGTGATTTAAAGAGTCACTGATAATGGCATCTTCACTGCTCAATAATGTTTCAAATAAACCGGCATTAGCATCGAAACAAGAAGAATACAAAATGGTATCTTCCATACCTAAAAAACCACTTAACTTTTGTTCTAATGTTTTATGGATATCTTGTGTACCACAAATAAATCGTACCGACGCCATACCAAAACCATGTTCGTCCAAACCACTTTTTGCTGCACTAATTAAGCTTTGATGATTAGCTAGACCTAAATAATTATTTGCACAAAAATTAATAACTTGTTCACCGGAACTTACAGCTATATTCGCCTGTTGCGCTGTAGTAATGATACGTTCTGCTTTATACAAACCGTCTTCTTTTACTTGTTCAATTTGGTCTTGTATATGTGAATAAAAATTTGATGTGTTAGTCGATGACATAGGTGCCTCAATTATTTACTTGTTGTTAGGTGCAATTAGTATTGCTTATGGTCGGCTGTTGAGTGCGTAAAACAATCAGACGATAAAATTGGCGCTATTGTACGCCAAAAATTTCTTGCGTATAGTCCGGTGTGTTATTCAGGAAGAAATCCACAAAAAAGTGTACAGATAGTTAAACAGTTTAGCTTTTAATTGTAGACTTGCTAACGAGCAAAAACCCAGCATTTATAAATAAGTAAGTTTATCTATCTAAATTATATTTCAACCACTGAGCTATATCTTCTTCAATATGATAGACCGTTCTTAATAAGTTATTACCAGTACGATCACCTTTGAATACTTGTGCTTTTGTCGCTTTTGAACCGTTCCAAGTAAATAGTTCTTCTAGCGTATTAAAGCTTTCTAAATGATCTGTCGAATTAACAAAATAGGTGGGTATATCGATTAAATTCTTATATCTTTCTTTCTCGGCATAGGTCATTTTAGGACTGACAATAACCATATATGACACACGTATTTTTTCAGCCAAGCTTACCGCATAGTTAACAGCACAGCCACTCGCGACCACACCAATTCCTTTCTTTTTCCCGACCTTAGTGCGCAACTTATTATGAGCAGAAAATACGTCATCTTCCCAATAAGAAGTTAAACGAACCACTTCATTTTGATAGACTAAAATGCTTTTAGAATTTTTTTTAATATTATGGTGAGAAAAACCAGGAGTCGCACTTTTACCATAACCTCTAAAGTCAACAGCCAAAGTATGTAAGCCTTTGCTTGCCAATGCCTTGCCAAGCTTTAGGTAACTTTTACTATCATGAGAGCAGTCGTGAAGTAATAATACACCCGCGCCTTGGTCGGCACCGGCATAATATTGGCCACTTAAGAGAAATTTGTCCTTGCCCATATATTTAAGCTCTTGAGCAGGGGCAAGCTTAGTCGAAGTCTCAACAGCTAAGGCATTTGTAAAGTTAACGAAACTAAGTACTAATAAAGATGTTATAGAAACTAACCTTTTTAGTGAGTTGTTTAACTTTGCGTGCTTCATAAATTTCGCCTCGATTACGACTCAGGTATTAAACTGCTATTAATTAAGTTGAATATATCATAGCCCTCTTAGTAATGAAATTTAAGAGAATATCATTCTAAAACAAGCGCCTGGTAACACACCATTTTGTAACTCACCATCAATATAAAGTAAATCACCGCCATGATTCACCATAACTTGTTTAGATAAACTTAAACCTATGCCCGAACCTAACTGTTTAGTGGTAAAAAAAGGTATAAATATTTGTGCTTGAACATGTTGCTCGATACCGGGACCTGAGTCATGAATATCTAAAACTAGTTGGCTTAAGTTATTATAGTATAAAGTGAGTTTAATTTGTTTTTCTGCACTGTTAGCTAACGCCTCCACTGCGTTTTTCACTAAATTAACGATTACTTGCTCAATTTGTGCCGCATCAGCCATCAGCCAAAACTCACACTTTTGATGCTCTTTAATAAAACGAATATCACTGCTGTTTTTATATAGCGACAATATTTGCTCTAACAACCCTATTATTTCAACTCGTGTTAATTCAGGTAAAGGTAGACGACTTACCTCAGCAAATCGATTAATGAATTGATCTAAATGTTCAGCTCTTCTAGCAATAGCAGTTAGCGCTTGTTTTAGATCCTCTTTGTCTTCTTGATCAAAAGTTAACGAGTTTGGGATGAGTGTTTTGCCCGTTTGAGCCAAAGAAACCATCGGCATAATTGAGTTGGCTATTTCATGGGTTAAAACCTTGGTTAATTGTTTATAAGCTTGTTGTTCTTTAGTTTGTAAAGCATGATAAATAGACTGGATACTTATTATTTTAACGAATTCGCCATTTATTCTAGAGCATGAAATACGTACTGATAACGTATCTTGTTGTTGAGAATTATCCATATTGCACCAACGCAACACTCTATTACAATTGCCTGAAGTTGCATTAATTAACTTACCTAATTGCTGCCATTTTTTATCCGAAATGTTATCAGGTAAGTTACCTAATAATTTCAACAACGCTGGATTCTTTTGTAAGATACGCCCTTCATTGGATAATACCAGCACACCAACATCTAGATGTACCAACATAGCTTGTAAAAACTGGTGTTGATTTTGAACTTCTCTATGAGAGCGATTGATTTCGTCTCTAACTTGGTTAAATTCTTTTTCCAAAGGAGAGTCTTTAGCTAATCCAAGTGTTACATCATCGTTTACCAGCGCCCTCAAGACAGGTTGTAGTCGTTGTTGCTCATGTATAAATAGTTTGATAATTCGGACAGCTATAACCAAAGTTAGCAATAGCAAAAGTATCGGCAAAGCAATATAGTCCCCCTTAGTTATAACGTTATAACTTAGCAGCAAGAGCAATGAAAAAGTCACTAAGTGCGCCAAAACCTTATTCGTTGTATTCAACATAATACGTTACTACTTATCTATTAATTTTATCGATTTAAAGGTCATGTTTTTCTAACCTTCGATATAAGGCACCACGAGTTAAACCTAATGCTTTTGCCGCCTTAGTAATATTTCCCGCAAAATGATGCAATGCTTTTTTAATCGTCAACTCTTCGACTTGAAGTAAATTAAAATTAGCCTGCTCTTCTAACAAGGAACAAGAGTTAGTAGCCGTTAAAATGGTTTGGCTATTAGAGGATTCTGCTTGACTAAAAGATTTCATATTTAAAGTCAAACTGAAGTCTAATTGATCTGTTTCTGCTAAAATCACAGCTCGCTCAACGAGGTGAGCTAATTCTCTTACATTTCCAGGCCACTGATAACGCGTTAAATACTTCATTTGTTGAGCGTCAATAAAACAAGTTCTACGATATTTCTGGCAATAATGTTTTAAGTAATATTCCGCGAGCATTTTCACATCATCGAGTCGTTCTCTAAGTGGTGGTAAGGTTATTTCCACAGTATTAATTCGATATAATAGATCTTGCCGAAATCTACCTTCGCCAATCGCGTCCAGCAAATTGTCATTCGTTGCACATATCAGCCTAACATCGGTATTAATTATATCATTAGAACCCACAGGACTTATTTGCCTGTTTTGTAAGGCCGCTAATAACTTTACTTGTTGAATTATCGGTAAATTACCTAGTTCATCTAAAAAGAGACTGCCGCCTTTAGCAAGCTCGAATCGACCCACACGGTCTTGCTTGGCATCAGTAAAAGCTCCTTTTTTATGGCCAAACAATTCACTCTCGAAAAGAGATTCAGCGATTGTCCCCATATCCAAGCTAATGAAAGCTTGTTCGGCTCTCAAACTTGCATTATGAATAGCGCGAGCGGTTAACTCTTTGCCGGTACCACTTTCACCTAGTATCAAAATATTTGCGTCTGTTTTGGCCACTTTTTCTATTGTTGAAAAAACTTGCTGCATCGTTTCGCTTTCCCCCAAAAACGGCCGACCGCTAAAGTTTAACGCATGATTCAAACCGCTTGTTTGTCGCGCTAGCTTGACTATGGATTTTTTTGATTCTGAGAATTTAAAAGCAGCCGTCATTGACGCGAGCAATGCCTCGTTTTGACAAGGTTTCGTTATAAAATCAGCAGCACCGGCCTTAATCGCTTCAACCACTAACTTGGTATCTGAATAAGCTGTCATCATCATAACGACAATATTTTTGTCGAACGCCAAAATGCGTTTTAGCCAATAAAAACCTTCCTGACCACTAATCGCATCTCGGGTAAAATTCATATCCAATAAAATGACATCGAATTCAGCAGCCATATTTTTAGCACTATGCAAAGTAGCCGTTATCTCATTGGGATCGTTTAAGGTTTTAACTTGCTGATAATGCTGTTTTAGCAACAATCTAGTTGACAGCAAGATGTCTTCGTTATCATCAACAACTAAAATTCGCCCACAGTGCTTCATTTATTTTCCGTTACTATTCACTTATTGGTATTAGCATAACAATTTCTCACCTTATGTCCATTTATGGACACTTTGATTGTCCATAAATGGACAGTAATAACAAAAAAACATCTAAAACCAACCCATACCTTTGTTTTTATTGACTTAATAATATTGGCATAGGCAATGCAATGATATGTTCAATATCAGTAACATTTACTTTTGAATAAAGAGATTGAAATTGGACAAACTAATAACAACGGAAAAATCTTGGGTTAAGCATTTTTTATTAATTGCTGGAGTATTTTTAGTTTTTACCTTTGCTTATAGTCATCTAGCAAATAGTTCCAATGGACAAAAGGTTAATAAAAAATTGCTAACTATAAGCACTATTAAGCGAGGTGACTTTGCTAATACATTAAATGCAAGAGGTATAGTCACTCCGCAGCAAACGATTTATCTAGATGCTATTGCCGGTGGAAGGGTTGAAGAAAAATTAGTTGAACGGGGAAATTATGTTGTGAAAGGCCAAGCATTATTACGCTTATCTAACACTAACCTTCAACTTGATGTCATCACTCGAGAGGCACAAATCTCTGAGCAATTAAACTTTTTGCGTAATACTCAAATGAATGCAGAAACCAATAGTTTAAATTTACGAAGAGATATCATAGAGAACAACAATAAGATTAATCACTTAAAAAGAAAATTGAAAAAATTTAGCGTATTAAAAGAGAAAAATTATATTGCTGCCGATGAGCTAATTGCATTGGAACAGGACTTAGTCTACTTCCAACAACGAAAAGAACTTAATATTCAACGCCAGCAACAACAGCAAAAAATTAGATCCTTACAAATAAAGCAATTAGAAGACAGTGCAAAAATGCTGCAAGAAAATTTACTTTTTGCTAGAGATAATTTAAAAAATTTGATCGTAACCGCACCACAGGCAGGTTATTTAAGTGAACTAAATGTTGAATTAGGAGAGTCAAAAATAACTGGAGCCCGCTTAGGACAAATAGACATTCCAGGAAAGTTCAAAGTGCTAGTCTCCCTCGATGAATACTATTTAAATTTAATTAGTTTAGGCATGAAGGTAAATGTAACATTCGACAATACATCCTATTCGGTTGTTATAAGTAAAATTGACAGCCGTGTTAACAATGGCCAATTTACAGTAGAGGTTAACTTACCTAATGCACTAAGTGAAAACCTACAAATTAAGAGAGGCCAGAGCCTAGCTCTTATTATTTGGTTGAGTGATAGCAATAAAAGCACTCTTTTATTGCCCCGCAGCGCATTTATTAATTCCACTGGTGGTCATTGGGCGTTTGTGCTCAATAGCGATGAAAGTAAGGCGCATCGTCAAGCAATAAAATTGGGTAAAAAAAATCAACAATACTTTCAAGTAGTGTCAGGTATTGAACTTGGTGATAAGATTATCAGCTCAAGTTATGACCTTTTTGATCAAGCAGATACGATTATTTTCGAATAAATAACAGCAACTTAAACGAAGAACATTATAACTTACCAATAGGTTTAACATGATAAAATTAACCAACTTAACCCGTGTATTTCGCACTGAAAACATCGAAACAACCGCTTTAAGTAATATTAACTTGACCGTTTCTAACGGTGACTTTCTAGCCATAATGGGTCCTTCAGGCTGTGGTAAATCAAGCTTACTTTCAATTTTGGGGCTTTTAGACTCAGCAACACAAGGACAATACACTTTTGACGAAGATGACATTAGCACTTATAAAGAAAAGCAACTTTCGCAAATAAGAAAAGCGGCTATTGGTTTTGTCTTTCAGAGCTTCAACTTGATTGACGAACTTAGCGTTTTTGAAAATGTTGCTCTGCCATTACTTTACCAAAGTGGTAAAAACAAAGTAGATAAATCCACCATTAAAGAAAGTGTTGAGACAATACTTAAACAAGTAGGCATAGATCATCGCGCTAACCATTTTCCTCAACAATTATCAGGCGGGCAACAACAAAGAGTAGCTGTAGCACGAGCACTGGTGATCAAGCCCAAGTTAATACTTGCCGATGAGCCTACAGGTAACTTAGATTCAAAGAATGGCCAAGAGGTTATGGCGATGTTAAGGAAACTTAATGAAAATGGTACCACCATTGTAATGGTGACCCATTCCGAAAATGACGCCAAATATGCCAATCGAATTGTAAGACTATTTGATGGTCAAATAATATCAGATCAAGCTGAAATACCTCACTCAGATTCGATAGTTGAGGTATCCGATGCATAGTAAATTAAACCATCAGCACAGCAGTAGCTTAATCGTCAATTATATAAATACTGCATACCGCTCTTTAACTAAAGATAATATTAATCTATTTTTGAGTATCTTTGGCTTAGCAATTGGTTTGGCTGCTTCATTTTTAATCGCCTTATACGCGATAAATGAGAGTGCCTACGACAAATATCAGCCCAATATAGACAACAACTTTCGTTTAGTGATGCAAAGTGATTCTGGGAACAAGTATGCATTGTCTACTCCTAGAGCCTATCGAAAAATTAAAAATATTGAAGGGGTAGCAGACGTCGCTTTTCTCATGAATACTCATTGGTTTTCAGATAATAAAATACAAATTGGTACGAATTTTTTGAAACTGAAAGAAAGTTATAGCACGACTGAGAATATCAATGATTTCATTTCCTTAAACACTTTACACGGAGACTTAAGTGTCGCATTAAGTCAGCCCGACCGAATAGCATTATCTCGAACTGAATCTATGCGTTTATTTGGTGTCAGTGATAGTGTTGGCAAAACTTTTGTCAAAAAAGCTAACAATAAAATTTGGACTGTCGCGGCTGTATTTGCCGATATACCAAATAATAGTCACTTTGCTTTTAGCTCATTAGTTGCCGCCGCGCCGTATGAAAATGTAAGAGGCAATATCGCCCACCTCTATGTAAGCCGACTACCAATGGCGAATACCGAACAAATAGCTAATGGTGTAACAAAAATATTTGCCGATATTTGGCATTGGGAAAATGCCCAGTATCATTTACAACCCGTCGCTGATATTCACTTATCAGAAAATTTTAGCACCGATATGAAAGTTGGTGGCTCTGCAAGTAATGTCACCATAAGCATAGTATTGAGCATTTTATTACTGCTGATCTCTAGCTTTAATACCATCAACATGAGCATCGCCCAAGCAGGACATAGGGCAAAAGAAGTGGGTGTAAGAAAAGTATTAGGAGCCAGTAAACTCCAATTAGTGGGTCAATTCTTACTGGAATCTATCGCGTTAACTTTTGTATCGGCTTTAATCGCCGCCGTTTTGGTTGAGTTATATTTACCCAATTTCAATCAACTAATTGATCGACAACTCTCTGTTGGCAACTGGTCCCCATTCATTTTGCCAATAGTTGTTACTACTATCGCAATTGGCATTTTTTCGGGCTTATATCCCGCTATTTTTATCGCTTCTTTTAATATTAAACGTGTACTGAGTGGAGATTTTCGAAGGGGTAAAAGTGCTGTAATAGTTAGAAAGACTTTAATGGTTTTTCAATCAGCTCTATCCATCGGACTTATAATTGCAGCAATTAACCTATACCTGCAACTCGCCTACTTGCAAAATTTACCTGTAAACTATGAAAAATCCCACCGCTTAATGGTAAAAGATGCACCTGTTGCTAAAATATTTTCGAAAGACAGTGAGTCTTTATATCAAGCATTAACGAATATAGATGGCGTAAAGTCAGCCACTGCCATTGATTTTGATTTAACAGACAAAAGTAATGCTGGTTTCTTTGTAAAATCTGTCGCTGGTATTGAAAACTTTGAGCCTAGTTTATCGCATGGCGGAGTTGGCTTTAATGCAGTGCAAACCTTGGGTTTGGATTTAATTGCAGGCAGGGATTTTTCAGCTCAATACGCTGCAGACTGGTACAGTAGTACGAATGCATCTTCGGCAATTATTATACCTGAGTCATTATTAGGCCAAGCCGGATACGAAAATGCCGAGCAAGCTATCGGAAAAGTTTGGGTATACTCTGCTGGTCCCGCCCAAAATATAGCAGGCACTATTGTCGGTGTTGTTAAAGATGTAAAAATAGGTTCAGTTCGCAATCAAAGTTTACCTTTGGTGCTGGTATGTGGATTACCTATCGGTGTGTACTCAATAATAATCGAACTCGACCACCTCAATAACACTGACACTCAAAGCAATTCCGAGATTCAAAAGCAAATATCAACTTTATTAGGTAAGCGTTTAGCTATGAGTCCTGTCGAAATTCAATCGATACAAACGAATTATCAAGCCCTTTACCAAGGCGATGAACGGCTAGTTCAAGTCGTTGCTATATTTTCTGGCTTGGCAATCGTTCTCACTTGCATTGGCATGTTTGGTTTGGCCGCTTTCAGCGCTCAAAGGCGAAAACGTGAGATATCGATTCGAAAAGTTTTGGGTGCCTCCCCTCTTACACTTGTTAACTTATTAACGCAGGAATCAATTATCTTAGTCGGGATCAGCATTTTCATTGCCTTTCCTTGTGTATATTTATTGCTTGAAAATTGGCTTAGTTATTTTAATGAACGCATTGCTCAGTCATTTAGTATTTATATTTTTTCTGCATTTACAGTTGTTTTTATAACGTGTTTAACAGTTTCATTTCTCGCTTTTAAAACAGCTACCGCCAAACCTTCTCAGGTTTTACGATCAGAATAAACACTGTGACAAAAATTAGGTATACTTTATTTGTCTACCGCGCCAAATGAAGTTTAGACCTTAAATAGCGCGGAATAAATTACCTAGTTGATGCATTATAAAGTCGACTTTATCTGTAGAGTATTTTGTGAAAAGTTTTTTATCCTTATTGGTTTACCGTGTGTTTTTATGTTTATTATTACCGATATTATTAACGCTTTTATTACTGCGCTCTCTTAATCACCCTGAATATAGGCAAAGATTGCTTGAGCGTTTGGGTTGTTTACCTAGCCACTTTAAGGCTGGTGGTATTGTCGTGCACGCAGCCAGCGTAGGTGAAGTTATCGCGCTAAAGGCATTTATTGAAAAACTTCTACTTACTTATCCAGAGCTGCCAATTACGATAACGACGTTTACACCAACAGGTTCTGCCCAAGCAAATAAACTCTTTGGTGAACGCGTTCAGCATTGTTATTTGCCTTTAGATATTATCTTTTGTACTCACTTGTTTATAAAAACGTTGAAACCTAAAGCTATGGTTTTTATGGAAACAGAATTATGGCCTAACCTCACGGCCCAGTTATCCACTGCAAGAGTGAAATTATTGTTGGTTAATGCACGCCTTTCACAACATTCGATGAAAAATTATCAAAAGCTTAGCTGGCTGATAGCGCCATGTATTAATACCTTTGATCAAATATTATGTCAAAGTGCCGATAATCTGGAAAATTTCATCTCGCTGGGTTGTGATAAAGAGCGATGCTTGTTATCTGGCAATTTAAAATTCGATATTTCAATCAATAAAAATATACTTGAGAAACAGCAAGAACTGAGACAATTTATACCCGCAAACAGGCCAATTTGGCTGATGGCAAGCACGCATCAAGGAGATGAAGTTCTCGCTATACAGGCTTATAAAAAGTTGCAGGAAACACATGCCGATTTACTATTGATCATAGTTCCTCGCCACCCAGAGCGTTTTGAACAAGTTGCCGATCTATGTGTAACGCAGGGGTTAAAAACAATCAAACGTAGTGATGAAGTCAAAGTAAAAGATGAGCATCAAATTTGGTTACTTGATAGCTTAGGTGAACTCATGGCAGCCTTTGCTTTGTCGGATATAGTAACAATGGGAGGTAGTTTCAGTACCATTGGCGGCCATAACCCATTAGAGCCGGCATTATTTAAAAAACCCGTTATTGTGGGTAGCGATATGACTAACTTTACTGAAATATTAGTACAGCTCTTAGATGTGCAAGGTATCAAACAACTCAAGTCAAATACCCCAGATAAACTAGCGCAAGCAATTGATAACTTATTACTCAATAAAGTACAGCAAAGCACATTAGGTGATAATGCGTATCAAGTGGTATTAACGAATCAAGGTGCGAGTGAAAGATCCTTACAGCAATTACAACGTTTAATAAACACTTAGTCTAAGTTTGAGCTTTATTAATAGAACATGTTATCGTGCTATGCCCTAGTTAAAGGGTATAAATAAAATTTAGACACTATATTGGAGAGAGCTTTGCAAGCCTATTTAATTTTACAACCTGTTTTCGTCGTTGCTTTATTAACAATGATAATGACCATTTGGATGTTTTTTACCCGTGTTCCTGCGATGTCGAGATTAAGGATCCATCCACAAAAAGGGCAAGATACCAGTAAATTACGAGAGCTCTTACCGAGTGAAGTAAACCGAGTATCAAATAACTATAATCATCTATTTGAACAACCAACACTCTTTTATGCTGTCGCAATTTCCATTGCCGTATTGGGTTATGTAGATAATGTCCATGTAATCTGCGCTTGGGCATATGCAAGCTTTCGCATTATTCACTCTATTATTCAAGCGACGATAGACAAAGTGTACGCGCGCTTTATTGTTTTTATTCTGTCTTGGGTTGTACTGTCGATTATGATCATTCGTACTTCATTATCTCTGTTTGGGTTTTAGCTAACAAATAGTTCCCGTTCACGATTAAACAAGAAACCATTTGCAACAATCTATTGACATTTGTGCAACGCAAAGATAAAAATATACCTGGATATTCAATCGTAAAAGGAATCACGAATGAGTGTTCAGGTATATACTGTGTAACATGCATTTAAATGCGCTTCGGTATTAGCTGTCCCCTTCAAAATTTCCTTTTATAGCATCATTTACTTATGTTGGCTCGTCAGAATCAGTTCAACTTAAATTAAGTAATTTTATCATGGCGTGAAATATCACCATGCATATTTTTATGCATGACTTACACGTAATTAAACTTATAGAAGGAAGCTATAATGAGAAAAAAACTAGTCTGTTTACTTAGTACATTGCCGTTTATGGCAATGGCAACGGATTACCAAGATTTCAAGGAGTATGAAGACGACTATTTATATAAGCGTGGAAACTATGTAAAACATCGAAATAATATTTGGGTATCTCGTCACAATTTGTCATCTATCACTCCTGAAGAAAACAAATTTTCATGGGCTAAAGTTAACATTACTGATGTTAACGAATGGAAATCAAGCCAAACTTATATACTTGGAAAAGCAGTAAAGCATAACGGAAAAATGTTTTTTTCAAAATCATTATGGCCAATTAGCGTAGATTCACTTCATTCACATTACAAATGGGTAGAATTTTCACACCCTGCCATTGGTTTCGATTTACCAAGTTTCGACCCTCAAGATCCGAAAGCTTCAACAATAATAGGGATTGATACCAACCAAAACAACATAAGAGATGACTATGAAATAAAAATTATCATGAGTGATAAACCTGTTGCTATAAAAGTACTTGCACTGAAAGCAGGGGAAAAGTATCAAAATCTGATGCTTTCATCTGACACTATAGGTTCAATGTCAGCTGAAATTGCAAATAATATAATGAACGGGCTTATATTAGCAGAGCAATGCAAACGAAAAATCGATCGCGAAAACACTGGTATACGGACATGGAAAAAAAGCGAATTTTTTAATACCTTTGATCGTATAAAACAAAACCGCTTATTACAAAATAAATTATATCGAATTATCGACGAAAATAATTTGACTACCTCAATTGAAAATCCCTGCACCGTTCTTTAAATCTAAGGATAGATAAATGAAGAAATCAACCAAAATAGCTGTGACCATACTAACCATATTGACATCAACACAAGCATTTTCTGAGTGTGAGCAGAATGTAGATAAAATAGAATCCTTTTATATTAATGGTATGTTCACTCCGTATGATGCTTATCAAAGTAATAAAAACGCTCTTAAACAATTCATCACTGCTTACCTTGTACAAGAGGGGTTCAATGCTGAAGTAGGCGGGCAATATAATGAAGATGAAGATAAATTTTCACAGGTTATAGAGGTGGCTCGTCAAAAATGGGAAGATGATGATGCAGAAGAAATTATTATCGACTTCTTAAATAACGCAACCTCATACGATGACCCTGAAGTAGCAAAAGTCGCGTTGACTGAATTTTTACAAGATATCAACACCGCTTATGAATCAACACTTGATGAAGTTGATAGCGAGCGTGCTACAGCAAAGCTTGAAAGTTTATTAGATACTTGTAGTCGAGTGGTTCTTGTTACGCACTCACAAGGTAACTTTTATGGGAATGCAATAATAAACAATATTTATTCTAACTACACTTTTCCGAATGGATATTCATTAAATGAATATCCAATGCTTGGTAATATGCAGATTGCGACCCCTGTTGATGTACCTGGCAGTTCAATTGGTATCATTTATCCGGAAGTTATAGGGAACATAACTAACAACAATGATTTTATCATGGAATTAGTTCGTTCTGTATTTGGTTCAGCTGAAGCTAACTACAATAGTGCAGACAATCCTTATGACTCAACCGGTCATTCACTTGAATTGTCTTACCTTACACCAACTGGGCAAGCAGGCGAAATATCGAGTCAAATGAAAAACATCGCTTACAATTTAACTCCGTACCCAATGCAAGCACAATGGGAGACTAGCTCATCTGCTATATCTGGATTTGGTCATTCAACAATCAATAGGTTACTTGATGTTGAATTTACTGATGGTACCGTCTATAGATATAATAGCGTTACGCCAAATATATTTACAGGTTTGTTAAATGCCAGTTCACAAGGTGGATATTTTAATACAAATATTCGAAACAACTACCAAGCAGACCAAATTGAATAGAATCAACTCTAATCGAAAAGAAGTGCGATTAAAGCACTTCTTTTTGACAATTATTATTTTGCTCGTCTCTGGATGCTCTTCTGTTAATAGCTCTTTACACGTTTTTGAAAAGTGTTTTGAATCAGAAATACTCACAGTTAGTGATTTAAAAAAAAACACTCAGGACAATTTCTTAGCATCTATCTCATACTTCCCGATTGGAGAAGAGTTTGGCGAACCAGAAATTAACCTTCTAAATAATTCAGGTTTTGATGGTTACATTCTTAGGGGGAAAGAGGCTTGGGCGATAGAGGTAAAGCGCGATGATAGATTGAACGTTACTGGAGACATTGCGCTTAAAAAAAGTGGTTCCTTAGCGTTAAGTGTAGGGCTGAAGGATAGATATTACCTTGTAGTAATCACCGATAGAGGTAGATATCTTTTCGATGCAAAAATAGCAAGTCCATCAATTTTAAAATCCAGAGTAAATGATATGAAATGCTTAGTGAAGTAGATCCCGGCTCAAGAGAATACCGGGATGACAGGTTGCGAATTATATTAGAGAGATTATGTAAACTATAAAACCACGAATTAAATAAAAGCAAACGCATCAGCATACATATGCTCAAGCAATGCACCATGCTCAACGAAATCATTGCGTACTAAACCCACCATATCAAAACGCCCTGCCAAATAAATATCATAGGGTTCGAAACTAACAATGTCATGCATGGCCACTTGATGAACTAAACCAACTTTTCCTTGCCAATCATCTGTTGGATTTTCTACCACAGGGATAAAGTTTGCGTGGTGTAATTTTGCAATAGTTGCAGCGGTTTTTTCTAATTCATAACAGGCACTCGGTTCACGTAACCCCCAGTAAACCATGACAGGTCTTTCACAGCCTTGCTCGGCAAGAAGTTCGAACATTGACTTAATATAAGAAAAACCCGTACCGCCTGCCAATAATAGTAATGGTCTTTGGCTGTCGTCACGTAAATAAGCGTTCCCTGCCGCCATTTCAATCTTTACGCTGTCACTTGATTCAATACACGTTTTAATATGATCAATAACCTGCATCGGATAGCTTTCTTCACCAAAAGCCCCTATTTGTAACTCAATGAATTCTGCGCCGGGAGCACTAGCGATTGAAAAAGGCCTTTTGTCATCTTCACTCATAACAAAATTCAAGTACTGACCGGCTAAAAAGTCAATAGACTCACTTGGTTTTAATAACACTTTATAAACAAATGGTGTTAAAGACTCTATTGATTGTACTTGGCAATTAATTGCTTTCATTCTTTCTGTTAACCTTTTAAATATTGTTCTTTAATAAATTTTTAAGCGCATGTAATTAAATACTAGTTTAGTTTTGTATTTATACCATTTTGATTCTATGGCTTCTCAACACTATAAAATATCTAATTCATCCCAAAGTGCATCAACTTCATCTTTGGTTGTTTCATTCATGATTATAGGTTCGCCCCATTCTCTATTAGTTTCACCCGGCCATTTGTTGGTGGCATCTAAGCCCATTTTTGAACCCAAACCCGAAACAGGAGAAGCGAAATCAAGGTAATCAATCGGCGTATTTTCCATTAACACAGTATCTCTACTAGGATCCATACGCGTGGTCATTGCCCAAATAACGTCCTTCCAATCTCTGGCGTTTACATCATCATCGCAAACGATAACAAACTTGGTATACATAAACTGGCGTAAGAATGACCAAACCCCCATCATCACGCGTTTTGCATGACCCGCATATTGTTTTTTAATAGTTACAATAGCTAATCGGTAGGAGCAGCCTTCAGGCGGTAAATAAAAATCTTGAATCTCGGGATATTGTTTTTGCAATATCGGGATAAACACTTCATTTAATGCCACACCTAAAATCGCAGGCTCATCTGGTGGACGACCTGTATAGGTACTGTGATAAATAGGATCCTGACGATGAGTTATATGAGTAACAGTAAATACAGGAAAATCATCAACCTCATTATAATAACCGGTATGATCGCCATAAGGACCTTCAGGTGCCATTTCATCTGGAT
>Ga0105355_10002621_pt1 | contig 16122 bp, 19 predicted proteins | sample GOMGulsemesocosm_2_FD_83508 | JGI IMG/M metagenome (GOLD analysis project Ga0105355, IMG submission 83508) | Methane-oxidizing microbial communities from mesocosms in the Gulf of Mexico - GOM9C Gulf of Mexico | ecosystem: Environmental > Aquatic > Marine > Cold seeps | place: Gulf of Mexico... | reverse complement strand
TTAGAAGTAATTTTGATTAAATCTTTGATATCTAAATCTTTAAAATTAACATTTATAGTATCACTACTTGCTAAAACAAAAACATTTAATAATACTAATCCTATAAATATTTTAATTAATCTCATAATTTAACTCCAGTGTTTGATTGTTTCTTAATACTTCAATTAAGAAGTATTCTATTTTATTAATATTTTCATACAAGCTAAATACATAATCATAAGAATCTACATTTTTGTTGTTAACGCGCGTAATAATATCTCCTTTTTTTAAACCCAACTTTTCAAAGATTGAGTTTTGGCTTATATTATTTATTTTGAAACCTTGAACTTTATTCTTTACTTTAATTTCTTTAATACTTATATTATTCCATACTTTACTTAGGTCCTTAACATAAGTATTTAAATAAGCCCTTGATATCTTGATTCCACTTTCACTTTGAATAAGGTTTTCTTTCTTATCTTTTAGTATTGAATATTCAAGTTTAGAAGAGGGCTTAAGTAAAATCACTTTATATTTTTTTGCATCTTTTTCAAGAACAATATAATTATTGAAGAGTGTTTCTAAAGTATAAGATTTAAACTTTTGACCAACACTAAGTAAGGATGATTTATTGGTATTTTTATCTTCTAGTATTACTAAACCTGAATTTTCATTTTCATTTTCAATAAAAATTGCTTTAACACGTATTTGCTCTATTGAAAAATATTCTTTTTCAGGTATTGCTACTTTTTTTATTTCTTTATTTTTATTAAAAAAAAGATTATATCTGCTATACGTTATTTGATTATTCGCTTTTAAAGCGAGCTTTACACCACTTTTAGGAAGAAATGTAAATAAGATGGCATTAAGTGTATATGCCAATAAAAAAATATACAAATACGGCAAAAGAGATTTTATCTTATAATTGATATTCATAAGAGTAACCTTTCTTTTCTTTTTTCATTTTTCGTAAAATATTTTTGTATTTCACTCTCATTAAGTTACTCTCACTTAGCTTTAATTTTAAACGCCAAGAAGACAATGAAAATCTACCTATTAGTTTTCCAAAGTTTCCATTGGCACTTATATTTAGAGTTAAAGGAGTAAATAAGGAATAAGAAAAATATGCATTCTTTATTTTAGAAGGCAAGATGGATACAAATCCTTCTTTTATACTAATAGAATTAATTGCAAGCGTATTGTATATAAGATAAAAATTAAAATCGATTTCTTTAATCTTTGATAAAGGTACTTTGTTGAAATCTACATCAGCAGAGAAAAGCGTTAAAGAAAAGAAAGATTCTTCTATCTTTTCTTTTGAAAGGATAATATTGTGATGTTTCAATTCTTTTTCAAAAAAATAATATAGGTTTTCTTTTGGTAAGGTAAGAACTATTATTAAAAGAAAAAATAAAATATAGGAGAACAGTTTAAGGAGCTTCATTAGTTTAACCTTATTTCTGCAAAAACAACATTTTGAGTAATTTCAAGTTTTAAAAATAAAAAGTTCGCATTGAGAAGTTTATTCAAAAAAGCAGAAAGTTTTTTCTCATTTTTTGATTCCATTTTTATTTTAATTGAATCTAATAATTCCATTTTTGTAATCTGTTCACTTGTTAAGCTCCTAAGTAAGGCATTGATATCTCTTTTTATTTTATTTTTGTTTAACCACACATTTTTTATAAGTGCGTACTCATTGGCCGTTTTTGAAAAGGAAGACAGAGAAGCAAAAGATTTTTTTACTTCATTTTTTTTAAGTTCAAGAGTAAAAAAACTTACAAAAGTAATTACAGTAAATAAGAGTAAAAGGTATAAAGGATTTATTTTATTCATAGGAACAACTCTATTTGTAGAGTGTCTTTAATAAAATATGCTTTTTTAATAGAATACTTCTTTTCTATATATTGTTTGAACTTATTTTTATTTGCATTTTTGACACGAACAATGAGACTTTGATTTTTTACATTTATTTTTTCAAAAAGTGCATTTTTTTCTATTTTTTTATAAAAAAGAAGATATTTTATTTGTTCTCGTATTTTAATATTATTTTCTATTTCTTTATCATAATTACTTATAATCGAGTTTGTTTGAATCATTGTAGAGGGTAAATTATATTGTTTTTTTATATTTTGTACTTCCTTTGTATTTTTAATAATTTCATCGTTGTATATTAATATTTTAAAAATATTTACGCAAGACAATAAGAATAAAAAAGAGAGTAATAAATAAATGTATTTTTTACTAACAAGACTTTTATAAAGGGTTAATTCTACTTTTGTTTTTGAGAGTTTAAGTTCTTCTAAATTCTTAGTAAGAACAGGTGCATTTTCAAAGGGTATGTTTTTAGGTACTTTTACTAAAATAGAATTAACATACGTAAACATCGTCTCATTTAAAACAAAGGATTCATAAGGTTGAAATTCATTTTGTGCAAAATAAATATCTTTAATATTAGAAATTGGAATTTTTAACTTTTGAATATGATTAAAAATCTCATCATTATTGTATGCAAAACATAAAAAAACTTTATCTTCTAATTTTATTGTTTGATAAGAATAATCATTTTTAGGCAAAAATTCTTCAAATAGGGAAGGCAATAGATCAAGAGCAGAAGATACAGATTTAACGGGTAATTCAAAAATTCTTGCCCAGTAAAAATCAGGAGATAAAATCAAAGACATTCTTTTATTCTCAATAATTTTTTTAGTTTCTTTTTCTAAAAATAAGACCTTTATTTTCTTACTTGAAAGTGAAATCAAAATCAATTACTCCTGTTTTATATATCTTTTTTTCTAAGTCTAATATAAAGCTGGTCCTATACTCTTCTTTATTAAGTTTAAAGTACAAAGAGCATGAAAGATATTTAATATTTTTGTTTGTTTTATTTTTAGTATCATAAATTTTTCTTGGTAAAAAGCCTATTTTATCAATTAGATTATTTACTTCTTTTAGATAAGTTTTTTGACTGTAATCACTTATTATATTATTAATTTGCTTAGAGTTAATAATTGGACTTTCTACTGTGATTTTGTATTTGAGAAAGTATTGATTTACTACTTCAAGAAAGCTGCTAAAATCCCAATAGTTTTCATTAAACAGTGTTTCTGCTTTTTTTAAGAAAAGTTCTTTTTCTTCTTTCTTAATAAGACTAAAGTCATTTATATTAAGTTCTTTTTTGTATTTTGACACCTTGATTCTAAACTCAATATCTTTAATATGTAAAGGAAGGCTTATTTCTTCTTGCCCACTCTCTACTAAAGCATCATATACATCATTTTTTGAAAAATATGACAGTAGTTCTTCTTGTGCATTTTTAACTAATAATATTACTTGAGTATTGTTCTGCTCCTTATTAACAGTGTTTAAATAAGATTCGCCTGAGGATAGATTTTTAAATATAAGAATAGAAATAGCAGAGATAAATAAAAGCGTAATTAATAAAACAATGGATTTTTTCATTTTATGATATATTCATTGAAAAAATTGGCAAAAGCATTGCAATTACGATAAATCCAATAACAATACCAACAATAAGCATAAATATGGGTTCTAATAAAGACAAGAATATATTGATTTTATCTTTGTTCGCTTCATTGTATAAAGTAGCTAGGTTATTTAGGATTTCACTTAAGGTACTTGTTTCTTCTCCTATAGCAATAGCGTGAACAAAAGCCGCATCTAACTTATAATGTTTATTATTGTCCAAAATCTTTGAAAGTTTTTCTCCTTCAACTATTTTACTGGCACCTTCTTCAAATATCTTTTTAATAAGTAAGTTGTTTAGAATATTAGAACTTAACTGTACTGCTTGAACAAAAGGAATTCCAGAGCGCATTAGAATAGAATTCATATAAGAAAAACGGCTAAGTTCACCTAGTTCTAATAAAGCAGAGAAAAAAGGTATTTTTAAGAGATATTTATCAATAAAATATTTAAACCCTTCATATTTTTGAAGACAATAAAGGAAAGCAAAAATACTAAAAAGAAGAAAAATACACAGGTAAAAAAAGTTCTTCTCAAAAAAGTCACCTAAGTTAATAACAAATATAGTAATGGCTGGTAGTTCTTGGTCAAGCTGATCAAAGACTGCAGTAATTTTTGGAACAATAAAAGAGAGCATAAAGCCCACCATTAAAAAAGAAATCCCTAATATAAACATAGGATAGATCATAGCTTGTGAAATTTGTTTTTTAATTCTATCTTGTTCTTTTAAAAAAGTGGCTAATTCTAATAATACACCTTGAAGCAGGCCTCCATCTTCTGAAATTTTAATACTTTGTTTATAAAACTCTGGTATTTCAAAAATATTTTGCTCATCAAGTGCCGTATAGAAATTTTTTCCTTCATCTAAAAATGTATGTAAAGAAGAAAAAAAATCACTGAGTTTTTTGTCTTTTTTGTAAGACTTGGAAAGTAATTTAAGGGCGTTAATCAGAGAAACGCCTGCTTTTAAATAGATACTTAAATCTCTGCTAAATGTTGATAATAAGGTATTATTGATTTTTCTTTTATTAAAGCTAAAATACCTTGTATTGAAGATAACCTCATCTTCTTCTATACTTTTTATATAAATCTTTTTGTTTTTTATTTTTGCTTTTGCATTAAGTAAAGAGCTGGCTTCTATTTTTGCTTTTATTTTATTGCCCTCATAATCAATTCCAGTATATTTAAAAAGCATCACTTACCTCCATTTTTAAATTTTCGTAAGAATCTTCATATGCACCTAAGGTTTCAAATACGCTGACTTCATCTTTGATTGAATTATAAAAATAAAATAAGGAATTGGCCTCAAGAAGAAGGTCTTTACTTTTGTAGTCTTTATCAAAGGAGAGTTCAAAAACAACAGAATAAGAAATATTATCTATTGTAATATCCAAAAACTCTAGGATTTCATTGTTTTGATATACAACAGGAAGAGAAGAAAAAAGATTTTTTACTTCAAAATTCTCTACCATCTTATTATCTACGAAAATATAACAAGTAGTATCGGTACAAGAGAAGGTGAGATTTTCCTCGTAATCGAAATTTTTTTTAAGATAACTTTTTATATTTATCAAGCTTAGTATTTCTTTTTTGTCCGAATACAAAGTCATTTTTGGTACAAATAAAGTATAGGTAAGTGAAATTAAAACAATAACAAGTATTAATTCAACTAAAGAAAAAGATGGTTTTTTATTTACTGCATTTACTGTAATAAATGTCATCGCTCACACTTTCTTTTTTATCTGGTCCAAAAGAAATCAAATCAAACTTTTCATTGTTATGAGTATAAATATATTCATTTTTCCAAGGATCTTTTGGTAACTGACCTTCATCAAAATACTTTTTTGAAGATAATATTTTAAGCCCTTCTTGTGTGCTTGGATAGGTACTATTATCTATTTTATACAATTTTAATGTTTGTGAAATACTCTTCATTTGAATACACACGATTTTTGCTTTTGATTCTTCTCCTTTACCAATTAAGTTAGGCAGTACCAAAGTGGCTAATAATCCTAAAATAAGGATAACTACAATTAATTCCATCAACGAGAAAGCATTTTTCAAATTTTTTCCTAAGGCATCTAAATATACGTAAAGAGATAAGTATGATGTCAAATTTTATTTACAAAATAGCATAAAAATGGTAGCTAAGTTTATTATTGTATTTTAATAGAAATTTTCTTTAATAAAGATTTAAATTATTCTTACGAATTAGTGGTACTAATAGTGATAGTAAAAAATATAAATTAAGGAATAAGAGAATAAGGCAATTATTAAGATAAACAAGCAATATTTTTGTTAAAAAGTATTCAATGGCTAAAATATATTAAAGTTTCAAGCAGTTAAATTCACAAAAGTAGGTAAAAAAATTAGTCACTTTTAGATTAATGTTACAAACCAGAAGATGAATCACCATCAAAAGGAGAGGAGGAAGATGCTGTGTCATCCACACCTTCTTTTTTCTTGCTACTTTTTTTTGTCTGAAAATTCTTTATTGATAACTTAAAGAAAAAATACAATGTAATTGTTCCAACAATTATATATATTAATATTTCCAAATTATGTCCTACGTTTTAATCTCATAACTTATTTAACCAACAAATATGCCCCAGCCAATCCCATAATAGAACCAGCCCCTCTGTTTAATTTTTTAACTGAAGATTCTTTTGTTAATAATTGTCTTGCTCTGTGTGCAGAATAAGATATCAAGACTAGGCCACACATCAAAGCAAAAAAGGTTATTGCTGAAACTATCACCATGTCATTCGTATTTAAAGCAGTTAAATCCACAAACGTAGGTAAAAAAGCGATATAAAAAATAATCACTTTTGGATTAGAAGCTGAAATTAAAAAACCCTTTGAAAAGTTTGTAAAAAAAGATGCATAAGATTTTTTTACACTTTTTACATTTTTTTCTATAGGTGCAGTAAAAATCTTATATCCCAAATACATTAGATACAAGCCCCCTGCAATTCTAATAAAATCAAAAACGCCTGCATAATTTGTAGCAATAGATACTAAACCATAAAAAGCAAGTATTAAATATACGACATCAGAAACAGCCATTCCAATACCTAAAGAAATGGATGTCCTCATGCCATTACTTAATGAATTTGAAATCAATGCAAAAACACCAGGACCTGGTGTAATTCCAAAAATAAATATAGCGAATGCGAATGTAATCATGCTTTCATATGACATGGTTTTTCCTTTTTTGAGAAGTATAACAAAAATCTAAGACTTTTGCGCTTTTATTTTTTTATCATCCATATTGATATGAACAAGAGCTGCTAAAATAGCTAAAAACACTGATGCCCACCAAATACTATCATAAGATCCTCTTTCATCATAAACAATACCACCTATCCAAGCGCCTGCAAAACTTCCTAATTGATGAAATAAAAATACGATTCCATATAAAGTACCCAAGGCTTTAATTCCAAATATTTGAACAACCATACCAGAAGTTAAAGGAACAGTAGCTAACCAAAGAAGTCCAATGCAAGCACCAAATAATAAAGCCGTAGTGTCATTAAATGGTAAAATTAACATTAATGCAAATACAATAGATCTTAAAGAATACAGTATTACTAAAAGTTTTCTTTTTGAATACCTATCCCCTAAATATCCAAAAGTAAAGGAACCAATAATATTAAATAAACCAATAAAAGAAAAAGCAAGCATTGCAATTGAAGCAGAAATTCCTTCATCGCTTAAATACGTAGGAAAATGCGTCGCAACAAAAGCAACATGAAAACCACAAACAAAAAAACCAATATTTAAACGTATATAACCACTGTGCGTTTTAGAGACTTTTAAAGCATGTTTTAGTGTAATTTCTTCTGTACTTGCACTTACATCATTTTTTGCATCTACTTTCATTAAAGCACCTGCAATCAACATTAAAAGCGTAAACAAACAAAAGATGTAAAAAACCTGATTACTCTCAAAGTTTTCTAAGAGTTTTTGAGTAAGAGGAATAAAAATAAACATTCCAAAAGAACCAGCAGCAGTTGCTAAGCCAAATACAGTACTTCTTACATTTGCAGGCACTACTTTTGCAATGATTCCTAATACTACCACATAAGTAGAGGCACTTAAAGCAAGCCCAATTAAAAATCCTAAACTAAGATACAAACCATAAGCATCACTAATAAGCGTAACAGCATATAAGCCAAGAGTATATAAAAATGAGCCAATAATTAGTAGTTTATAGCCCCCATATTTATCTGCTAAATATCCCACGAAGGGCTGGGCTAAACCAAATAAAAGATGTTGTATTGCTAAGCTTAAACCAAAAGATGCTCTTGAAATATCTAAGCTTTTTTCAAAGCTTGGTAAAAACATTCCAAAACTTTGTCTTACTCCCATGGCAATTATTAAAGTAAATATTCCTAAAGCAATTATTTTATACATCAAATATTTTTGGCTCAATTTTTTATCCTGTATTTCTAGATTAAAAGGAGTATAACAAATACAAACTCAAAGTCAGTTTTTTGTATGATGTGCTTTATGAAAACAGCACACAATCACTTACAACTTATTTTATTATTAGCACTTTTATCTTCGGTAACTCCTTTAGCTATTGATGCGTATCTACCAGCCATTCCTTCTATGGCAAAAGACTTTGGTGTATCCATTTCTAATATTGAAATTACTATTAGTATTTATTTATTCTTTTTTGCTTTTGGACAGTTCTTAGGAGGAATATTATCCGATAGAATGGGCAGAAAAAATACAGCTATGTTAGGTCTTTTTGGCTTTTGTATTTCTTCTTTTACATTATTTTTAGCAAATACTCTTGAACTGCTGTATATTTTTAGAGGTATACAGGCATTTTTTGGAGCAATGGCTGTTGTAAATACGGGTGCAATTGTTCGTGATTTATTCAAAGGCAAAGAAGCTGCAAAAGTTTTTTCAACTATTGCATCTATTATGATGATAGCACCTATGATTGCACCTACGTTAGGTTCTCTTGTTATTTCATTTTTTGTATGGAATTATATTTTCTTATTTTTAGGAATTTATTCTCTTTGTGTTCTACTTTTAATTTATTTTAAACTTCCAATAACAGGAGAGAGAAGTAATACCAAAATAATTCAAGCCTATCTTAATGTTTTAAAACACAAACAAGCAATTGCTTATATTCTAGCTGTATCTTTTGCTTTTGCAGGAATGTTTATTTTTATTCAAAAAAGCCCTTTTATTTATATGGAATATTTTTCTATCTCACAAGATGTTTTTCCTTTATTTTTTGCTGCAAATGTACTCATGATGATTATTTTTACACGTATTAATATCAAACTTATTAAAGATATCCCTCCCTCACAAATATTAAAATATGGAATATATTTACAAATATTTGCTGGCCTTGTTTTAATAGGTATTTCGTTTAACCCTAACTTGTATGCTGTACTTATTTTCTTGATGTTATACATAGGTTCTTTAGGGTTTATTTTTGGAAATGCAATGGCTTGTGCTTTGGATTTTTTTAAAAAAGATGCAGGGGTTGCAAATGCTGTTATTGGAATTAGTGAGTTTTTTATTGGAGGCTTTATTGGTTTTTTAGCTTCATTAATTGAAACAAGTACGCTAACTCCAATTTTTATTATGATGAGTTGTACTGCACTTTTGGCTTTATTTGCTTTAAAAAGATAAAAGTTTTAGGCTTTTATCTTTTCTTTAAAAGTAAAGAATTTTGTTTTTTTATTTATTTTTGCTAATAAGATCACTGCAAATATACCTAAGTAGGTAAATTGTAAAATTGATAAAGATTTTTGTGCCATTACAAAATGAATTGTTGTTAGAATTAATACTAAATACAAAACCTTATGATATTTATTGTATTTTTTGAATAATATTTTAGTAGAGGTTACACTCATAAATACTAAAGCAGTAAAAGAAATCATGCCTAAATATATAAAAGGTTTATCCAAGGTTTCTTCTAGTGCAAACAATACATCCAATTCCATATCTAAAATCAAAAAATTTGCCATATGTAAAAAAGCATAAAAAAAGCCAAACAAACCAATTAAACGACGATGTTTTACAAGTTTTTTAAACCACAAAGAAAGTGTTGTTGTTAAAAACAAAATAGCGATCGCAGCTGTTCCTGTAATAGAATAAATATACTTAATAGGGTCACTTGCGTTTTGAAAAATAAACAACTCAAGTAACATATATGATAAGGGTAAAAAAGCTACAAACCAGATAATCTTTTTCATTAAAAATTCTTTGTTAAGTCCATATCTTTATACATATGTCCTACTTCTTTTTCATAGCCATTAAAAGCTAAGGTTTTTTTCTTGAAAAATGAGCCTAAAACTCTTTCTCTTTTTTGTGTCCATCTTGGATGATCCACTTTTGGATTCACATTAGCATAAAAACCATATTCATTTTTATTTTGCGCTTGCCAGGTATTTAAAGGCTCTTCCTCTAAAAAAGTGATTTTATCAATGGATTTTATTGACTTAAAACCATATTTCCAAGGCACTACTAAACGAATAGGTGCTCCATTTTGTCCTTCTAGTGTTTTTCCATATAAACCAACAGCTAAAAGAGTCAAGGGATTCATTGCTTCATCCATACGTAAACCTTCTACATAAGGATAAGTAATAGATGAAAATACGCCTCTGCTTTGATCGGGAAACATTTCGGTATCATATTTGGTTGTAAATTTTACATATTTAGCTTTAGCTTGTGGCTCTACATCTTCTATTAATTTTTTTAATTCAAAACCAATCCAAGGCACAACCATAGCCCATCCCTCAACACATCTGAATCTATAGATTCGCTCTTCTAGCGCGTATTTTTTAATTAAATCTTGTACATCAATAGTAATAGGATTTTTAACCAAACCATCAATTGTAATTTTCCATGAACTTGTATCCATATCTTTTGCTAAATCTTTTACTTTCTCTTTGGAAGTAGTAAACTCATAAAAGTTGTTATAAGAAGTGATTTCTTTGAAAGTATTTAATTTTAAATCATTTTCATTTGCATCTTTTAAATATTTTAGGTTTGATAAAGGTAAATTTTCTTTTGCCATAAGATCAACCAAAGCAGAGGAAGCAACAATACTAGCAGCTCCTAATTTTAAAAAGTTTCTTCTTTTGTTAAATAAAATCTCTGAGGTAACATCTTTTGCGCTTAACTTCTTCATGTGAATCCTTTATATATACCCTAGTATATACAAAGAATATAAAGCCTTTGTTTATTAAAAAAAAAGAGTGTTATTTTAATAAAATCTTTAGATATTTAAACGACCAGGTACATAAAGTTAGTAATAACAATAAAAGAGTCATGTTAAGGAAAAAAAGATACAAAGAACTTGTATTAATCAATAAAGCAGAAATAAATCTAAAAATTACCAAAACTTGAAGAAAAATAAAACAATAAACACTTACTTTATTAGCATAGGGTGTTTGTCCTGAATGTCCAAGTACTACTCTTGTAGCAAAACCAATAAGAATACTAAGAAAAAAACCCAAAGCAAAAATATGAATAACTGCTTTTTCAATATAAATCTCATTTAAAGAAAAAAGGGACTCACAAATGGAAACAAAAAAACCAATAGGAATCCATAACAAAGAAAGATGTAAAATCCATAAAATAGCTTCACTTTTTCTAATAGGAAGTTTCCATCTCAACAACTCTTTTGTAAAAAATACAAATAAAGGAATATCTGCTAGAAGATTTAAAAGTAAAGAATCAAAGCTCATGATTATGACTTTTAAAAACAATAAAGTATATACAATTTCCATTAGGTACTTTGATTTATTTATCACATAAGCAGGCGTTTTGCCACGCGTAAAAAAAGGCACCATCCGTTGTGATACTGCAAAAATCAAAGAAAATAAATAAAGGTAAAAACCCGCATTTAAAGAAAAAGAATGTATTAATGCAGAATATTCAAATGGCAAAGAAGAAAGAAAGTATAAAAAATGAGCACTAAGGCCCGTAAAAAAAGAGATTAATATCCATTTTGCATCTTTTTTATCTTCTACTTTTGATTCTTTATAAAGTCCATACAATAAAAGAAAACTAAAAACCTGTGCTAAAAAAATAAAGAAAGCAAAAAGCATATAATAAGAAAAAGATAAAAGAAGTGCTAAGAAAAAGGAAGCTGTTGCAAAAAAGTAAATATAAAAATGTTTGATATAACTTTTTCTTGTAATAAAAGACGTATTTAAAAAACGAGGGAAAACAGTATATAAAAAACCAATAAAAAACTGTGGGAAAACTACAAATATCAAAGCATAAGAATGATAGTCATGTAAAGATGCTTCAAGATAAATAAGTGAAGAATAATTTAACAGCAACAAAAAGAGGAAAAGCAATAAAAAAATAAGCGCAGTTGAAAAAAAGACCTTGTGTGCTTGAGAAGAAAAAGAAGAAAACCAAGATAAAAACATAAGACATCCTAAATATGTTAAAAAACATTTAAAGGAGTATATCAGGCTCTTATCTTAATATCCTTGACTAAAAACAATATGTTTAAGCGTTTTTTATCGCTTCATATATTTTTTTGTAATTAGGCTCATGTGTGATATCATCACAAAGTTCTTTATATACAATAATTCCCTTTGTATTTACAACAAAAATAGCTCTTGCACATAAACCTTCTAAAACAGAATCATCAATTAAAACGCCATAAGCATTTGAAAATGCCTTATCTCTAAAATCAGAAGCTATGTTTATATGCTCAATGCCTTCTGTTGTACAAAAGCGTCCCATTGCAAAAGGCAGATCTTGTGAAACAACACTTACTTCTACCCCTTTTAACGAAGATGCTTTTTCATTAAATTTTCGTGTTTCTTCAGCACATACGTCTGTATCTAAAGAAGGCACAGATGCAATGATTTGAATACAATCTTTTTTTCCACCTACTTGTATATCTTTTAAATCTTGCGTACATAAAGTGATACAGGGAGCAGCATCACCTACATTTAATAAGTTACCACTTAAGTTAACAAGTTGTCCTTTAAGTTTAGTTGTAATCATTGTTTCCCTTTTGCCTAACAAACACTAATAGTATTTGAAGTTAATATAATTTTTTTATTTTCTATTAATTTAGTAAGTGTTGCTTTAAAAGATTTTTTACTAATTCCAAAAACATCTTTAATATCTTCGGCATCACTTTTGTAAGTAAATCCAAGCTCCCCACCATTTTGTTTTAAAATATCCAAAACTTTTTCTTCAATATCATTAACATTTTTTTCGCCAATTTTCTGTAAAGAAACGTCCATTTTTCCATCGTCTCTTACATATTTAACATAAGCTCTTTTAGAGCTTCCAATTTCAATGTTTTCAAAAATTTCATTGTGAAAAATCATACCTTCGTATTTTCCATTTACAACAAGCTTATATCCTAAAGGACTTTTTGCATAAACAACCACATCAAGTTCATCATTTTTTTTGAACGTTTTAGGCGCATCTTCTAAAGAAAACTTTTCAGTTCCAATGAGTCTTCCTGTATGTTCATCTTCTACTATACGAACAACTCTTGTTTGTCCTACGCTAAAGCTTGATTTTTGTTTGTTTTTAGGTACTAATAAATCTTTTGGAAGATCAATATCTACAAAAGCACCAAAAGGAAGTAAATCAACTACTTCTACTGAAACAATATCTCCTAAAAGTCCTTTAGGAGTTAAGGTAGTTGAAATAAGTCTGTCTTCTGAATCTGTGTAAATAAACACTTTTATGTCATTTCCTACATGCATATCATTTGTTATATATGCATTTGGAAGTAAAACTACTTCTTCATCTTCTGCTATTAAATACAAGCCTGGTTCTGTAACTCTATCAATACGAAGCGTATTAATTAATCCTAATTCTATTCTTTGGTCCATGTTTTTCCGTTTTTACAAATGTAAATTTGTTTTTCTTTATTATAGCTAATATTTTTTTCTTATTGTTTTATTTTTTCAATACTTTTCGCAAAAAACAGACAAAATACAGAAACAAGTATAATACTTGCACCTGAACTAATATCATAATAATAAGACAGTAACAAACCAATAACAGTAAATAAGGCAGCAAAAAAGGAAGATAAAAACATCATTTTTGAAAGATTATTTACGTACATTAAAGAAATATACGTAGGAATGGTTAATAAAGCAATTACCAAAATCAATCCCACTACTCTAATAGCTGCAACTATACATAAAGCAGCCATTACAAGAATAAGTGTATAAAAGAATTTAACACTAATACCTCTTAAACTTGAAAATTGAGCATCATAAGAAACAGAAAGAATTTCTTTGTAGAAATAAAGCAGTAAAGAAATAAGAAGAACATCTAAAACAAACATATACAGAATGTCATTATAAGAAACAGCAAGAATTGACCCAAATAAATAAGACATTAAGTCTACATTATAACCAGGGGTTAAATCTACAAAAACAATACCAATGGCCATACCAGCTGCCCACATAATACCAATAATGCTGTCTGCTTTGTTTCTATTGTTTAACGTAATAATAGCCACAATAATAGCTGATATTACTGCAAAAACAGTTGCGCCAAATAATACAGGAAGACCTAAATAAATGGCAAGACCAATTCCTCCATAAGAACTATGAGCAATTCCACCTGCTAAAAAAGTAATACGGTTAACAACAATTAGTGAGCCTATGACACCTGAAATAATTGAAAGCAATAAACCTGCAAGTAAGGCATTTTGGAAAAACTCATAACTTAAGGCTTCAAGCATTTTGCTCTCCTTTAAAAATCTGCATATTAATGTTCATGATTACACTCATGTTTTATATTTTGTCCTAAGGCACTTAATAATTCTACTTCACATAAATGTTCCGATTTGTTGTTTAAAGTTTTTGATACATTATCAAGAGAATGGAAAACCAAATTTTTATTCACATGGGCTACATTTTTTGCATAGTTTAACAAAACAGAAATGTCATGAGAAATAACAATAATACTCATATTTTTGTTTAGATTTTCTAATAAGTCATACACATCTTGTTGACCTTTTACATCAATACTGGCCGTTGGCTCATCTAAGAATAATATTTCAGGATGTGAGCATAAGGCACGTGCGATAAACACTCTTTGCCTCTGTCCTCCACTTAAAGAACCAATTTTTGAATCTTTAAAATCTGCCATCTCTACTTGGCGTAATGAATGCATTCCACATTCTATATCTTCTTTTGAATAACCAAAAAGTCTTCTTTTTTTAACTTGATGGCCCATTAAAACTACTTCTAAAGCAGTAATAGGAAAATCCAAATTTAAATTGGTATTTTGGGGAACATATCCAATAACAGAATCATCAATATGATATGAAATCATATTTTTTTTACTTTTTAGGATTTTAAGTATGAGTTTTACTAAGGTTGTTTTTCCACCACCATTGGGGCCTATTATGGCTAAAAAATCATTTTTCTTTATCTCTAAAGAAATATTTTCCAATACAGGTGTTTTATCATAAGCAAAAGATAAATTATTAATTTTAATTAGCGTTTTCAAATTTTACACTTTTTTTCGAATTATACTAAAAGCTAAGTCTTTTGTCAATTAAGAAGTTCTTTTATATCTTCCCACAAAAGGCCCAAGTATTCATGAAAAGAGACTTCTGTTTTATTTAAAGAAGAAGCCATAGGAAGAGATAAATAATAACTGTCTTTTACTAAAAAACGTGTAGGCGCAGCTATCACATTTAAACCCTCTTTTTCAAAAATTTTCATAGCTCTTTTCATATGATAAGCAGACGTCACTAAAAAGAATTTTTCATTTTTTACAATGTCTTTTACACTTAGGGCTTCTTCTTTTGTATCTTTTGGTGATTCTTGAATTAAAATATCACCTTGTGGAATTCCCAAAGAGATTAATTTATTAGCATTTATAATTGCTTCAGAAACCTCACCTCTTCCTCTATAACCAGAAGTAATAATCTTAGAGCCTTTATTTAAATAATACAAACGCAAAGCTTCATAGGCTCTGCTTTCATAATCTCCTCCTAAAAGCAAAATATACTGTGCTTTTTGTTCTAAACTTACTTTTTTATAAGTATTTTCTAGGGGTGCCAATACTTTATTAGATATTGGACTATAGGAAATAAAAAATATCCAAAGAAATGAAAGGCTTAAAATAATTTTAGCTTTTTTATAAGAGTTAAAATATAAAAAAATCAAACCAATAAACGCCAAAATAAGTCCTAAAGATAAAGGCATTAAAAAAGCAGATATGATTTTTTTAAGTATAAAAGTAAATTCCATTATTTTTCCTATAGTAGATTTTTACGTCAACAAAAATATATTATATTATTTTTCTTTTACTAACTCTTCAATAAAAGAAACAAATTCGTCTGAGTCATTAACGCAAGGGCAGACTTTATAATCACTGATACCATGAGATTTTGCAATTTCTCTGTATTCAATGTCAAGTTCAAACATTGTTTCTGAGTTATCAATGATAAAAGCAATAGGATAAATTAAAACACGTTCATTTTTAAATTCTTTTAATTTATCATCTAAAGAAGGTGTAATCCATTTCAAAGGCCCTACTTTTGACTGATATGCTAAATTAATAGAAGAAAACTCAAGGTCTTCTTTTTTTAATTTTTCTATTAAAAGCGATACATGTTCTACTACTTGTTCTTGATAAGGATCCCCTGCATCAACTATTTTTTGAGGTAAACCA
>Ga0105355_10002602_pt1 | contig 16171 bp, 18 predicted proteins | sample GOMGulsemesocosm_2_FD_83508 | JGI IMG/M metagenome (GOLD analysis project Ga0105355, IMG submission 83508) | Methane-oxidizing microbial communities from mesocosms in the Gulf of Mexico - GOM9C Gulf of Mexico | ecosystem: Environmental > Aquatic > Marine > Cold seeps | place: Gulf of Mexico... | reverse complement strand
GTTGGTTCATCAAGTAATAATAAGTTACCGCCACTTTTTAGCAATTTAGCTAGATGAACACGGTTACGCTCACCACCAGATAAGTTTCCAATATGTTTTTGTTGATCGGCACCTTTAAAGTTAAAACGGCCTAGGTAAGCACGTGAGGACGTTTCATAATTACCGACAGTAATCATATCTAAGCCATCAGATACTTCTTCCCAAACTGTTTTTTTAGGGTCCATATCGTCGCGCATTTGGTCAACATAGGCGAGCTCAACGCTTTTACCTAAGGTGACTGTTCCTGCATCAGGCTCTTCAAAACCAGCCATCATACGGAATAAAGTAGTTTTACCTGCGCCATTGGGGCCAATAATCCCAACAATGCCTCCCGGTGGTAGTTTAAAGCTAAGGTCTTCAACCAATAACTTTTCACCAAAACCCTTTTTGATATTCTCAATATCAATGACTACATCACCTAAGCGTGGACCTGGTGGGATATAAATTTCTTGAGTCTCACTACGCTTTTGTACTTCTTTAGAAGAAAGTTCATCAAAACGAGCAAGTCTAGCTTTGCTTTTTGAATGACGACCTTTAGCACCAGAACGAACCCATTCAAGTTCAGTTTTTAAAGCTTTCTGACGTGCAGATTCTTGTTTAGACTCTTGAGCTAAGCGTTTTTCTTTTTGCTCTAGCCAATTAGAATAGTTTCCTTCCCATGGAATCCCCATTCCTCTATCGAGTTCTAAAATCCAGCCAGCAACATTATCTAAAAAGTATCTATCATGTGTTACAGCAACCACTGTCCCCGTATAATCATGTAGAAACCTTTCTAGCCAAGCAACAGATTCAGCATCTAAATGGTTAGTAGGCTCATCAAGTAACAGCATATCTGGTTTAGACAGTAACAAACGACACAGAGCAACCCGACGTTGTTCACCACCTGATAGTTTTGTTACATCTGCATCCCAAGGAGGAAGACGTAGCGCATCAGCTGCAATTTCAAGTGTTCTTTCCAGTTCCCAAGCACCTGCATTTTCAATTTTTTCTTGTAAATCCGCTTGTTCTGCTAGTAAAGAATCAAAGTCTGCTTCTGGATCAGCAAAGGCATCATTTACTTGATTATAGCGATCAACAATGGCTTTAATTTCAGCAACACCTTCTTCAACATTACCTCGAACATCTTTTGTTGGATCAAGCTCTGGTTCTTGAGCAAGGTAACCAATCTTAATTCCTTTCTGAGGAATTGCTTCACCTTCAATTTCAGTATCAAGGCCAGCCATGATTTTAAGTAATGTTGATTTACCAGAACCATTTAAACCAAGAACACCAATTTTTGCACCAGGAAAGAAAGATAGAGAAATATCTTTAAGAATATGTTTCTTTGGTGGGACAATTTTACCCACACGATTCATTGAATAAATATATTGAGCCATTGTTTTTTCAATTAAATAAAAAAGGCTATTATTTCACGTTTAATCTACGGATTAAACTTTGTTCACCAGATTTCATTACTCGACGATGATTCCATTCAAAAATTGGCTGAAAAATGACTGCTAGATAAGACATCCATGGCTTATTAGTTTCTACATCCCATTCGAATTGAATACTAGTAAAATTATTTTTTTGTATTAGTCTACAGCTCCCAGAACCCTTTAAATCACCAGTCGCAGTAAATTCTATTAATTGATAGGGGACAACTTGGGTGGTGTGAAGTTGAAAAATCAGATGATAGGGAAGACATGTACTCCAAATATATTTATGTAAACTGTTAACGCCGGATTTATTACCAGGTTTAATTTCAATAACCTTATCTACATATCCCCACCATTCAGGCCAGGCTTTAAGGTCAATAATACTAAACCAACAGGTTTCAATGGGAGCTGGGATATTCCATGTTGTGCTTAAATGAAAAGTAGTCATATTGATCAAAGTGTTTAATATTTAATATCAACTATAAAATAACTACTTTGTATAAACTCATTTTTAATACTGACTTCATCATCAACTGTTTTCTTTAATAAAGCTTTCGCTAAAGGTGAGTCCATACTGATAAAACCTTTACTTGAATCATGTTCATCTGGCCCCACTATTCGATAGATAACTTCTTCACCATCTTCTTTTTCTAAAGTGACCCAAGCTCCAAAAAAAACTTTATCCTGATCATCAGGTTTTTTAGAAACAACGGTTAATGATGGCAAACGTTTTTGTAAAAAGTGTATTCTGTAATCAATCCCACGAAGTTCTTTTTTTCTGTAAATATATTCAGCATTTTCTGAACGATCGCCTTCAGCTGCGGCAGCAGTGATTGCTTTTACAACATGTTTTCTTTTATTCCATAGGTTTTTTAGCTCTAACTCTAGGGTTTGATAGCCCTCAGAGCTAATATAGGGAGAAGATTTTGGTCTAGGGGGTTTCCAACGCGACATGATGATTTATAATAGTTATTTTTTTGATTGATTAATAAGGTTTTACATGCAAATTACAGATAAGTTAGCTGTTTCTATACACTATATACTAACAAATGGAGCTGGTGAGGAATTAGATAACTCTAGAAATGAAGAGCCAATGGTTTATTTGCATGGTTTTGGTCAAATTATTCCTGGGTTGGAAAGTGCATTATTAGGTAAAGAAGTATCTGATAAATTCAAAGTAACTATCGCTCCAGAAGATGCTTATGGTGAAAGAAGAGATGATATGTTGCAAACTGTACCTATGGACATGTTTGCTGATGCAGACAAAGTTGAAGTAGGTATGCAGTTCCATGCTGATGCTTCTAATGGAGTTAGCGTTGTTACTGTAACGAATGTTGAAGATGACCAGGTAACTATTGATGGAAACCATCCTTTAGCGGGTGAAACTTTAACTTTTGATGTTGAAGTTATGGATATTAGACCAGCAACTGAAGACGAATTAAGTCATCAGCATGTTCATGGTGAAGGTTGTAACCATTAAGATCTAGTATAAGCGCGAAGAATGCACTGATAAAGTGCTTCTTCGTGTTCTTTAGGAGTAGCTAAAGTTAATTATGCTTATTTTTTATAAGACTAAGGAAGCAGGCTGTTGCAATCCCTGATGATGCAAACATCATACACATCACCATAATTTGGTATCTTGCTGCGATAAAGGGGGAAATACCAGAAAGAATCTGCCCCGTCATCATACCGGGTAAAGACACTAAGCCAACAGCAAACAACATATTAATAGTTGGAATAAGTGCCGCATTAAAGGCAATATTGCGAGCTTGTAAACTATCAGTATTATTTTGGGTTTCTGATTGGAATCGTTCTGCCGCTAAGCTAAGACTATTCATAGAGTTAGCAAGGATCATTCCTCCTAATGGAATGATATATCTAGGTTCATACCAAGGGGTTAATTCTAATACACCCTCAACAATTGTGAAAAGAGTCACAATACCTGCAATACCTAAGGATAATAAAGCTTTAAAAAACCATTGTCTGCGATGTTTTTTAACAGTCCCTAAAGCAATCCAGCTTGAAAATATCAACATAAACGATAATATTGCAACCGTCACTTGAGCTGAATCAGTGGCAAAAATTGAATTAAGGAAATAGCCAATTGCAAGTAATTGAATAAGCATCCTTGCCATTGCATACAATGAATGGGAAGTATTTAGTCGCCATTTTGCAATAATTACCAATACAATTAAGACAGGAATTAATATATAGGCTAAATTTTGTAATGGGATTGTTTCAATCGAATTCATAATTTTGAGGTTTTGTATGCGTTATCTAATTTTACTATGCTTGGCTGTTCCATTTCATACATTTGCTGAAACATCTTTATGGAAAGTGACTAAAGGAGATTCTACATTATTTATTGGGGGCACTATTCATGTATTAAGTCGTTCTGATTACCCCTTACCTAATGAGTTTTCTCAAGCTTATAAACAGTCTCAACGTATTGTTTTTGAAACTGATATGAAGGCAATGGAAAAACCAGATGTTCAGCAGAAATTAATTAATCGATTAATGTATCCCAAGAATCATTCCTTAAATGATTATATTAATGATGAAACATACAAACTATTAAGTGATTATTTGTTAACACAAAATATGTCGGTTGATATGTTTAAGCAATATAAGCCTGCAATGGTTGTAATGACTTTATTAATGATCGAATTACAAAAGTTAGGTCTGGCTGATACAGGTGTTGATAAGTATTTTAGTGAAATTGCAGCTCAGGATGGAAAGTCTTTGGGTATGTTAGAAACTATCGAAACCCAGTTTAATGTACTAGAAAACTTAGGCAAAGGAATGGAAGATGAAATGATTCTAAGTACCATTTCTGAAATTAAAGAATTACCATTGTTAATGGGAGCAATGAAAAAAGCTTGGCGTGCTGGAAATATGAAAGAACTTGAATTAATAAGTGCTGCGCCAATGAAAAGTGATTACCCTGATTTATATCAGGCATTATTAATTAATAGAAATAATGCCTGGCTTCCCAAAATTGAAAAATTATTACTTACCCCTGAGATTGAGTTGGTTTTGGTGGGGGCACTTCATCTTGTTGGACAGGATGGAGTGCTGTCTCAATTACAGAGCTTAGGTTATAAAGTTGAAATTTTTAATTAGGCTGTAGAGACAAGGCATGCCTTGTCTCTACTTTGGATGGAAATTGAACACGATTAGTTATCAAAAGTTATGGAACAATTAATTAGGACAAAAATACCGATAACAATTTAGTAACACTTATCATCCCATTTTTTACATGTGATTCTATTTCATCCATTGAAATTTCACCTTCTGATTTACCTGCTGCCCAGTTGGCAATAACAGCAATCGCGGCGTAATCAATATTCAGTTCTTTTGCAAGTGCAGCTTCAGGCATTCCCGTCATACCTACTAAATCGCATCCATCGCGCTCCATTCGAGTAATTTCAGCTGTTGATTCAAGCCTTGGCCCTTGAGTGCATCCATAAGTACCTGTCTTTGATATCACAATGTTTTGTTGGGTGGCCGCTTGAATTAACCGTGAGCGCAATGTTTGAGAATAAGGAAATGTAAAATCAATATGAGTGACATTTTCTAAATCATCAGCAAAAAAAGTATGTTCTCTACCGTAACTGTAATCAATGATTTGGTCTGGTATTGCAATATGAGCTGGAGCCATCTCAGACGTAATCCCACCAACTGCTGCTACAGCAATAATTTCGGAAGCACCAAGTTGCTTTAATCCCCAAATATTAGCTCGATAATTAATTTTGTGTGGCGGAATAGTGTGTGGATTACCATGACGAGCAAGAAATACAACTTCTTTGCCATGAATAGAGCCTAATACATAAGGAGCTGATGGGGCGCCGAATGGAGTGTCTAGGTTTTTAGTTGAGTTAATGCTTAAGCCTTGCATTTGACTCAGCCCAGTTCCACCTATTATTGCTAGTTTTGACATTATTTTATATGTAGTAATTAATTGATACGATTATTCTTCTTTACAAGCATAAATACCGGCAGCATTTCTTAAGTAGCCTTTATAGTCCATGCCGTAACCAAATAAGTAACGGTTTTCTACTTCAAGGGCAACAAAATCAGCGGTGACTGGTTTTGAATATTCTAATATTTTATTAACTAATACAGCGCTGTATACAGTTGAAGCGCCTTGCTGTTTGCAATAATTAATAATGGCTTCAAGGGTAAAGCCTTGGTCAAGAATATCATCAACAATTAATACAGTTCTATTAGTAAGGTCAGTTTCTGGTTTATGTTTCCATTTAATTTTACCTCCAGATATTTCACTTCCATAACGACTTGCATTAATAGAATCAAAAACACATGGGATAGTTAAACGGGGTAATAATTTTCCCATTACAACAATACCCCCATTCATGACACATAAAATAACAGGGTTGCTATCTTTTAATTCACTGTTAATTTGTTCAGCCATATTTGTAATAGCTAATTCAATTTCTGATTCATCATGAAGTAAATCGGCATTTTCTTGCACTGCGGCTATTGTTTTAAGCATGAGATGTCATTGCTGTAATTTGGGTTGAAATTTGTAACCATTTATCTGTTTGCATAAGTTGTTCTCTGGATAAATCGAATTTACCTTGCATCGCATTAAGTCTTTGCTCTATTAAAGCATTTTGACTAACAGGAATACTATCCAATACTTCTGCAGCTGCAGCTGGATTATTGCAAACTAAAACCATATCACAGCCAGCATCAATCGCTAATTTTGCACGTTGCTTGAAATTGCCTATTGATGCGGCGCCTTCCATACTTAAATCATCACTAAAAACCACACCATTAAATTTAAGTTCGGAACGAAGAATTTCTTGAATCCATTTTTGTGAAAAGCCAGCAGGTAATGAGTCTATTTGTGAATAAACTACATGAGCAGGCATGATAGCTTCTAATCCTTCATCAATTAATTGTTTAAAAGGTTGAATATCTTTTTCGCGAATAGTGTTTAAATCACGCTCATCAACGGGTAGTGTTAAGTGGGAGTCTAAAGCAACCGCGCCATGGCCTGGGAAATGTTTTCCAGTAGCTGCCATTCCAGCTGAATTCATACCTTTTCTAAAGTTACTAGCTAACTGACTTGCAAGATTAGGGTCTTGAGAAAATGAGCGATTACCTATAATTTGACTAATACCACAATCAACATCCAGTACAGGAGCAAAGCTGAAATCTACGCCCAAAGCAAGTAATTCTGCGGCCATTAACCAGCCAGCTGACTCTGCTAACTCTGGTGAGTCAGAAAAACTAGCAGCAGCAGGTAAACGCGTAAAACCAGTTTGAAATCGTTGAACTCTACCTCCTTCTTGATCAACCGCAATTAGAATGTTTCCATTACGTGCAGTACGAATTTCGCTTATTAACTTTGCAATTTGCTCTGGTGAACTATAATTACGAGAGAACAATATGACAGCCCCTGTATTGGGATGATTTATATTTTTCTTTTCAGTTGTTGTGAGTGTGAAACCCTCAACATCTATCATTACAGGGCCAATAGCTTGTTTTGTCATAGTGTAATTTTAATATTAATAGTTAGTAAGGAAAGTGTATGCGAATTTTAGTCTTATGTTTAAGTTTTCTTCTATTTTTTAATACCGCTTATGCCGGTGATGAAGAGTCAGCAGAGCCAGTAATTGAATATGTAGAATTGAAACCTAAGTTTACCGTTAATTTAGAAAAAGCTGGAAAATATTTAGTAGTTAATGTTCAGCTAATGGCTGAGGGTGAAAAATATATAGAAAAGATAAAAAAGCATTTACCTGCATTAAGACATCAATTAATAATGTTATATAGTGGTCGTTCATCAACTGAATTACAAACAATGGAACAACGAGAAGCATTAAGAGTTGAAAGTAAAAAAGCAATAACTAAAGCATTGGATAAACATTCCAATTCTGATGGTTTTAGAGATTTGTTTTTTACTGAGTTTTTAGTAAATTAAAAATCCAGACCTTTAGCCCTCTCTTACCTGAGAGGGTTAGTTGAGAGGGTTTTGAATACAGTTTCAATCTCTAACTTTATTTTTTCAATTTGTTGTTCTGTATAAGGAACTGCATCAAACTTACCCCAAACAGGTGCAGGCCAAGCAATATCGGTTTTATAGCGCACAATATGATGAATATGAAGCTGGGGGACAATATTTCCAATAGCAGCAATATTCATTTTATCTGCTTTATAAAGGTCAGCCAGTATTTTAGTCAGTAGGCTAGACTCTTGTTGCAATAACTGTTGATCAATATCTGATAATTGATAAATCTCACTGATATCTGATCGCATGGGTACTAAAATAAACCAAGGGTATTGGCCATCATTAATTAGACGTAATTCAGTTAAGTTAAATTTCCCTATTGCAATACTGTCTTGTAGAAGTCTTGGATGTAATTGGAACATCATTTTATTCTCTTGGCTCTCTTTTGTTAGGAATGTGGGGATTTTAGATGTTTCACAAGTAGTGGGTCGAACCTGTTGTTAAGGCTATTCATAAAACTTATCTGTTTGGGGGCAGGCTTTAGGTACGGTGAAGGTATTCAGTAAATACTGATGAAGCTACCTTAAACAGGATTCATCATAGTTATAGAAAATACTTTCTCAATCTCTAAAGTCTACGCCTCAGTTGAATGATGAAACCAATAATTATGTTTAATTAGCCATCAAAATGAATCAGCAAACTTAGCTGCAGATATGCCTGGTATGCTCGGTAAATCACCACGCCCCGTACCCACTTTAAGCTGTGCTTTCATGCCTTTTTCCATATGTTGAGCAATATCACAATGAACTAAATAGGTATAGTTACTACTAGGAACAATAAAAGTGCCGGTTTTTTTACCTTTACCATTTACTTCAATATGAAACATACCTTCTGGATAAAGGTATTTAGGCAAACCATGAATCATCCATTGATGACGAATTTCATCTTCATTAGTGAATTCTACGGTAATACGGCTGCAAGGTTTAACTTCCCATTGGTGTTCACTTAAGCCAAAAACAGTGCCAGGGTATGGCTTGGCATGATCTATACCTGCTTTAACTTCAATGGTGACATCTTCTGAAATGGCTTTGCAGTCTTTGGGTAGCTTTTCTTTATTTTCATACATCACCATCCCTGTTACATCCATTCGCATATTGGAGCCGCAAACCATTTCGGTTTTATCCATTTGCATATTAGCTCCGCATGCCATGCCTTCCATTTTACCTGGCTGATGTTTCTCTCTAGGTATTTCTTTGGTTTCAAATGCTGTTTCTGCAGCTTGTAATCCGCTGTATAAACTACTCACGCTTAAGCCAAGCGCAACTAGTGACCCCGTTGAAATTGATTTTAGTGGCTTTTTATTAGGCATTTGTTTTCTGTGTGGTTTTTCTAATAAGAAATAGAGTGATAAGTAAAAGTAATATTTGAAAAACTAATATGATAATTTGGGTGCTATCCATTGACTCTTCATTACTTTCTTTAGCTGTTGATTCAGTTGTTTTAGCTATTTCACCATAAAGTTTGTTTTCATCAGATAAATTCCAAATAGGGTATTTTCTTTGATAAAACTCTTTAGTAAAAAAAGGACTGACATCGACACCTTGTACTTTGGGCATTCCATTTGGCCCAAGAAATGATTCAAACACTACACTGCTGATATGCCCACCTGGGTAGACACCATCAGTAGTTACACCTAACTCATTGTGGTCATGAAATGTCCATATACCTTCACCCATATTGTTAAGGCCATCATTACGGGCATACAATTCTAAATCAGCTCTTTGAGCTGGGCCTAAAGTAAAGACATCTCGTTGAATACGTGCTTCAGGTGATAACTTTACCCCATCCAAATGCGTTGCTGTGGGTTTAAAGCCATGAGTGTGCAGAGACAGCATCTCATCTCCAGCATTAAACACACGTAACTTTACTTTTTCTTCGGGTTTAATAACAATAAGAGATTCACGTAATGTATAGGGGAATGAACGACCATTTAAAATAAAGTAATCGGGGGTTCTTTCTGTGATGTTATATTCACGATTAAAGCTTTTAGCTAATAACCTAGAATCATTACCTTGCTGGATTAGGTTGTGTAATTCTCTATCAAGATCCTGATATTGCAAATCATACTCTTGACTGTATTTTTCTTTAACTGCCACCGAAGAGTGTCTGACAAAACCAGCCCCAACATTGAATGTTTGTACCCAGTTATTAGGCTTGTTTTCTTCAACAATGAACATACCAATTAATCCCATCAATATATGGGTATGAGCTTGTACATGGCAATGGTAAACCATAGTACCTGTTTGCCGTGGCGTTAATTCGTATGAAAATACTTTGCCCGGCATAGTCAGCTTATTACTGGTTTGTGGAACACCATCATTTCCTTCGCCATTTTCTTTTTGAAAAGGGTGATCAACACCATGAAAATGAATACTGTGTGGAAAATAGTGTGAATTTTCTAGGGTAACAATAATCTTATCACCTTGCTCAACCCTAATTGAAGGTGAGGGCAGACGTAATAATGTATTAGCCTTAGTGCTAGAAAAACTTTCATTAGACATACCGCGACTTTTGGGAGCAAAAGCCCAAAACCCAGGTTGAATTCCTGGGGCAATATCATAGGTAGTTATTGGTTCTTGTTGGTCAGGGGAGAAGCCATTAAGTTCGATAACTTCAAGACGAATATGGATTTCATCGGGATCACCATCACCATCAAGGTCATTTTTTTTAATTAATGTATCAGGCGATAACTGCGTTCGCATAATAGTGGCCATAGATACATTATTGGTACCTTTTACAAAGGTCGCAATATCATAAGGGTTATCAGGGGCACAAACGGGTGAGGGTGAAATTGATACATTTTCAATTTGTTGTTGTTTACGCCAATTTGGATCAATAGATTCAGGGCAAAACGGTTCAACTAATCCAAGAAATGTATCTTCTGTCGCTGGAGCAACAGGAAATTCAGCCACAGAAATGGACGGTAAAAAAATAAGTGTAACGAAAGCAAAAGAGAGTCTATAAAGACGCATTAAAATGTATCCTGAATCAAGAAGAAAGATTCAACCTTTAGAATTAGAAATATCAATTGATATTTCTAATTCCAGAAGTCCATATCTGTGGTCGAACGAAGTAAATTAAAAAATGTGGGTATTAGTGCCAACCGCCATACTGTTTTGTTGGGTCACCACGGAAACCAGTTGATGTTTTATTAGCATCAGGGACACCAACAGTTGCATCAGCAGCAATGGTCATATTTGAATGCGTATAACCACCTAAAGATTTGGCTTTTTTAGCAATTAAAGTCGTAAGGTCATTAATATCATATTTTGTGAAAGTAGCATAGATAACAACAGAAATTAGATTCTTTTGATCAGCGATAGCTGATGTATAAGTTAAGGTAATAGGTAATTCAGTATTAGCTGGAATAGTTATAGCATAATGACTATCTCTATTTATTTGAGCACTTGCAAGATAATTGTTATTACTGTCTGTTGCTCTAATTTCCCCTGAATGTAAATTGCCTTTTTTATTACTCACTCTACCTGTAAGAGTAGTATCTTTAGTATATTTTTGAACAGCTTGTTTACTGATTAACTCTTGTTTGTTGCTAGAGTCATTATTACAGCCACTTAAAATCAAAGTAAAAATAAAAGTAAGCAGTAATTTATGAAATGTTAAAATATTGTTCATGATGTCCTCTTTTTTATTGGATTATACCACGTCCATTAGATAATTCTTATTTATGAGTGGGTGCTTTAACCAAAGGGCTGAATAGGGTAATAAGAAAATAAAGTGAGTAAATTTTATCTATTTTCACTTAAAGTTAAAGCTACCGTGTTTTATATAAATTCTTTGCTATACTCAAATGAAACTCTTGTTCTTAATGTGGGTATTTATGAAAATAAATATGCCATTTTTTGAACTTATAAACTCTACAAGTCACTGTATAATAAAGGTAGGTTATGGCGCAATCAGATTCTTATCAACCCGATCTTGACTGGAGTCAAGTAAGAGAAACAGTCAAACTATTAACTGTTTCTGTTTGTCAGGTTGAATCAAATATGCACGCTGGAGATGAATCAGTTACTACATTGACAGAATCATTTACTGGAATAGTCGAGCATATGGCGGCCATCAATGAATTGTTAAATAATTTAGAGCCAAGTGATACAAAAACTGAGGCCTTAAGTCACTGTCAACAGACCAGTGATAAAATCCAAACTTCAATTATTGCATTTCAGTTTTATGATCGTTTACAGCAATCTTTAAGTCATGTAGCAAGTTCTCTTAATGGTCTTACAGGATTGGTAGAGAGTCCTGAGCGTTTATACAATCCAATAGAATGGAAAAAATTTCAGGATGAAATTCGTGGACACTATACAATGGAATCTGAGAAAGTAATGTTCGATGCTATTCTACAAGGTAAAAGTGTTAAAGAAGCCATTAAATTAGCAGCATTAACAGATGAAGTGGATGAAGATGATATTGAACTCTTTTAATTAATTAGTAATATTTTGTATGAATAATAAGTTTTTGTTTTTTAGTTTTTCTGTTGTTTTATTAAATGGGTGTAGTGAATTTTATGGATATCAACCACCTGCACCTATATATGGTGAGGGGCAAATAACAAACCCTTATGAAAATAGATCAATACCTAGTAAATCAGTTGTAACATCAGAGAGAAAGCCTTTTGTTAAGGAATTAGCTGAAGAAAAACAAACACCTTCGCCTTATATTGCTGATAATAAAGTTCAGTCAGAAAAAAAGCTTGTTATTAAAAGAGTTGCTCCACCTGCAATATTAGCTTTAGTAAATCAAGCTGATAAAAGTAGTAAGGCTGGAGACCTTGAATCAGCAGTTGCAACTATTGAGCGTGCTTTAAGAATTGATTCTAGAAACCCGGCATTAACTTATAAATTAGCCAGGTTACGACTTAAGCAATCTAAGCCACGCCTTGCTGAAGATTTAGCAAAAAAGGCTGCATTATTAGCTGTAAATGACCCGCAGATAAAAAAACAAAGCTGGTTATTAATTAGTGAAGCAAGAAAACAGCAGAAAAACTACTATGGTGCTAAAGAAGCCAAATTAAAAGCAGATAATTTATAGTGCACCTCTATATTTCCTCTAAAACAATGGTTGCGATAAGCGTCAATATTTCTTGAAACTTGACGAAAACCTAACTCATGGTAGGCTACGCAACCAATCTCATAAAACTATTATTTAATGACTGAACTAGAATCTTTTTTTAGTGGCGATGGAGCACTATCAGAAGTTATCCCAGGTTACTTACCTCGATCTGCTCAATTTGAGATGGCAGATTCTATTGCCAAAGCCATTGATGCAAATACTAATCTAATTGCAGAAGCAGGAACGGGAACAGGAAAAACTTTTGCTTATTTAGTACCAGCTATTCTTTCTAAAAAGAAAGTAATTATTTCAACGGGTACCAAGAATCTTCAAGATCAGTTATTCAATAAAGATTTACCTGTTATTCGTAAAGCGATTAAAACACCTTTTAAAGCTGCATTACTAAAAGGTAGGGCTAATTATTTATGTACATATCGTTTAGAAAATGCCTTAAATACCAGTTTCGGATTTAGTAAAGAAGATGCAGGTGCATTAGCCCGTATCAAAGCGTGGTCAAGAAGAACAAAAATAGGCGATATTTCAGAAATTTCTGATGTAGCAGAAGGTGACCCAATCTGGTCGCAAGCCACATCAAATATTGATAATTGTTTAGGAAAAGATTGTAAAGATTATGAAGACTGTTTTTTAGTTCAGGCACGTAAAAAAGCGCAAGAAGCTGAGATTATTGTGGTTAATCATTATTTGCTTTGTGCCGATTGGTCATTGAGAGAAACTGGCTTTGGAGAACTACTTCCTAATGCAGAAGTGGTGATAATTGATGAAGCGCATCAACTATCAGAAATAGCATCTAATTTCTTAGGTTTATCACTCAGTGCTAAACAGTTAAATGAATTAGCGACAGATACTTTGGTTGAATATTTTAAAGATGCCAAAGATATGCCTAATTTACGCACAGCATGTGAAGATCTTCAATTTGAAGTTAAAGACTTGAGATTAGCTTTTGGAATGGAGTTAAGGCGAGGGGACTGGAAAGAGTTAGAAGATAACCCTAAAATTTCGGCCGCTTTAGAGTCAGTTCATAAACAATTAGATAGGTTAGCAGAACAGTTAGAATTAGCTTCAGTAAGAACTAAAGGTTTAGAAACTTGTTTTGATCGTGTTGAAGATTTAGAAGAATTGCTAAATAGTTTGATCAACGATAATAGCGGGAAATGGATTCGTTGGTATGAAACGCACAGTAAATCATTTACCTTAAGTAAAACGCCAGTAGATATTGCGGCTGAATTTAAGTCATTTATGAAACAACATAAAGCTAGCTGGATATTTACCTCTGCTACTTTAAGTGTCAATAATAATTTCACCCACTTTTCAAAAGGTCTAGGCTTATACGAGACAGATAGTAAAAGTTGGGAAAGTCCTTTCGATTTTGAAAAACAATCTTTATTTTATCACCCGAAAGGATTACCTAAGCCCACAGAGTCGGATTTTACTGAACAAGTAGTTGAATTTGCTTTACCTGTTTTAAAAGCCAGTAAAGGGCGCGCTTTTTTTCTATTTACCAGTCATAGAGCATTAAAAATAGCGGCCGAAATTTTAGAAGATAAAATTGACTATCCGTTATTAATCCAAGGCACCCGCGCAAAAGCTGTACTTCTTGATCAATTTAAAGAGAAAGGTAATGCCATCTTATTAGCCACCTCTAGTTTTTGGGAAGGTGTCGATGTAAGAGGTGATGCTTTATCTTGCGTTATTATCGATAAATTACCTTTTGCATCACCTGGTGATCCCGTTTTAAAAGCACGTTTAGCAGCAATGGAAAAGCAAGGGCGAAATCCTTTTTTTGAACATCAACTTCCTACTGCTGTTATTAGCTTAAGACAAGGTGTAGGGCGTTTGATTCGTGATGTGAATGATAAGGGGGTTTTGATGGTTTGTGATCCCAGATTATTAAAACGTGCTTATGGGCATATGTTTTTAAACAGTGTTCCTGCAATGAAGCGTTCACGTGAGATAGAAGATGTAAATGAATTTTTTCGCTTACTTGATGAAAGTAAGAATGAAACAAAAGAAAAAACGGAGCAAGAAAATTGAAAATGCTAGCAGTAGAAACATCAACAGAAGCCTGTTCAGCAGCATTATATATAGATGGTGAAATAGAAGAACGCTATGAATTAGCGCCTAGAGAGCATACAAAATTGATTTTGCCGATGATTGACTCTTTAATGGCTGAGGCAGAGTTAAAACCTCAGCAATTAGATGGATTAGCATTTAGCCGTGGCCCTGGTTCATTTACAGGTGTTAGGATTTCAACAGGAATTATTCAAGGGATTGCTTTGGGAGCGGAATTACCCGTTGTTCCTGTTTCAACCTTAGCTGCAATGGCGCATCATTACTTAAAAGGTTCATCTTCAGATTGTGCCTTTACTGCGATGGATGCAAGAATGGGTGAGATTTTTTGGGGGGTTTACCAAAAAAACCAGCAGGGATATGCTGAACTTATTGGCGAAGAAGCGGTTACTTTAGCTGAGAATATTATTTTTCCTCAACAACAAGGAATGGGGATTGGTTCTGGTTGGGGCGTTTATCCAGAACAATTATCAAGTTGTGTTGGTGATTTGTTGCAGGGCATAGAAGCCGACCTTTTACCACGAGCATCTGCAATTGTTGATTTAGGCGTTATTGGTTTTAAAAATAATCAAGCCGTAGTCGTTGAAAAGGCTATGCCTGTTTATTTAAGAGATAAGGTTGCAAAAAAAGAGTCTGAAAGATAATTGGGTGATAGCTTAAATATTATTATTGATTAACTTTTGGGGCGCTGGCTTCAGCCTGCTATTCTGCTAACAGAATGCAGGTTAAAACCTGCGCCCCAAAGTAGATAAGCTTTAAGAATAGCCTTAATACCAGATTCGATCGGCTATCGATAATTGTAAGGATTATTGAATCTTTACGCCATAGGGTACAATAACCTTTTTCACATGATTTAAGTGTTGATTACCTATGTCTCAGTATTTTTCAATTCACCCAGAAAATCCACAGCGACGATTAATTCATCAAGCCGTTGATATTCTAAATAAAGGTGGTGTGATTTCAATACCTACAGGTTCTTCTTATGCTTTTGCTTGCAAAATAGGTGATAAAAAAGCATTAGATAAAATTAGACAAATTCGACAATTAAGTGATAAACACGATTTCACTTTAATTTGTAAAGACTTAACCCAAGTGTCTAATTTTACAAAAATGAATAATGATACTTATCGCTTGATTAAGGCACTAACCCCAGGGCCTTTTACTTTTATTCTAGATGCAACTAAAGAAGTACCTAAAAGGCTTCAGCATCCGAAGAAAAAAAGTATTGGTATAAGAATCCCTAACAATGTAGTTACTCAAATGATTGTTGATGAATTAGATGAACCTTTATTTTGTTCATCACTTATTCTGCCAAAGAATACACAAGCAGAAACAGACCCTTACGAAATAAGAGATAAACTAGAAAAAGAGCTCGATTTGATTATAGATTTTGGCATTATTGAAGCCCAAGAAACAACTGTTATCAATTGTACTGATAATGAAATAGAAATAACCCGTCAAGGAATAGGTGTTGCGCCTATGTTGGAAAATTAGGCTTTAATAATGATGGATGATTTAACAT
>Ga0105355_10002601_pt1 | contig 16175 bp, 13 predicted proteins | sample GOMGulsemesocosm_2_FD_83508 | JGI IMG/M metagenome (GOLD analysis project Ga0105355, IMG submission 83508) | Methane-oxidizing microbial communities from mesocosms in the Gulf of Mexico - GOM9C Gulf of Mexico | ecosystem: Environmental > Aquatic > Marine > Cold seeps | place: Gulf of Mexico... | reverse complement strand
TAATGACGCATTACGAGCTCCTTACGGTTGTAGCCTCATAATCTGGCTCAGCCAACACCAGTTGAGGCAAGGAACAAAAAGTTCAGGCTGAATTAAGGAGGCGTATTGTAGGGAAAACAACCAGTAAAAGCAAGCAATAACTCTGTAAGTGCAGATTCATTATAAAATTAACGAGCTCTATGCATTTCAGGGGTGAGCTCAGGACTAGCCTATCTCTTCAATATTGACTATTTCTGAGCGATTCAGGGTGATTTTAAAACGCTGGAGTGACTCTTCACCTTGGTATAAGTGTCGTAGTATTAGGTTAATTTGATAACGTCGTTCTACACCTTGGCTAGAAATTTTTTGGCCATCTAGGGTATATAATCGGCCAGCACCTTTTTTCAAAAAGCGTACAAAGGGGGTCAAGTTAAAAAAGGTTTGCTGTTGTATCTCGTCATATCCAGGTAAAAACTCCTTTGCCATCACTTTATTATCACATCGAAAGTGCAACAATTGGGCGTCCTGTTTATTTTGTTGTCTGCGACGTTGAAACATAGCATTAACTGTTCTTGGTAAGTCTTTGCTTTTGATATATTCAAGCCATAATATTTGGCTCAAAACTCGCTTTTTAGTGACACTGTTGGTAAATAGGTTTTGCCACTTAGGACGTCCTTTTTGTATTTTTCGCCAGATAAGACTAGTCAAATCTTCTTTAAAAGTTTCTCTTAACCCATAGATCATGCCTAAAAATGCAACTAGTGCTACTGTTACCTCGGTAAAGTTAGTGCGAGCATTGAGCACTAATACCATAACAAAAGTCATAATCACTGCGGTGACAATGCCACGAACAAAACGTTTTAAATTAACATTTAAATAACGGGTTTTGCGCTGAAAAACGACACCATACTCAATAAGGCGCTCTAATAATCGCATTTTATTGGTAATACGATTGGCATCATCAAGTGTTACTTGGGAGTTATATTTTTTATCGACACGATAAATCCCTTCCTCTCTACATAAATTCAAAAGCAACTCTCGCTCTACTGTGAATTCAGAGCTTTTAGGCCCCATGGTTAATAGCTTTAAAAGAGATTGTTCAATATGCCAACTTAAATAGTTGTCTGCATTTTCAAAAAACGAATAAAGTTTATTGTCAGAAGGGGTATAGCGCCTTAACTTCTTTGTAAGTGTTGTCGTTTGCTCTGCCAATTCAACAGCAGCAGGATAAAACTCTTCAGCAACTTTTAGCTTTAAGGCTTGTTTAATATCAGCATCTAATGCTTTTTTAACCTGGTAAGAGTACAGGTTAAGGTTGAGTCGGTAATCACTTTGCTCACCTTTATTTTGGCTAATAAAGCGACTTCTGACGAGGGGGAGATGCAACTTGTCTGCGTAGTAAGCACTGTGATTTTTAATATTTGAGTAGAAAAAGTCTTCTTCATTAAGCGTACTAGGGTTTATACCCATTTCAACTGGCAATGAGAAGTAAAGATCGATACGTTGATAATCTTGGGGTAAGAGCTGATGACTAACTTTAAAGGACAAGTTTTCATCTTGGCTGAGCTTAGCTTTATTCACTCGTGAAATAGACTCCTCATTTTTGCGATGTTTACCCTATGAATCATAGAAGGTTATTCATTAGGTAAGCATAGCAAAAACAAGGTTTTTTGATAGTATTTTAAACGTCTAATTAATTGATAGTTTAAAATAATTAGACTTCATTGTGACGCCTCTATATTTTTATAAATATTTTACGTTGATATAGTTTCAGCGAAACATACCAGAAAAATGCGACATGCGAAAAGGCAAAAATAAATGACGCTAATTTAGGTGAAAATACAGCACTAAGTTGCTGATATAACCAAGCATACATGGTGATATCGCCAATAGGGATGTTCAAATAAAGCGTTACCACTAAAAATGACAATACATAGACAAATAGTGGGTTAGTACCATATACAAGCAACGGCTCAGCAAGCTTAACTTGCTTCATAATATCAATTAACCAAACAAAAGCCGCAAGTAAAAGACAAGCAAACCCTGTGGTATAGATAACATAAGACGGGGTCCATAATGATTTATTAATCGGTAGCACTACCCCCCATAACGAACCAAAACCAACAGCCAAGCCGCCAATAAGTGTTAATTTAATGACACTGCTTTTCTTGTCTTCAATGCTCGTTAAATAGCGAGTTAGTTCAAAACCCAGCAACATATTTACAATGGCAGGAATTGTACTTAATAGACCTTCAGGCTCAAAGGCAACACCCCGCATGGTATACATGTGATTAGCACCAAGCACTGCTAAATCAAGCTCACGAATAATATTGCCATCAATCGTTAACGCACCGCTTCCTGCACTTAACAATAATGCCCAATAACCTAATAAGATTACCGTTGAGGCTATAAAGATACCGGTACGATTAAGGATTAATACTAAACAAGCAGCAACAGCATAAGCAATACCAATACGCTGTAATACTCCCATTATACGCCAATCTTCAATATTGGTGGTAAAAGGAATCACGTTTAACATGAAGCCAATAAAAAACATGATAAAACCACGTTTTATAATTCTTTTAAATTGTTCTGGACTGGCAGCAAAATTACTCTTCTTAAATGAGAAGAACATCGCTGAACCAATGATAAATAGAAAAAAAGGAAAAACTAAATCAGTTGGTGTCGCACCATTCCAATCGGCGTGTAGTAAGGGGGCATAAACATGTGACCATGTTCCTGGCGTATTCACTAAAATCATTAAAGCTATGGTGATACCTCTAAAAGCATCCAACGCTAGATAACGGGTCATGTTAATTTCCTAACAGTATAAGTAGTCAAGCAAGGCAAAAGACAGCGCTGTCTTTTGCGATAAATAAGCTTCATTGTAATGTAAGCACTCTAAAATGGCGAACAGTTTATAACTCTGTTTAAAGCCTGTACTGCAAACCAACACTCGCTATATACGGCACAGTCGTAAAAATCTTTTCGCCCTGATAAATAGCTATGTTACACTTGAAAAATATCCGCTCTTAGACACAAAGTAATCGACTAGCACCATGACGGCAGAATCTTTATTACATCAAGCACAGCTCGTTTGCCAAAAAAAAGGCGCTCGCTTTACTAAGGTAAGAGAGCAAGTTTTTTTATTACTCGCTAATCATCAAGGAGCTGTTGGCGCCTACGACTTGTTAGCAGAACTCAAAGAACTTGATGCGGCAGCTAAACCAGCCACTATTTATCGTGCTTTAGACTTCTTATCAAAACAAGGCTTTGTTCATAAGATTGAATCAATTAATGCCTTTGTTATGTGTCATCACTTCGGTGAGTGTAATCATCCCGTGCAATTATTAATTTGCGATGAGTGTGGTCATGTAGAAGAAATTCAATCTAACAACTTTGATCTAGCCCTACGCACTATGGCCGATGCTAATGGTTTCACTATAAGCCATCAAATTGTTGAAGCACACGGCAGTTGTAAAAACTGTACATAAATCTAAACCTAGTAGTTTAACTTTCTATTAATCCCAATAATTCAGCATATTATCGCAAATGACTTTCTCATGAGTGACAAGGCTTTTGTGTCTATGTTATAAAGTTCGGCTCAATTTAAAAATTGTCTACCTTTATAAAAAGCGTTAAAAGCGTATACCTCTATTTTGGAAATTTATGAAACAGTCAACCTCTACAGCCTTGATTGGCTTAGTACTGGCATTTTCTGGCCTACTGTCAGCAAATAGCCAAGCAAATAAAGTTAATTTTGATGATAAATTTCGTCAATTAGAAGAAGTATTACCTACGCCTAATATCTACCGTACGGCTTCAGGTGCACCAGGCCATAAATATTGGCAGCAGCAAGTTGACTACGATATTTCCATTGCTATAGATGATAAGACCCAACGTTTGTCGGGTGCACAAACCATGGATTATCAAAATAATTCACCTGACACTTTGCGTTACTTATGGCTTCAGCTAGATCAAAATCGAATGAAGCGTGATTCTGCTTATAAGATGACAAATACTGCGCCAAGTAAGGATAAAGTCACTTTCAACAGTTTTCGCAGTTTAGTTGAGTCACCTGCATTTGACGGTGGTTATGAAATTACCAAAGTTACCGCAAGTAACAACAAGCCACTACACTACATTATCAATGGCACTATGATGCGAGTTGATTTGCCCAAACCATTGAGATCAGGTGACAGTGTTGAGTTAAATATTAACTGGAATTATCAGCTACATGAGCAAAAAGTACTAGGTGGACGTTCTGGTTATGAATACTTCAAAGAAGACGATAACTACCTTTATGAAATTGCTAGCTGGTTTCCTAGAGCTGCAGCCTATTACGATGCAATGGGTTGGCAAAATAAGCAATTTCTAGGTCGCGGTGAATTCACCTTAGAGTTTGGTGATTATGATGTGAAAATTACCGTACCTGCCGATCACGTTGTTGCTGCTACCGGTGTTTTACAAAACGAAAGTAAAGTACTAACAAAAACACAACGTAAGCGTTTAAAACAAGCTAGAAAGGCTAAAAAGCCTGTTTTAATCATTACGCCAGAAGAAGCCTTAGCTAACGAAAAATCCCACAGTACTCAAACTAAAACTTGGCATTTTAAAGCAAAAAACATTCGTGATTTTGCTTTTGCCTCTAGTCGTAAATTTATTTGGGATGCGCAAGGTTACCAGCAAGGTAACAGCGATACCATGGCGATGTCATTTTACCCGAATGAAGGTAACCCACTTTGGGAGAAATACTCTACTGAAGCCATCATCCATACTATGGAGCAATACAACAAGTATACTTTTGACTACCCTTACCCGGTTTCAATTTCAGTAAATGGCCCTGTCGGTGGTATGGAATACCCTATGATTACGTTTAATGGTCCTCGTCCTACATTAGATAAAAAGACAGGTGAGAAAACCTACTCACGCCGAACAAAATACGGCTTAATTGGCGTTATCATTCATGAAGTGGGTCATAATTACTTCCCTATGATTGTGAACTCTGACGAACGTCAATGGACTTGGATGGATGAAGGGTTGAATACCTTTCTACAATTTCTAGCTCAGCAAGCTTGGGAAGTTGACTACCCTTCTCGCCGAGGTCACCCTGCTAACATCACTAGTTATATGAAAAGTACTAACCAAGTACCGATTATGACCAACTCAGAATCAATTTTACAGTTTGGTAACAATGCTTACGGCAAACCCGCCACAGCATTAAATATCTTACGTGAAACAATTATGGGCCGTGAATTATTTGATTTTGCTTTTAAAGAGTATGCTCAACGCTGGAAATTCAAACGTCCTACACCAGCAGATTTCTTCCGTACCATGGAAGATGCTTCAGCAGTTGACTTAGACTGGTTCTGGCGTGGTTGGTTCTACACCACAGATCATGTTGACTTATCAATAGATACAGTGCATTTATATCGCCCAAATAGCCAAAACCCTGATACTGAAGAAGCTTGGGAACGTGCACTAGATAATGAGAAACCAGAGTTCATCAGTGACATACGCGCGAAAGGACAGTGGGTACGTACACAAGATAAACCTGAATTGCTAGATTTTTACAATGAGCATGACAAGTTTACTGCCACCAATGCTGATCGTAATAAATATAATAAAGCACTAAAAGACTTAAAGCCTTGGCAAAAAGATTTACTGACTAATGACAGTAAGTTTTATGTTATTGATTTTTCAAATCATGGCGGCTTAGTGATGCCAATTTTACTTGATATTACTTATGCCGATGACACTACAGAACATGTCTACATCGCCGCTGAAATCTGGCGTCGAAATAGTAAAAATGTCTCTAAGCTGTTAATTCGTGAAAAAGAAATTACTGAAATAGCTTTAGATGCTAATTGGCAAACAGCCGATGTAAATGTGAATAACAATTACTGGCCCGCTCGCCCTGTTCAATCTCGCTTTAACCTTTATAAATCAAAGAAGAAAGATATGATGCGTGATTATAATAAAAAGCTTAAACCACTTACTGATGAAAAAATTAATGTTGAGCCAGAGCATAAAGAAGAAGGCCATTAATGCTCTATTTAGGTAACAAGCTGTTAATAGCTTTAACTTTATGGCTTGGACTAGTGACAGCTGCCGCTAGTCATACCTATTTTTTTGGGGTTAGCGATTTAAACGTTAACCCTAAAACTAAACGCTTTGAAATAGTGCACCAGTTTACTGGCCACGATATAGAAAATGCAATTGCAGAAACTAAGCAAATTCACTTTTCTGCTGAGCATAAAAATTATGATTTATACATTCAACAGTATTTTGAAGATCACTTTGCACTGGAAAAAGATAGCAGAACAATAAAACTTAACTGGCTTGGTTTTGAAGTTGTTTCTGGAAAAATAATAGCTTACCAAGAAAGCGAGCAACAAAGTTATTTATCGCAATTAGTGGTAAAAAACGCAATACTCATCGATACTTACCCTAAGCAAGTGAATACAGTTAATTTTCAGGGCAAAGATCTTCAGGGAGAAACTCAGTTTGGCAGCTTAATGTTCGACTATAGAAGTAAAGAAGCAACAATTAGACTGAAAAAGCCTTACTAGCCAAGCAGGCGAGCAATCAATGCTTTAAATTATCAAACTATTACGCTATTTGATTTACATTTGTAAAATAAGCATGCAAAATCAAATAAAGCACTTTGTCTAAACAGTCAAGATTCGGAATCTTCATGAATGTAGAGTTTATTAATCCCTTTTTATCTTCAATGCTTAATGTCATGTCTACCATGGCGCAAATGGAATTGACTCCAGAAAAACCACGCCTTAAAAAGCATGAAGTCGCAATGGGTGACGTCTCTGGTTTGATTGGTATGGTGAGTCCACAGGCAAAAGGATCCTTATCCATTACCTTTGAAGGAGCCTTAGCATTAGCCACAATGAAGAAGATGGTGGGTGAAGCACCTGATGAAGTAAACGAAGAAATTACTGATTTAGTTGGTGAAATTACTAATATGGTTACCGGTGGTGCTAAACGCATGTTAAGCGAAAAAGGCATTGAGTTTGATATGGCTACCCCTATTGTTGTTTCAGGCCCAAATCACACGATCCATCATAAAGCAAAAGGCCCAATCGTTATTATCCCGCTAAAAAATGAATTAGGTAGAGCCTATATAGAGTTTAGCTTCGACGAATAATGCCAACAACTCAAGCCAACTAGCATATAAAATTGCTAGTCCAAAAAAAGCGACTTGCTATTATAGCCGTCGCTTTTTTTATGCCTGTTACCCTAACTTACTTCATTAACAGTTAAACTTATTAGCAAGCTCAAGTAGCTCACCTGCCAATTCATTTTGCTCTTGACTCGCTTGACGAATTTGCTCTCCTTCATTGGCATTATTTATCGATAATTCGCTAATGCGCTCAATATTCCCTGCCATCTCGCCGGCAACGGCAACTTGCTCTTCTGTTGCAACAGCTATTTGACTGCTCATATCGCTAATTGAATTTGCTGCCTGTAATAATGCTTGTAGCTCACTTTCTAGTAGAGTTGTTTGCTCTACAGAATTATCAACATTAGCAACACACTGTCCGATAGATTTCGAAACTTGCTCTGCATCATACTGGAACTTGCTCACCATGCTCTCTATTTCTGCTGTTGACTCTTGAGTACGTTGTGCCAATGTCCTCACTTCATCTGCAACAACAGCAAAGCCACGACCTTGCTCCCCTGCTCGCGCCGCTTCAATAGCAGCATTAAGTGCCAATAGATTAGTTTGTTCGGCAACACTCTTAATAACATCAACCACAGAGGTGATATTACTACTGCTTTGCTGAAGTTGTTCAATCAGCTGATTCGCATTGGCCATTTCATCAGACAACACTGTCATCTCATCGCGTGTTTGATTGATTTGCTCAACGCCTTGACTCGCCACTTTATCAACGGCTAAAGCCGCTTCCGCCGATTGAGCACTATTCAATGCAACTTCTTGCACTGTAGCACTCATCTCTTCAATAGCAGTGGCAACTAGTACAGTTTCAGACTGTTGTATCTCCAAGTGTTTTTGATTATTTAAAGTCGCTTGAGAGCTTTGTTCGGAGCTTGCAGCTAACTTAGTACTGCCTTGATCAATAGCGAAAATTGCTTGCTTAAATGCACCCATCATTTTATTCAATCGATTGGCAATATCTCCGAGTTCATCCCCGCTGGTCACCTTAGCTTGAGTGGCTAGGTTGTTATCTTCATCTGCAGCCATAATTGCCTGCAAAATAGCCTTTACCTGCTGCATAATAACCTGACTAACTATAAAAGATAAAAAGATGGAAATAATAATGAGAATGGTAGCGCCAGCGATAGTAAACCACAGTAGAAACTGTGCACTTTCATAGTGGTCATTGCTAGTAGCTAGCAACTGCTCAACTATACTATTTTCAACAGACTTTAGCTGATTTATGCGTTGGGTGCTTTGAGTAAACCATGTTTTGCTATCTACCGTTAATGCTTGTGAGCCATTAGACTGTAAGGCTAGGCTTCGAAACTCCTTAACCGCTATGACAGAATCATGCTGCATCGCTTGAGTGAATGTATTTTTTAAAGTGACTTTAGCTACTTTATTAAAAGTATCAAAGTAGACATTTTGCTCCGTAACTAAAGAAATAAAACGCCTAAAAGCCACATCATTAAATTGTCCAAGTGCAAAAATATTCGTCATCACTGCTCGCTCTACACCTGCACGCTCCTTACCTTGCAAAAAGTTATAATACGCTTGCAAACTATTAGCTAGCTCACCATCAAAACTGGTTTGGCTGATATACGAAACAATATTAATTAAACGAGCATTATTATTACTGAAGTAAGCTATTGCCTTAGGGCCTGCGATAGCAAGAGAATCAATTTGTTGACGAATACTTGCCAGTTTATTGAGCTCAAAAGTAGAGACATTTGTTGAATCAACAATGTCGTCTTGTTCAATGTTGACAAGGTTATCTGCTAAAAACTGTTGTCTATTGGCGAGACGAATATCTGTTGCTTCTCGCTGTACTCTAAGCGTACTAGCAAACTTTTTCCCCTTACTACCTAAATAACCTGCTGAGGCGCCACGTTCTTTTTGTAGCTCATGTACTAAGGCGCTATTAACGGTGCTCAATTGTGTTAACAAGGCGATATCTTTATTGCTATTAACAATTTGAACTTGTTGCTTGATCAAAATAGAACAAAAAATAATTAAGCCAAGAACCGCTGGAGTCACCAGTAGTATTAGCTTATTTTTAAATGAGGCGTTTTTAATAAATGACATGTTAACTTCCTTACTGTGCACACAGTAAGGGGGTTCAAAACAACTTTGAATCAATATGTTACTGCATAGGCGAGCATCATAATGAAACTTGTAAGCAGAAGTTTTGATTCCTATCAACAAAAACAGGTTAATTGACAAGCCATCTGGATTGTTAATCCCTTGTTTTTAGTAGGGAAATAACCTTGGGTTAGTTATATCCCCATCTAGGCATAATATCTTGTTCAATACCAAGGTGGTCAAGTACTCGACCTACCATAAAATCGATAAGATCTTCGATTGATTCAGCATTATGATAAAAACCAGGTGAAGCTGGCATAATAGTGACACCTTGCTGTGAAAGGCTAAGCATGTTTTGTAAGTGTAATGTAGAGAATGGCGTCTCCCTGACCATTAAGATTAACTGACCACGCTCTTTAATAACCACATCAGCAGCACGTTCAATTAAGTTATCACTCATTCCGTGAGAAATAGCTGCCATAGTCCCCGTAGAACAAGGACAAACAACCATTTGCTTAGGTGCTGCAGACCCTGAAGCTACAGGAGAAAACCATTGCTCTTTACCAAAAACTGTAATTTGGCCTTTATCTGCTTGATATCTGTCAGTAAGGAATTGACTTGCTGCATCAGGAGATCCAGGTAACTTGATGCCAACTTCAGTATCCATAACAATACGACCCGCGCTTGAACACAAGATGTATAATTGGTAATTAGCCGATACTAAACATTCAATTAAACGCAACGCATAAGCAGCACCTGATGCGCCAGTTATCGCCAAAGTTATCTTGCCGTTATAATCAGAATTACAGCCATCTTGCATAATAGCTGTTTTATTTGGTCTACTTGCCATTAACCGTTTGCCTTATTACTTATCGTTCGATTACTTGATTGATCAATTAAGCATTTTTAATCATTTTCTTCACTTTTTTTAAAGCCATTTGTTTTTTAAGTGGTGATAAATAATCAATAAACAACGTGCCTTTTAAGTGATCAATTTCATGTTGCATAACAATAGCAAGAAAATCCTCGCTGGTAATGCTAATTTCTTTGCCATCTCTATCTAACGCATTCACTGTAACCTTAGTAAAGCGCTCAACATCTGCATAATAGCCCGGTACTGATAAACAGCCTTCTTGGCCTTTAGCCTTTTCTTCTGCGCTAATAATCTCTGGATTTACCAGCACTAACGGTTCATCTCGATTTTCAGAAATATCAATAACGACCACAGAGGCACTACTACCCACTTGTGTGGCTGCTAGACCAATACCATCTTCAGTATTGTACATAGTTTCAAGTAAATCATCGATTAAGCCCTGAATTTTGCTGACATCAGTCACTGGCTCTGCTTGCTGTATTAGCTTATCATTAGGGGCGGTAAGTATAGATAAAACGGTCATTTTCGGGCTCTCTTTTACTAATTTAGTTTAATTATTTTTACTTAAACAAAGTTGCATTAAAATGCACTTTGTTGGAATAGATTTGTACTTATGCAGATTGGCTACCTAAACAAGTTAACAACTTGTCGTGTATACCACCAAAGCCACCGTTACTCATCACAACAATAATATCACCGGCTTGTGCTTGCTGGCATATATTTTCAACAAGCTGCTCAATGTTATCCTCTACCTTGCAAGGCGATTGACATTGCTTATTCAAATCACTCACTGACCAAGCTACTTGCTCACCCTGGTATATAAAGACATGATCGGCCTCCTCGAGTGATTTAGGCAGAGACTCCTTATGCACACCAGATTTCATGGTGTTTGATCTGGGCTCTAATACAGCCAAGATACGTCCTGGCTCAACTTGACCCGATATTTTAGCACGTACTCCTGCAAGAGTTTTAGCAATTGCTGTTGGGTGATGAGCAAAGTCATCATAAACACTGATATTATTTACAATACCGCGTAGTTCAAAGCGACGTTTGGTATTAACAAATTCAGCCAAAGCTTCAATCGCTATATGTGCAGGTACGCCAGCATGACGTGCTGCGGCAATCGCCATAACACCATTATCAATATTGAAATCACCAATAAGATCCCAGCTAACAGTACCCTGTGTATTACCATCAAACTTAACGATAAACTCACTTCCTTGCGCATTAAGTTTTTCTACCTGCCAACCAGTGGGTGATATTTGCTCTGTTTGACTAAATTCAGTGGCACTCCAGCACCCCATTTCAAGTGTTTCTTGAATTGATTTTTCATTACCAGGAGATAAAATCAAACCATTACTTGGCACCATGCGGATGAGGTGATGAAATTGTCTTTGAATATCGCTGAGATCATTAAATATATCGCCATGATCAAATTCAAGATTATTTATGACTAAAGTGCGTGGTCGGTAATGCACAAACTTAGAGCGTTTATCAAAAAAAGCACTATCATATTCATCAGCTTCAATGACAAAAAATGGCGCATCACCTAAACGTGCAGAGCAAGAAAAATTTTGTGGTACACCACCAATTAAAAAGCCTGGAGATAAGTGCGCATATTCTAGAATCCACGCCAGCATGCTACTCGTGGTAGTTTTACCATGTGTACCTGAAACAGCTAATACCCAGCGATCTTTTAGTACATTTTCTAATAACCACTGTGGTCCAGATGTATAGGGAATATTGCGATCTAGCATATATTCCACCATGGCATTACCACGAGACATGGCATTGCCAACAATCACCATATCAATGTCATCAGTAAAATTTTCTACTTGATAGCCTGACATCAGCTCAATGCCTAATTGTTCTAATTGCGTGCTCATAGGAGGATAAACATTGGCATCAGAGCCGCTAACCCTAAAACCAAGTTCTTTAGCTATTGCAGCAATGCCGCCCATAAATGTGCCACAGATACCTAATATATGAAGATGTTGTATTTTTTTGCTCATAGATAAATAATTAAAACAATAAGGTGCATTATAATTGGCGATATTATACCTTAATTACTACGCTTTAGCTGTAACCACGAACTTTGAGCTGAGTAAATCATACGTATGACCATAACTAGAAGTACACAACAAACATTTCAATTAGTCTGTCAGAAAATCCAACATGATACTCATGATGTAAAAACGTTTATATTTTCTTATCCAAAGTCAGAAACAACGGGCCTATTTAAACAGCTGCCTGGACAACACATCAACTTCAGCATTCATATTGCAGGTAAAAAACATCACTGTTGTTATACCTTATCCTCTTCACCTACAGAGTATGACTATATCAGTATTACTATCAAACGCATTCCCGGTGGGCTGATATCAAACCACTTTCATGATCACTTTCAAGTTGGCCAATCAATTTCTACATCAAATGCCAGTGGCAGTTTTTACTTATCTGAGCCGATTCCTCAAAAAGTCCTACTATTAAGTGCCGGTAGTGGCATTACTCCCATGCTCTCTATGTTACGTTTTATGGCGGCACGGCGATGTAAAAATCAAGTGATTTTTCTTCATAGTGCTCACGGTGAAGATGATCTTATTGCTCGAAGTGAAATAGAAGATTTAGCGCGACAACATGGGCGTTGCAAAGTAGTTTATACACTCACTCAACCGGTTAAATCCGATTGGCAAGGCTTTGAAGGTCGCATTACTAAACAAATGCTTAGAGGGATTCCGCAACTAACAAATTATCATGTGTTTACATGCGGGCCAAAGTCATTTCGTCAAACTGCACAGCAGATATTCAAAGAATTAGGCCTACCACGTAACCAGTATCATTTTGAAAGTTTTGGTGAACATGAGTATTCAAAGCAAAATAGTAGTAGGTTAGCTGTAAAACAATCAAGCAAAATTTCTGAGCCACAAGGAGAGCCTAGCCAAGTTAAACAGAACAATAGTAAGAGTAAGGTTTCAATTTGCTTTAGCCGCTGGAATAAAACTTACCAAGGCAACACTCAAGACTCGCTTTTAGAACAAGGTGAGAATGCAGGATTAATTTTACCCTACTCCTGCCGCGTAGGTCTCTGTGGTCGTTGTAAAGCTAAATTAATAAGTGGTCAAGTTAAGCAGCATTCAACCAATGGTCTAGCTGATAATGAGCAGCAACAAGGCTATATTTTACTGTGCAGCTGTAACGCATTGACAGATATCGAAATAAGCCATGAATAGCTACTATTCTAGTTGCTCAATTCTTCTCAACATTAGAAGTCATAACCAAGACTGAATACCAACCTATAGTCATTCGATTTTGGCGGCACTGTATTAATTGATGCAACAGGCTCAGCTACACGGTCAAGATAAAAGATAACATCTAGTTCAAAATCATTACTAAACTCAAACTCAAAGCCCGTTTTTAAATGAGAGTTACGCTTACCTGAGCTTTCTTCAACAAACTGTAATTGATAATCAAAAATATAATCTATACGACTTGATATTCTATAATCAAGTAATGTGCCTATAGCAACTACGCCACTCTGTTGATCTTGTTCTTCTGTAGTATTGTAATAAGCAGTTTGCTGAAAACTTGGTCCGAGGGTTACATCCCACTGCAAGCGCTTATTTTGTACAATGTGGTAACCTAAGCTAACCCCTAAGGTGTCTCTTGCGCTAATATTTTGCTGTAAGTCGGAGAGGTGCTCATAATCAAACATGCGAAAAAACATCTGACTACTGTAAAACCAGTCAAAATAAGTGGTAAAGCGACTCGTATCAGTAATAACTTTCTCATCGTTATCACGAGTAGATTTACTATAGTTATAGATAAAGTCTGCTCTAAATCGACTATAAGGTGATCGTCGTTGCAACAGTGCTGTGACCATGTAATCTAGCTGGTTCACATTGCCTGAGTTTACATCCATCCCCAAAGTCACCTTACCATCCCAAAGATCTTTGCGATCATCTGATGAGGAAGTTATTGATAGTAACTCTGATAGTGGGTAATGTTGTTCTGTGCCACCGCTAATTAAAACAAGGTGTTCTTCTTTTACGATAAGGAAGCCTTGCTTTACTTCACCATTAGCAAAACGGATTTGCTGATCAAAACGGCTCCTTAATTCAGAGATATCTTGCCAATCAAAAATAATGATATCAAACTCATCGCTTTCAAATTCAAGCTCATCATCATACATAGAGATGATGTCACCTTTAAGCCATTCACCTGACTTTAATTTAAGCCAATCAAACTTTTGCGAAAAAGTAGGTACAGGGGGAGACCAGACTTTTGGCAAGTCTTCGGTTGTTTGCCCATTTACAGCAAAAGTTATCAAGATTAATAAGAGTAGAAAGGTATTTTTCACAAGCACATAATGACTTTGATTGGCCGCTAGTTAATAAAAAGGGCTTGTATTTTATGTAAAATACAAGCCCTCGTAATAGATATATCTAATTAAAAGTCATAGCCTAAACTGACCACCAATCGAAAATCATTCTTTTCAGGGACATTGTTATCACTATCCGCTTTAGGATTATCAGTGCGATCTGCATAGAAAGTCAAATCAAGATCAAAGTCGTTTGTAAGGTCTATCTCTAAGCCTGTTTGGAAGTGATGGATATTATCACCAGAAGCTTCATCAACCATTTGTATATTATAAGAAGCATCAAAGTCAATATCGCTTGTGACTTCATAAGTAAAATCAGTACCTAACATAACACCAACAGAGTCTTCTGAGTCGCTAGAGCCTATTTGTACATCTAAAAACTTACTTTTTTGATAACTTGGACCAGCATTTACATCCCAAGTTGTTCTGCTATTATCAATAATGTGATAACCCGCAGCAATACCATAGTGTACTCGGTAATCAAGGTTTAAAAATTCATCAGAAATATACTCAAAATCTGCGGCACGTAGATAGATTCTAGGACTGAAGAACCAGTCATAAGACGATGTTAATCGCTGACTATCAGCAGTAACTTTTGTTTCATCGGTATCTTGATCTTTATAACGACTGTAATCAGCAGTAAAGTCAGCTTTAAAACGACTGCTTGCGCTTCGCCTTTGTACCCCAGCAGCAAATGTATAATCAACTTGAACAGTATTACCGTTACGTAAGTTAACACCTAAGTTAACATAACCATCCCATAAATCGCGTTCATTTTGCTCAGATGAAGCAATTGATAATAAATTACTTAATTCATAGGGTGTAGCAACACCGTCTTTGACTAGTGATAGCTGCCCATCTTTTACAACAATAAAACCTTCAGCAATGGTGCCGTCATGCATTCTAATACTTTGCAATTGCTTACTGCGTAATTCAGCAACATCTTCCCAGTCAATAGTTTGCATATCAAGTTCATCACTATCAAACTCTAGCTTCTCATCATACATGGAAACAATGTCACCTTTTAACCACTCGTCTGATGTTAATTTTACCCAGTCAAAATCTTGCTTAAAAACAGGTGTTGGTTTTTGCCATTGTTGTTTCTCTTCGCTAGCAAGAGCATTAAATGATCCACCTATAATGACACTGGCAATAGCAGCCTTAGCTAGCCTAGTGATTATTAATTTATTCATGTCTAATCTATCCCTTTAAAATACTACTAGAAGTAGTACGAAATTATAAAAATAATCAATTAAATCAATATAAAGATACTAAGATAATAAGAACAAAAGTATCTTGCTGGCTATTTTAAACAAATCAATATGAAAAACCACAAATTATTAAAGGAAAAATAGTAAATATATCCTATAGTAAGATTCTAACAATATGCACTACGCACCAAAATAGAGCACCAAAAGCACCGCAAAGGTGCAACAAAAAACACCTAGCAGTTAAAACCCCTTATTAATCAACAAGCTTCTTTTTGGCATAGTTTTAGCTTGTAAAGTGCCTAACAATAGATGAATAATGATAATCATAAATTTTTATAGTTTCATCCGTTTTAAATTTTACGTAATATTAAAAAACTAACCTCACTGGAGACACAAAATGTCACAAGCAGTATTCGATATAATTAAAGAGCACGATGTCAAATTTGTTGACCTTCGTTTTACAGATACAAAAGG
>Ga0105355_10002600_pt1 | contig 16177 bp, 19 predicted proteins | sample GOMGulsemesocosm_2_FD_83508 | JGI IMG/M metagenome (GOLD analysis project Ga0105355, IMG submission 83508) | Methane-oxidizing microbial communities from mesocosms in the Gulf of Mexico - GOM9C Gulf of Mexico | ecosystem: Environmental > Aquatic > Marine > Cold seeps | place: Gulf of Mexico... | reverse complement strand
GCAGGAGCACACTGTCCTGATGCTTGTGTAAGCCCCATGGATGGGTTCACGCGTCTCGCTTGTTTACTCAGTAAGCGAAACAATAGCTGGTCATTGCTTACATTCGTATTTTGGGGGTCACTCTATTTTCTACTCCGCCTTTCCTCAACAAGATAGTCAGCTAAATATCCCAGCTAGCTACCGCAAGATTTTCTAATAACTAACTCTGGTGGGATCAGGGTAGTTTGAGCTTCTTCACCATTTATCAACGCCAGTAAAGTATTCACCAATAACTCACCCGCTAATTGAGTATCTTGTTTTACTGTCGTTAATGGCGGAAAGGTAAAGCTGGCAATGGCAATATCATCAAAACCAACCAAGGCAACTTGTCCTGGGATATCAATATTATGCTCTTGTAGTGCGCGCATGGCACCAATAGCAATAAGATCACAAGCGGCACAAATACCATCAAATGACTGACCACTAGCAATTAACTGACAAGCAGCTTGATAACCTGCCTCTTCAGTATATAAGGCATTAAATTGCAAACTTTGATTGATAGCTAAGCCATTATCTTCTAACGACTGACAATGACCTTTGTAGCGGTCAAAAAATTCAGGAGCATGACTTGAGGCACTACCTAAGAAAGCAAGCTGTTTCCTACCCTGCTTAATGATGTGCTCAGTCATTTCTTTGCCACCTTGGTAGTTATCACAACCTACCGAAATTAGAGGTAAATTTTTAACTTCTGCTCCCCAACGAACAAAGTGTGTACCTTGCTCTAATAGCTTAACCAACTTCTCTTCGTAATCAACATAGTCGCCATAACCCAATAAAATTAAGCCATCTGCTTTATTGCTGTCTTCAAAGTCAGCATGCCAGTCTTCACTTGCCTGCTGGAAAGAGACTAACAAGTCATAACCTTTTTGTGAGCAAGCGCGGGTGATACTGCCTAACATAGATAAGAAGAAAGGATTTATCGCTGAATCATCATTGGTGGGATCTTCAAATAATAACAAGGCAATAGTATCGCTTTGCTGTGAACGTAAATTACTGGCATTTTTATCAACCTTGTAATTTAACTCTTTCGCGATTGCTTGGATTTTTTCTCTGGTTGCCTCATTAACTAATGGGCTATTACGCAAAGCTCTAGAGACTGTAGATTGAGAAACCCCAGCTCTATAAGCGATATCAAATGATGTAGCTTTTTCTTTCACGTGACCTACCCAAGCAAATAAAATAACAAGAATATAACTGTATAAGAATATACCTGAGCAGTTAGCTTATGTATAGCTAGCAGTAACTTAAACAAAATTAACTTGATGACTTAAAGATAGAAAATTATTCTCAACCCCAAATTGTCTTCATTTGCTAGACAATAAAAAACCCAGTAAACAGTAACGCTGTTTGCTGGGTTTCTTTGCTATCAATTAGTCATCATAATTAGAAAATAGAGCCTATTTCTAAATGATAAGAGCCGATACTAGCATCGTCTGATTTGCTAAAGTCAATCCAAGCTTGTTTATAACTAGCACGGAAAAACAAGCTATTATCTAACTCGTAACGAAAACCTACTGCGACATTGTAGGAAAAACGTTCATCGTCATGAGTGTTTTGATAACTATCGCACACATAGCCCCACCACGGATCCCACCAACAAACAGAGCCTGGAGGTCCATCGGCAATATTACTGTCAACATAGCTCCAGCCAGCTCCGGCTTGAACATACGGCGTAAATTGTGAGGCAAAGACATTATAAACTACATTAAACTGACTTTCTAACAAGTCCATTTTATGATTTATGACATGACTACTACCATCATCACCATCAATTAAAGTTGCTTGATAACTTGGTGTAGATGAAGAAAAATCAAAGTTGACTAGAATATGTGGGTTAACATTATAACCTAGGGTAAAACCCCATCCGTAATCACTATCCAAATCTGTTTGAGAGCCATTTTGGCCATCAACCACTGTAGAAAGGTTATTTAAGACTTTAAAAGTCGCTTCCCACTTATCACTACGTTTAGTGTAGTTTGCATTGGCATCAACGCTGACAGCCAATAAAGCAATAATACTGGTAAGTATCATTGCCTTACTTATTAACATCTTGTTAAACATCATTATTCCCTTAATTTAAATTCAGAGCCTTATTGTGCTTTACTCGCACGTGATACATATTCGCCAGAGCGAGTATCAATTCTTACTTTCTCGCCAATCTGCACAAATAAAGGCACACGAATAACAGCGCCAGTAGCTAATGTTGCTGGTTTACCACCAGTACCAGCAGTATCACCTTTTAAGCCAGGGTCTGTCTCTGTGATATCAATTTCAACAAAGTTTGGCGGTGTTACTGAAATTGGGGTGTTGTTCCATAAAGTAATAGTATGGATATCACCTTCAACTAACCATTTAACGGTATCAGCTACGGCTTTCTCATCAGCGCCAATTTGCTCAAATGTTTCATTGTTCATAAAGTGCCAAAACTCACCGTCAGCATAAAGGTAAGCAAGTTCAACTTCCATTACATCAGCGCCTTCAACAGTTTCACCTGATTTAAAAGTTTTTTCTAAAACTTTACCTGAAACCAGTTTACGAATTTTAACGCGGCTAAAGGCTTGGCCTTTACCCGGTTTAACCAATTCATTTTCAAGAATGTTACAAGGTTCGCCATCAAGCATGATTTTAAGTCCAGCTTTGAACTGGTTAGTACTGAAATTCGCCATAGTAAGTGTGCTCTTTTTTAATTACTGAGTTATTTATTTGATCTTCACTAACCTATAACCGTTATAATAGCCAAAGTAGTTAGCAAGAGATGTTCAATTGAAATTAGAATTGCCGCAGATAATAACCCAAATTGATCATGATTTGCATCTTTGTGATGAAAAATCATGGCAAAAAGATTTACGCGAAGTGATCACTGAGCCAGAACAGCTATTATCATTGCTAGATATTGCAACTGCTGACTATTTACAACACTTTAAAGCACGTAGTTTATTTCCAGTTCGGGTGCCGCTTTCATTTATAAAGCGAATGAAAAAAGGCGATATAAACGATCCTTTACTGAAGCAAGTTATGCCATTATCTAAAGAATTTGTTGTCACTGATGGTTACTCCGCAGATCCGCTGCAAGAACATGATACTGTGGCAGAGGGTTTACTTCATAAGTACAAACATCGTGTATTAATGATAGTAAAAGCAGGTTGTGCAATAAATTGTCGCTACTGCTTTCGTCGCCATTTCCCTTACCAAGATAACAGTCCTAATAAAAAGCGCTGGCAAAGTGCCCTTGATTACATTGCCGCTCACGATGAGATAAGTGAAGTCATTTTTAGCGGCGGTGATCCACTGATGGCAAGTGACGACCATTTAGCCTGGCTTATTGAACAAATAGAACAGATACCTCATGTAACTCGGTTACGTATCCACAGTCGGCTACCTGTTGTTATACCACACCGTATTACTAAAAGCTTAGTGTCACTGTTACAGGACTCGCGATTAAAGGCTACTATGGTATTGCACATCAATCACCCTAATGAAATTAACCCTGAATTGGTTGCGGCACTTGAACCACTTCGAGCAGCACGCATACCACTTTTTAATCAAAGTGTTTTATTACGTGGGGTAAATGACGATGCACAAGTATTAAGTAAATTAAGTGAAGACCTCTTTGATGGGGGGATTCAACCTTACTATTTACACCTTTTTGATGCTGTGCAAGGTGCTGCCCATTTTGATGTAAGAGAAGAAGATGCAGTAGCGATTGTTAAAGCTATGTTGGCAAGTTTACCGGGGTTTTTAATGCCTAAATTAGTACGGGAAATTGCCGGTCAGGCTAACAAAACCCCAATCAATCTGGCATAATTGCCAGCAAGTATTTCAGCCTTAAAAAAAAGACCAATTATGACTAAAGCAATTGAACAACAACTTATTGAAAATATTTCAATTATCTTAAAGAAATCATTATCCGCTGATGCCACACTCGCTAATTTACGTGAAAATAAAAAAGCGGGCTTTAAAGCCATTTTTACTACCGATGCTGGCTTTGAGTGTTCAGAAAATACTTTTCAGCCATACGTGGAAGAAATTGCCAATGAGCTTGTTCAGTGGCAAGAGACTAAAGACCAAGGTTTGTTAATTGCCTTAGTAAAAAAAATAGAACAACTTTTCACCGTGTTAGCTAACTTTGAACAGAGCTATAATCAATAATCTGTTTAATTAGTTAATCAATAGCTCTACTCAGTAGTTTAAACCTTTTAAGCTACTGCCTCATTTACTCAGCAACTCTTTCAGCCATAACCTGCACTTTACAGTCATGTTCGTTCAATAAAGCCAATATACTCAAATTGAGTTGATTGATTTCATCAAGGAAAACATCAAAGTCTGTGGTTTTTATATAAGCTAAAATATCCAACTCCAAGCCATAAATGGTATACGCTTTAAAGTGAGCTCGTTGTGGTGATGATGCAACATTCTCTGTTGAGCTAAGCAATGCTCTTATAGCTACCAATAACGCATCTACATTTTCTTTTGCTGTATTCGGCGCTAAGAATATCTTCGGTCTAAAGGCTATTTTTTCCCGTTCCGAATAATTTTCAATATTCATATCAATGAACTTGGCATTGGCAACATAGATGACACTTCGATCGAGTGTTCTAATCCGAGTTGAACGTAAACCAATTTCTTCTACCACGCCAAAGCTGTTACCAAAGCGACAAAAGTTACCTATTTTCACAGGTGCTGAGGTATATAAGGTAATAGCGCCAATAATATTTTCTACTGTTTTTTGCGCCGCTAATGCAATAGCTAAACCACCAATACCTAAACCAGCTAATAGAGTCGAAGCATTAAAGCCAAGATTTTCTAACCAACTTAACGCTGCGATGAAAAAAACAATAAGCTTTATAACGGTAACTGCCGGTCGCAACAAATAAACAGCTAACGGTTTATCTTGCGCTATAAATTTTTTTGCAAGTAAGCTTTTCATTAAATCAATAAGACAGAAAAATACCCAGCACCAAGCAATAGTTAATAAAGTACTACCCTCTGCCACAGCTTTAACGGCTATTGTAACATTAGCTTCAGCATAAGAGTTTCTCGCAAGAAGCACTGCCATTAATAAAGCGACAGGTCTTTTAACAAACGTTAAGACCTCATTTGACACTTGGCTATAAACCCGTTTTATGGCAAAAGCGGTCAACCAGGTAATTAGTTTTGCTAAGAAGTAATATATGAAAATCATTAAGCTGAAATATAACCACTGCCAAAGCATAACGCCGAACAAGTCAACTGACGGGAGTGTCTTTGCTAAAAACTCACCTAGGGGTGTATATGAATAACGTTTAAATAACTGTGGGATTTTCTCAACAGTAGCATTCGATATTTTCCATATTTTGACTCTATCTTTTGCCCTAGGGATACGTTGTAATAAAATATCAACGTCACTTCCTTGAAACTCAACCTGCCCAACTAATTCTCGATAAGAAGGCAAGTTGTCATTGAGTCTTCCTTCTTGTTTTGTACTGATGCTATTAAGGTCAACCCATAAGGTGCGATTTAGCACTACTGCTAATTGACGGGCTAATTCTTCTTTGCCAACACTAAGTGTTTTATCTGAAATATTGCGATAATCGAGATAATTACTGGCTAATGCTAAATCCCCATTACGCATAGCACTTAAATATCCAGCAATAGCACTTCTTGGCTGACCACGTTCATAGTCATCTTGAGGGATTTTATAGTTATCAGTATCTTGACTTATATCAGCACTTTGTTGAGATTTTTTCTCACTCTCAAGCATACTTTTAATTGATACGTCTTCGCCGTTACTGTTTGGAGGTTGTGCCATAACGTCAAATGAGCCAAAAATCAGAAGAAAAAATACAAAAAGAAATGCTGATGAGCAAAAAAGAGTAGTGTTAGAAGCGAGCTTCATTGAGACTTATCCTTGCGATAAAAAAGAGGGGACTTAACAAAGATAATAACTTAAATTTTTCAGCTAAAAAACAACAATAGAAATAAAAAAAGCCACTTATAGTGGCTTTTTAGGAAGAATGGGCAAGTATAAATAAAAAACTTATGGCCTGACAATCAATGCTTTAAAAGTTTTTTCAAACCAGTCATCTAGCATTTTCTTTTCATACCCCAAAGATTTATTACGGTATTTTAAGCTAGTACCTGACATAAAATTCATGTCTTTTACCACAACCTCTTCTGATTGAATTACCTTGCCATCTGCATCAAGCAGCTGATAAGAAAAGTTCATGCGAGGCGAGTATATCTGTTTAACGATACGAGTTCTGTGTATGCCCGCGGCATTGGTATCACCAGCTAAATCGACATCAGTGACATCAATTTTTAATACTTGATCTTCTGGTAATGTAGCAGCAAGTTTAGCAAAATGTTTTTCAAGATCTCTAAATGTGCGCTCTCTAAATTGCTTGCGTCCATCATTGCCCGGCTCAATATCACGATAACTCTTATAGTCAGTCCAAGTGACTTCACTACTTGCTGCAAAGACATCCGGTGATAATAATAAACTAGCTGTTAATAGCGTAACCATTAAAATAGATTGTTTCATATGCTGTTCCTCAATTTAACTAATCAACCTTGCTTTCACCCTTAGTAAAGCAGAAAATATCAAATCAAAGTGTATTAATTTGATACCTTCGTGTATTAGTTTGTAGCGTAGAACTGGTTCATTACACGAGCAACAATTGCTGCTGCACGTTGTACTCTCTGTGTTTCATCTAAATCTTCATGAGCAAAACCTTGTGCAGCTCCGCGCCATACTTTCTTACCTGTGCGAGCATCTTCTATGTAAATTAAAAAGCTACCTTTTTTCAATTCACCATGACTCGGTAAACCTGGGCTAATTCCGAACTTTTCGTTGATCGTTTTATCTGATAAGTCACTCGCTAAAGCAATACCAAAACCAACATGAAAAGCCGAGTTAGCGCTATCATCTGTGTTTTTAAAACCATGATGACTTAAATCAGCAATAATAGCGTCAGCATAAAGCTTATAAACGCTTTGTGTTTGCTCTGCTTTTAATGAGGTTTCTTTTACATATTTAGGTGCCAAAGAAAACTGACTACCTTGTGAGTATGAGATAGGAATATCTCTAACACTCGATATTGCCAGTTGATTTTTATTCAATTGAGGCTCTTGTGGCACGGTCACACAAGCACTAACTAATAGACTGGTTGCAAAAGCAATAGTTAAGCTGACATTTAGTTTCATTATTCAATCCTAGATATATGTAATAACTATTCAATACTGACTTAAATTAGATATTAAGTATATAAATACGTTCAATTAAAAACTGAAACAGAATGTAATTTATTCGAACTATAAAATATTAGCTCACACACTGTCTACTAAGTGTTCACCATTATTTATTGTAGCCATATCTATAACATTACCTTCGAAAATCACACTTACGTCATAAAAACGCAACATTAATTAATTAAACTTCATGAAAATACTCAAATTATGGAGAAAGTCCCAGTGGTACCAGTATTTTCAGGCGTATGGGAGCATAAAAACTCACAGCTGATGATAAAATTGAATCGATTAGCTAAATTAGCAAAATCTAAGTTTGATATTGATATTTCAATCGAAAAGATGCTTATTGAGGAAGATTACCGTCAGCTAGTTATTAGTGAATTGACTGAGCTTGCTAATCCCGAAATCAGTGACGTCACAGCTTGGCTTCTTACGAATGATACAAGCACAACCCCTACTGAGCAAAACAAAGTAAGGTCAAATAAAAAACAATACTCTTTATTACTGTTAATTACTGTCATTATCATTGCCAGCTGCATATTTTGGTTTACTAACACTGGTAATCCAAAATTAGCTGTAGAAGTAGCAGCCTCCTCTTCAATAACGCCCCCGGTAAAAGATAATAACTTAGCAGGTAAAGAGCAGCTATCACCAGCACACTTAAACAGTTCAAATACAGACAGTTCAGAACAAATAAAGACTGCAGAAATTAAAAGCAAAACATTATTTCGTTTACATGGTTCAAATACCATAGGTGAGAAGTTAGCGCCCATGCTGTTAGAAGGCTTCCTTGAGACAAAAGGCATTAACAACTATAAATGGACAAATAATAAACCTTTGGAACGAGTGCTGCATTATAGTGTGGGTCAGGAGAACTATGCCATAGAGTTATATGCACATGGTTCAAGTACAGCCTTCTCTGCACTCAACAATAAAACGGCTGACATAGGTATGTCCTCCCGTCGCATCAAGAGTAAAGAGGCAAAGCAGTTAGTTGGTACGGTTGGAAATCTAAACAAAGTAGGCAATGAACATATTATAGGCTTAGACGGATTAGCCGTTATAGTTAATCAAAACAATGCAGTTAATCAACTTTCAAGTAAAACACTCGCAAAAATTTTTTCAGGCGAGATTAATAACTGGTCGCAACTAGGCGGCATAGCATTACCTATTAAGTTGTATGCAAGAGATCAACACTCAGGAACTTGGGATACCTTTAAAAGCTTAGTCCTAAAGAAGCATGACAAAGAACTATCTCAACAAGCACAACGCTTTGAATCTAGCTCAGAGCTATCAACCTTAGTGTCGCAAAATGAAGGTGCTATAGGCTTTATCGGTTTAAACTATGTCCTGCATAATAAGGCTTTGGCAATTGCAGCAAGCAAAGAAGCTAATGCTATTTTCCCAACACGATTTACTGTTGGCACCGAAGACTATGCACTGGCGCGCAGGCTATATTTTTATACCCCAACTTCAGCATCAAACTTAATAAAAGACTTTGCTCAATATGCCTTGTCGACTCAAGGGCAACAAGTGGTGGCTAAGGCTGGACTGATTTCCCAAAACATCAAATTAGAACAAGTATACCCTTTAGAGAAATCACCCAAAATATACCAAGAGTATGCTAAAACCGCCAAGCGGCTTTCTCTTAACTTCAGGTTTGATTATGCAACCAAAGATCTTGATAACAAAGGTAAACGAGATTTACAAAGACTAGTCAGTTTTATGGAAAAACATCAAAGCCGCCGTATTGTATTAATGGGTTTTACCGACAGTATTGGCGCAAAAAATAAAAATAATGATTTGTCGTTTAAACGTGCTAAATCCGTTGAACTAGCCCTTACATCACGGGGAATACCCGTGTTAGCAGTAGAAGCCATGGGGGAATCATTACCCATAGCGAATAACAATACAGAGGCGGGACGTATACGTAATCGACGAGTAGAAGTATGGCTACTTTAATAAATATCACATTGTAATAATTCTACAATATTTAAAAGGTATTATGAGTACCTCAGCTCTTTACGGGAGAAAAATGATGTTTAACTTATTATCAAACCAAGCTAAGTTACTCACACTACTTGGCAGTTATTCTACAGAAGATCTTACAATCGTTAGTGATAATTTAAAGCTGACTATCAAGTTACTTAGCCACAACGTTACCCAGTTATTAGAAAACCGTCGAGCTCATGGTGTTCTATTACCGCAGGCAGATAGCCTGACATTGCATCTTAGCGATAAAGAAATTCAAGCACTGGATGGCAAGCAAATTATAATAAAGCAAGAATACCTGATAAGCACAATCAACCACTTTTGTTTAACTGAAGCTATTATCGTTAGGGACAATTTTATTAATTGTTTAGAGGCCATCACTGAAGAAGGCTGTCCAATATTTCCTGCAACCATAGTTAAACATGAAAAGACTATAGCCCTAGATAAAAATAATGTATCACCTATTCGTTTAACCGAAATTAAACAACGATTGGCACAAGCAATACAAAAGACTGACAAGAAACAGCAGCAAATTAAAAGTCGATTGAATAATTTATTAATCGAACCAGACGTTAATAAAACAGCAGTAATATCAAAACAAGCCTGACAAAGGGCTGCTATGATGCATCAATGCAACATTCATCTTGAAAAAAGGCAATTACTGCTAGTAGTTTTTCATATTCTACCACGCAATAAAGCACTCTTCCTTCACGGCGTTGCTTGATTAATCCCGCAGAAGCTAAACTTGATATATGGTGTGATAAAGTAGAGCCTGGAACATTTAGTTCCCCTTGTACAACGCCTACAGCTACACCTTGTTTACCAGCCTTAACTAATCGTTTAAAAACAGCTAAACGAGTTGGGTGACCTAACTCTTTCAACGCTTTAGCAATGATCTCTAATTCCATAATTATCTCTTTGAGCAGTAATAAAAAATTTATAGTTCGATATTACTAGAAATATATTGACTATGATAGTCCTTCCTTTATAATTCGACAAACCCAGAAACATAGAACCAAAGGTTATAGGATTATTATTATGACAATTTCGCAACAAATGGTGTTTAACACCTTAAACATGTTTGCTTTTTTAGCCGTTGAACTAACAGTACTTTTTTTACTTATCAGTTACCTTGTCGGTGTATTGCAAGAGTATATTCCCCCCAGTAAAATTCAAAGTATATTAAGTAGCAAAAAAGGAAAGGGTTATATCATTGCTGGATTTTTGGGGGCAATCACACCTTTTTGTTCTTGTGCAACAATCCCATTCTTAAAAGGTTTACTTAGAGCAAGAGCTGGCTTTGGTACCATGATGGTATTTCTGTTTGCTAGCCCATTACTCAATCCTATTATAATTGGGTTATTTGCTGTGACATTTGGCATAAAGGTAACACTATTTTATTTTACTATAGCTATGGCAGTATCTGTGATGGCTGGCTATTTATTAGAAAGATTAGGCTTTGAAAAGTACATCAAAAAAGAAGCTTATATAACCCCAAGCAATAAAGGCTGTTCTGCAATTTGTAGTAACGATAAAAAGCCAGTGAGTAAATGGATGAAAATATGGCGTAGCACCTGGGCAGATTTTAAAAAGGTATTGCCTTACTTAATTGGTGGCATAGCGTTAGGTTCTTTGATTTACGGCTTTATGCCAACAGAATTTGTTGCGAGTGTTGCCAATGAAAGTAACCCATGGGCTGTTCCTATTGCTGCAGTTATTGGTATCCCACTTTATATTAGAGCTGAAGCAGTTATTCCACTAAGCGCAGCATTAGCCGCCAAAGGAATGGGTTTAGGTGCAGTAATGGCATTAATTATCGGCAGCGCAGGTGCAAGTTTAACCGAAGTGATTTTACTTAAATCAATCTTCAAGACCCCAATGATCATTGCATTTTTAACTGTGATTTTATCAATGGCAATAGGTGCTGGCTACTTGTACAGCTACCTTTTTTAGTAAACATGCAGAATTACTTTGCAGCTTAATATAACCAAGAACTCTCTATTTTAGTGAAACAAGCGCCATATTTTACTTACCACGTTGACATTAAAGCCCCTTCAGGTGATTTAATGTCAATTAGCTTTGTTTGTTGTTGTATTGATTGCTTGTCTGACAACCTTTAAAGTAAACAAATAAGGATACCTAGATCATGAGGCAAAAGCCTGACTGTACTAGTGCAATGAAAAACCTTATTATCGAAGTACGAAATGATTTCCCTTTTAATGTACCTGAGGCAAATATTTGTGGTATTTCTTGTATTGGCTGCCCAAAGAAATTGCTAGAAATAGTGGATACTGAGCTTTGTGAGTGGGAAGCAAAACTTAGCAACGGGGTTGTGCCAAAGCTTGGGGAAATATCAAGGCTAGGAAAACTTTGCAAAAATGTAAGGCGCGGCCTAAAGCGAAATGACTTAGTCAATTAGCGAAGTTATTGCTTAAACCTTGAGTCAGAAATGGATTCATGCGAATAAGCAATAATACTAAAGCCTTAAATTATAATCCTCTCATCCAGAACTCACTTAACTGTTCCGCAGACATTCTTGAGACTATAGGCTGAGACTCAGAAGTCCCTGCAAAGATTCTCTTTGCTAACTGTCTGCCAACATTTTGAGCTGCAGATGTTTTAACAATTCGCTGTTGATAAAAATTGCTCAGCATCTTATCTAGTTCACCTTGCTTGCCTACAGTCTGAGTAACTTCCCCGGTCAAATTCTGGGACAGATGCCAAGCATCTTCCAGCGCCTGACACGCCCCCTGCCCAGAAGTAGGCAGAGGTGCATGTGCAGCATCGCCAATGATTAGAACATTATCTTGATGCCAATAGGGTAGCGGATTAATATCATGAACAAAAATACGTTTGAGCGATGATTTTTCATATGATTTCAGCACATTTTGTACCGGTTCAGGCCAGTTGATAAATCGTTGATGCATCTCATCAAACCATTGTGATAAAGGCCGCTCTTTATCAAGAGCAGTACTCCATCCAGCAGCCCAATAGCATAAGCCACCTCTTACAGGAACAATACCAAAGCGCTCTCCTGGGCTGCGAAAATCCTGAATGGCGTTATCTAACGTGCCCTCTTCCAGCCGACTAATACCGATAATATTAATGAACCCCTTATAACAAGGCTTCACTCTTTGTGGATATATAGCCTGACGTACCATTGAGTTCATTCGCCCATCTGCGCCAACTACCAACATAAACTCTTGCTTTAATTTTTCAACGTCCTCTGTTGTCATCAAGCAATTGAATTGTATCCCTACCCCAAAATTATCTAAAGCCTTAGCCAGTATATTCATAAGGTCACGACGTAGTATAGTCACACTAGCAAAACCACTTAGTACATTCACTTCGTCAATATTAAGTTCGCCTTGTGGAACACCATTTTTATCAAACTGACGCATAAAACTAGGTACACCACCTATTTGTTGAACCTCTTTTTCCAAGCCCATTTGTTGTAATACAAACATGGCATTGGGCCATAAGGTTACACCTGCGCCAATAGAGGATACCTGACTATTACGCTCATACAAACTCACCTGATAACCTTGTTTTGTCGCAAGTATCGCTAGTGCTATTCCTGCAACGCCCGCACCAACAATGGCAATTCGATTGTTACTTTTCATCTACTCTACCTTAATAATTAAATTTAATAGTGATTATTACAAAGCCACAATTTAGGATAAATACGTTATTATAGTGTTATTAATCCCATTTTTTGAGTTAATAGATGATTGAGAAAGTTGAACTTCAGTGGTTACTTAGCTTCCAAGCCGTATATGAAAAATTGAGTTTTAAGCTGGCAGCAGAGCAACTTCAATTGCCAACATCTAACGTCAGTCGCCATGTTGCTTTATTGGAGCAACAACTTAATTTACGATTATTAGAACGCACTACACGTAAGATGATTGCAACTGCTGCTGGAAAGCAGCTCTATCAATCTATTACACCACTCACACAAGCAGTAAATGATACTCTTGAAGAAGTCTCTCTGTATGGAGAGTCACTTTCCGGCCACCTTAAGATCATCTTACCTGATTTGCCATTTATGGCTGAAATCATCGCTGACTTTTGTGTGAAACACCCAAGAATACAGCTGAGTTGCGATACCCAATTAAATGCAAAAGAAGGTTTGTTAGACGGCTTCGATCTGGTCTTTAGCTTTGGTCGTGGAGAGTTGGAGGATTCAGGCTGGGTTGCTAAGGAAATCTTGCGTTGGCCAAGCTCAGTGGTTGTCGCACCACAACTTCTAAATAAGTATGCATTACCACGTTCATTGAGTGAACTGAGTCGTTCTCCCTGTATTACCACACTATCGGTGTTACAAGGAATGCCCTGGCGATTTAAGAAAGAGCAATCAATTCAAGTACAATCCAGTTATAAGGTCAATAGTGGAAATATTGCCAAGGCTGGTGCGTTGAAGGGACTTGGTTTTGCCATTTTACCCACACATGCATGCCAAACAGAAATAGACAACGGCTCTCTTATTGAAGTCGACCTTAACGACGAACCCGAAGATCTCGTATTATATGCGTTTTACTCGGGGAGAAAGTATCCACTTGAAAAAGTAAAAGTATTTTTGGAACATTTGAGACTGGAACTTATTAATTTTAAGTAACATGTTAATTCAGGTATGGGAGGTTACCCCCTCCCGAACACCTTACACCAACAACATCCATTATATATGGTTAACTTTATTTAATGAAGCGGGTAAGACCTTGTCGCTATCACCTACTATGCAGTTACTACTGCAATATTGCTATAACAACAAATATCACAGGAAAAATTAACCCTTTAAACCTTAGATTGATGAACATCAGGCACCCTCTTCATTAAAGTAGGTTATGCATACAAATTTCTTGTCCTGCCATTTTAAAGGCATTGTCACCAGTACTTATTGATTTCTCAGCGTTTCTATAATCTGTGCATCCACCCAATATATATCAATATTTCCCTTGTCACCTATACCTCTGTTAAAGAGTATGTACTTACCATCAGGTGTGACACTGGCATAGAAGTCAGCTTTATCGGAATTTACCTTATCGCCCATATTGATCGCAGGTCCCCATGAATTATCTTTTTGTCGGAAACTAATATAAAGATCAGTGCCTCCATAACCACCTGCGCGTTCACTATCCCAAATCAGGTAGCTTTCATCAGGTGCGATAAAGGGATGAGCGGTCCATTTACCAGTGTTGACCACAGGTCCCATTTTTTTTGGTGCTTGGCGCTTACCATCCTTTATCGTAGAGATGCGGATTTCGTCGTTGCTTTTATAGTCATCAAATACATAGGTACCCTTGGCAGATGCCGATAAACGCATAATGCCCCAGTCTTTTCTATCAAACATAGGCCCAAGGCTTTTGCGCTCTGACCAGCCATTACCTATACGATCTTTATAACCTTTTGCCATATGCATGCGTTGGCCGTCAGGTGAGAAGACTACTTCACCTGTCCTAGGAAATTCGGTATATTTTTTCCAGACATTATTCTGCTGACGGAAACCGATAACAGTTGGCTTGAATTTTTTAACGTCGGTGGCGCGGTCTAAGGTGAAGTAAAATTCTTTCATGCCAGGTGCAAACACCCCCTCAAGCTCCCAGCCATCTGTAGAGATAATGCCCAGAGCAAAAGGTTCAGCTACCATGCCTGGCGTCTTTTGCCCCATATAGGAGCCTTTTAGGATTGGAAAGCCACCTTCGCCATAACTTTTGCTGCTCATAGCTAACACAGAAAGTAGCAGAGTAATTAAAATAGTAATATGTTTCATTGTTTATTCTTCCTCTTTTGACAAGCTTGATAACCATTTAATACTACGCACGCCTAACATAGGAAATGAGTCACTATGGCCAGAAGACTGAATAACTACCTGTTTTATTGATGATAATCCTTTATATTTTTTATTTTTTAGCTTGCTAACAAAATCGTCAATATGAGGACTCAATTTCTCCTCCAGTTCGCCATATGAAATATAAAGATTTATCGCTTGTTTTTTATTCTTTAATGCTGCATTTTCAAGAGAAAAAAGTAACGGGATATCTCGCCAAAGTGACGGACTGCCTAGAATATAGTTTTTAAAGGTATCGGGTTGTGCCATTAAAATGTAAGCACCAAAACGTCCTCCTGCGGAAAAACCAAAATAAGTACGATTGTTAGGGTCAGTTCGATAATTTTTTTCTATCGTCTGAATCACATCGTTACGAATAAAAGTCAGATGATTACTGGCCTGCCCAAGTTGATATTTAGCCTGAATTTCTGGCTTGCTTGACTTGCTTATGGAGTAATCTCTATTTCGACTTACGTGCTGCCCTTTTTCTTTTAATAACGCTTCATTAATATCCTTCTGCCACGAAATGCCAACTAAAATAGCATCTTCCATCAAGAACTCAGTAGCACCGGATAATATTTCTATTTGCCAAAGTGCATCAGTAAAATAGATTACCGGATAGACCTTATCTTTGTTCTCTGAGTACCCCTCAGGTAGTTTAATATAGAGCTCATACTGTCTATCTGCCTGTGTATCTTTAATTGGCAGAACTTGTATTTTCGAAAATGTTAAATCACTTGTTTCGTACGCCTGAACAGATAGAAAAGGCAACAAAGATAGGAAAACTAAAATTATAATATTTTTCATAGTCGTTAAATATCTCACTGGTAAACGCTAAAACCTTGTAGGTTTTTTCTTGAACATCAAGAATGCTTCAAATCTACATGAATAAAAATATAAAGACCTGACGTGCCACTGATTTTTAGCTGACTTCAAACTGATTCTTATAGTAACCAACAAATATTCCTTAATTATCATAAGATTAAAAAGTCAGCTTTAGTTGTATTCAGCATTTATGTTAAGATGATTTTCTTGTTTATACTCAATTTTTGAGTAACAACTTTCATTCTGGTAATAAAATTTATGACAGTAAAG
>Ga0105355_10002598_pt1 | contig 16179 bp, 18 predicted proteins | sample GOMGulsemesocosm_2_FD_83508 | JGI IMG/M metagenome (GOLD analysis project Ga0105355, IMG submission 83508) | Methane-oxidizing microbial communities from mesocosms in the Gulf of Mexico - GOM9C Gulf of Mexico | ecosystem: Environmental > Aquatic > Marine > Cold seeps | place: Gulf of Mexico... | reverse complement strand
GGCGTACAATGGTACTACTGTAACTGGTTCTGTCATGCACTACACATGGAAATGCGTGGTCGTATGTTCGTTAAAGCTTAATTTATTAAGTTTTAATATACAGACAGTAAACTAAGTATATTAGAAGCCCACTATTTTTAGTGGGCTTTTTTATGCCTAAAAATAAACAGAACGGGTTCTGTCACGCAGCTATACTAAACAAACATGGAAATGCGTGGTCGACAGTTAGTTGAAGTGCACAGTCATTCCCGAAGCTTCTAATCAGGTTTCCAAAAACAAAAGCTTCTACACACGATATATCGTAGTTTACAGTCAAAAATCAAACCCCCACGATATTGCAAGGATTTTCTTCATATAAAGTCGGTAAATGAAAGTTATTTAATCGAGATCAACTGCTTTTAGTTTAATGATGATATGCTGCATTCAGTTACCATTTTAAAGAATAATTGCTTTGTCACTCTTCAAAAATACACTTGCCATATTGTTCGTTATCATCAGCTTTTCTTGCCAATTGCAAGCAAGAGAAATTCAATTAACGCCTAGCGATGATTTACAAAGCGCGCTAGATAATAGCCAAAATGGTGATGTGATCACCTTAGCATCAGGCAGTTATTTGGGTAATTTCATTGTCACCAAGCAAATAACTTTACGTAGCGCTAATTCAAAGAATGGTAAAGGCGAGGCTATTATTGACGCGCAAGGTAAAGGCCATGCTATACGTTTAAAAAATTCAGATATCACCATAGAAAACTTAACCATAATCAATTGGGGTGATGATCTAACTGAGCAAAATGCGGGCATCTACTCAAATGACAAAATTGATAATAATAAAGTACCTAATTTAGTTATTCGAAATAATCGCTTAACAGGTGATGGTTTTGGCATCTGGGTAAATTACGTCGATAAAGCAAAGATCACCAATAACCGTATTAAGGGCAATTTGGCATTACGCTCTGCTGATAGAGGTAACGGCATTCAGGTTGCCAATGTCACTAATAGCCATGTCTTTAATAATGAAATTAGTGAAACGCGTGATGGCGTATATGTTATTTCGAGTCAGGACAATCTTATTGAACAGAACACCATGCACCATTTACGTTACGGCGTGCATTATATGTATTCATACGACAATACGGTGAAGAATAATGTTGCCTATAGCACTCGTGCTGGTTATGCCATGATGAGCTCTAGACGCTTGCTAATTGAAGGGAATAAAACTACCGACAGTGAAGATTATGGCTTCTTATTGAACTTTATTACCCAATCCACCATTAAAAATAATCATATTAAAAATGTCTGGACTAAGCCTGAAAATAAAGTACTCGGTCGTGATGGTAAAGGCTTGTTTGTTTATAACTCTGGCTTCAATACTTTTACCGGTAATATCATTGATACAGCTGAAATAGGTATTCATTTAACTGCCGGCTCTGCAGATGTAAAAATTTATGGTAACAGCTTTATTAATAACCCCACTCAAGTGAAGTATGTTTCAAATAATAAGCAGGAGTGGAGTAAAGAGAACAAAGGCAATTATTGGAGTAATTACCTAGGCTGGGATATGGATAACGATGGTATTGGCGATACTATTTTCGAGCCGAATGATGGTATTGATAAACTTGTTTGGCAGTATCCTGAAATGAAAATGATAATGGATAGTCCTGCGATTCTAATTTTACGTTGGGTACAAAGACAGTTCCCTGTACTTAAACCTCCAGGGGTGAAAGACAGTTTCCCATTAATGAGCCCTCCGCATATACCAAATAATAAGCAAGAAGCTAAACAACTTGCTCTTGCACCGAACAACCCTGCGCAATCAGTTAGTGACACTAGCGCAAGCTTGAAGGAATAACTTATGACTACCCCACTAGTATCACTCACCGATGCAGGTAAAAGCTATCAGCAACTTGATGCGTTAAAGTCCGTAACTATGAACCTAAACCAAGGCGAAGTAATGGGTTTATTTGGCCATAATGGTGCAGGTAAAACCACCATGATGAAGCTTATTCTTGGTGTCATTTCGCCAAGTCGTGGCAAGGTTGAAGTTATGGGCATGGCCCCTGACTCAAAAGAGGCATGGCATTGTCGTAGTAAAGTTGGTTACTTACCCGAAAATGTTAGCTTCTATGAACAGCTGACCGGTTTAGAAGTGCTAACATACTTTGCCAAATTGAAAGGCTTCAGTAAAAAACAAGCTGTTGATTTACTTGAGCAAGTGGGTATCACCCATGCGATGAAAAGACAGGTAAAAACCTACTCAAAAGGTATGCGACAGCGCTTAGGTTTAGCACAAGCATTTATCGGTGAACCTAAGTTATTGCTCCTTGATGAACCCACGGTAGGTCTAGACCCTATTGCTACCCGTGATTTTTATAAAACCGTTGACCAATTAAAATCTAACGGCTCCAGCGTGATTCTATGCTCCCATGTTTTACCCGGGGTTGAGCAACATATTGACCGAGCAATGATATTATCTACAGGTCAATTACTTGCTATGGGTACGCTTAAAGAGTTACGACAACAAGCTGCTCTACCTGTTGCAATTAAACCTTCGGGTCTAAATGGCTCAGTTGCTAGTGATAGTCGACTCAATAGCTTTTTAACTAAAAACTGTCCTGATACCTTAATGGTGCCAGAGCATGAAAAACTTAGCGTATTGAAGCAATTGCTTAGCCATGATGGTTTAGAAGACTTACAGGTTGAAACAGCTAATTTAGAGCAAGTTTACCAACACTTTCTGGGATTACATGAAAAGAAAGCGGTAACCAGTGCACATGGAGAGCAAAACTAATGAGACAGATCCTTACCGTTGCTAACAAAGAGTTTCATGATGGCTTAAGAAATCGCTGGTTGGTTTCAATCACATTAATTTTTGCCCTGCTCTCTATTGGTTTAACTTACTTCGGCGCGGCTGCATCAGGTGCTGTTGGTGTCACATCCTTATCAACTACAGTGGCAAGTTTAGCAAGTTTAGCTGTGTTTCTTATTCCTTTAATTGCTTTACTACTTAGTTACGATAGTTTTGTGGGTGAGCAAGAAAGTGGCACCTTATTACTACTACTTACTTACCCGCTAAGTAAAAGCCAATTGTTACTAGGGAAATTTATTGGACAAGGCAGTATTATAGCGCTGGCAACTTTGATTGGTTTTGGCTCTTCAGCTGTTTTGCTATATTTCCAGCTAGAAGATACACAAATATTTACTAGCTTCTCTGTGTTCATTCTAAGCGCTGTATTACTAGGCTTAAGCTTTACTGCTATCTCTTACCTAATTAGCTTATCAGTCAGTGAAAAGTCTAAGGCTGCAGGCTTTGCGCTTATCACGTGGTTCTTATTTGCCTTAGCGTTTGATTTAGCTTTGTTGGCATTACTTGTTGGCGTAGAACAAGGCATAAGTCAAAATGGCTTAACGCAGTTAATGATGCTTAACCCAGCTGATATTTTCCGTTTAGTTAACCTATCAGGGCTTGATAGTAGTGATGTTAATGGCGCACTTGCTGTTGCTATTAATGCCAGCTTGTCTCAAGCACAACTATTTACCGCACTATTTGCTTGGGTAGCTCTGCCGCTAACCCTAGCTATATTTATTTTCAAAAGGAAGAAACTTTAATGTCTGGTATTTTTAAAACCCTCACGGCTCTATTTTTCATAGTAACACTTGCAGCATGCTCTGATAATTCGGCCCAACAAGAAACAATTCATAAAGCGGTTGCTATGGAAAGTAGCGATGAGTGTCATTTATGTGGCATGTTAATCACCCATTTTGATGGTCCAAAAGGTGAAGCGTTTAGGAAAGAGCAAGGTGATCAGGTTTTCAAATTCTGTTCTACTCGCGATATGTTTAGCTATTATTTAGACCCAGAAAACAAGCGTAATGTTAGCCAAATGCTAGTTCATGATATGAGTAAAATGCCTTGGGGCAGTGACAGTATTGACGATAAACATTTTATTGATGCCAAGAAAGCTTGGTTTGTTACTGGCTCTGAAAAAACGGGTGCTATGGGTAAAACCTTAGCTAGTTTTAGCTTAGAGACTGATGCACAAGCTTTTGCAGAAGAGTTTGGCGGTCAAGTAATAAGCTTTAGTGAAGTTAACCAAGATAGTCTTTGGTAAGGTAGAAACTCGCTTGCTGACTCGACTTAACTTATATTAAATTAAGTCAGCAAGCTTATTAACTTTCATCGATCATCGTTTTTTCTTACAGCTTATCGACTCGATAACCTTTCGCTTTTAATAAACTCAATACACTATTGTCACCGACAAGGTGGGCTACACCTACTAAAACAAACTCTTTGTCATTATCAGTAAACATTTTATTGATATCGCTAATCCAATTACGATTACGATCTGTTAAAAGAGCCTTTAATGTTTCAGGATCATCTTTCATTGGTTCAATGGCAAGTTTGTTGAGTTGCTTTGTATCCCCAGCTCGCCAAGCTTTCAGTAGTCCTAAGAACATAGTTTTAAAGTCTTTCATTTGCTCGAGATTAGATTTTATAAATTTCTCTTCATTACCCTGTCCCATCTCAGCAATCATATTCATTTGAAAATCGGCGGTTTCAAAGTATTCAATTGCTTTATTATCTTGGCTGGCTTTTTTACTATAAAAAATATCAACGCCCTCGCCTGATAGTTGTGCTCGTTGTGCCTCTAACATAGCTAACATGGTCATTAAAAAACCCGGTTTGAAGCGCTCAAACATAGCTAAATCAACGCCTAACGCTGAAATATACTGACTTAGTTGTTTATGTGTATTAACAGATAAAACATCAGCAATCGTTTTGCCATCACTATAAGCCATTTGCTGCATCATTTTCATTTGAAAGGCGCTATCATTTGCATCAGGTAGCTTAGTTTCTAGCACTATGGCATCACTTTTTTTATAAGCTTGCTCAAACTCTTTTGGCAATGGGAACTCTGAGGCGGGCAAGATATGAACTGTACCACCAATATATATATGATCATTACCTTTACTAACCTTCCAAACAGACGACTCAGCGAGTGCTGTAAACGAGGAGATACTCGACAGTAATAATGATGTACCTATAACCACGTACTTTAATATGCTGCTTTTCATCTAAATATCCTTATCTTATTCTATGTTTTATTAATGCATTACAAGCTAAGGCATTGTTATAACGTATAGTTACTAAGGATGTAAACAATACGTTAAAACTTTAGAGCTGCTTTGTTCGCTTAACCACAATATTTTACTGTTAAAATATTTGGCCACTTGTTAGGCTAATACTTTCATCGCCATGTAGTCATACTGTGTTTAAAAACCTATCCTTCTCTATGTCATCTTCATTCAAGCTATTAATAATATCTTTATTAGTACTAGCTTTATCTTCATGTAGCTCAAGAAAAAACCCAGTCATTTATTATGACGACTTTGATTTTACTCAGGTTAAAAATTATAGTTTTTACATCAGTGGTTCATCATTCTTTGATACCCAAAGCCTATCTCATGCCCAGCGAAGTCGTATTGAACTTGCCATTGAAAAGAGCTTAAACGCGCAAGCATTTAACTATAGTGAGGTTGATGATGCCGATATTATCGTCACTTACCATTTAGTGAAAAATAGACCGCAAGATTACCAAGCCTATAATAAGTCTGTGCTCTTTTGTTCTTATTGCTTAAAAGCGAGTAAGTGGAAAACAAAGAGTTATGACTGGCAAGTTTACCGCGGTGGCTTAATTATTGATTTAGTTGATCCTGCAAGTAATCGCTCTGTATGGCGCAGTATTTACCCATTAAAATTTAAAACCAAAGACAACAGTATGCGAACAAATGAAATCATAACTGAGGCAGTTGATGCCATGCTCTCGCAATACCCGATACACTAAAAGGTAGTTTTCATTGATTTTATTTGCGATAACATCTTTTAAAGTCGCTTTTCCCACTTTATAATGCCCGGTTCAAATAGCTTAAGAATATTACCTTTATGAACTTTCCAGATGATGAAACAGGCCAAGTATTAGCCGAAATGCACCAAGCAGGTATCAACTTGAGCCAATCACATGATGTGGTTTTTTTTCATTTGTTTGAGCAAGAAAGCCAAGCAAAAGCAATGGCTGCACATATAAAAGAGCACATGCCTGAGGTGAAATGTCATTTACACCCGGATGAAACACCTAATGTTTGGGATTTAGATTGCACGATAATTATGACACCTTCCCACGAAGCCGTGGTAGCGCAAGAAGAAGCCTTTGAGAAAATTGCTACTAAATTTTCTGGTTATAACGATGGCTGGGGGATTGAAGCCTAGTTCTAGCTTCCAAATTATATGCTTGCTTTCTACATAAAAAAATATGCAATGTATGTCAACATTGCAGCTCAATCAGTTGCTCTGTATATGTGTAAAACACATGGAAAGGTATTTAATCGTTTCCGTCGTTTTTTTACTGCTCGAATTATTCAAAGTGTTGGTGCTAGCATAAACCTTACCGGAACTATTGATAACGATACTGATATTCTGATAGTTAACCATCAAAGTATGTTCGATATTTTTTCACTTGAACAAGCCATTGGTAACGATGTGCGTTTTATTGGCCGTACTGGCATCATGGACAAGTGGCCTGTTTCTCGCATTGTAGATATTGTTGGTCATATTACCGTAGATCAAAAAGATCGCCGTGCCATCATTAAATTACTTAAAGATGTTAAGGTCTGCAAAGGCAAAAAGGTTGTCATTTTTCCAGAAGGCACTCGCTCTCAATCTGGCAAAATAGAAGCTTTTGAAGGCGGCGCAAAGTTATTGATTGAAAAGTTAAACCTCAAAGCACAACCTGTTGTTATTAAAAATATTTTAGATGTTTACAATGAATCTGCTAAAACAGCAACCTCAGGTACAATTGAAATAGAAGCTTTACCAGCCATTAGCATTAGCGATGATTGGTATGAACAAGCTCACCAACAAATGAATAAAGTATTTAGCCAATAGCTTTTTTGCTTTGGCTAAATCGCCACGATTCAATTGTCTCACCATATACCATAGCTCACAGGTAATACCATCTAAGGTCAACCTCCTGTCAGCACAGCCTCCTGCCACCTCTAGTTTTACAGAAACTTACATTGTTACTACAATTGCCAAACAGTAATTACGCTGCAAACTAATAATAATTACTTTAATAACAAATTGCCTACACTTATTAATTTATTCAGCAAAGGATGCAACTTATGAAATTATCTACCCTAGCCAGTGTTTCCCTACTCTCTCTATCATTATTGAGTACCTTTTCTTATGGCCAAGATCGCCAACATAGCTATGGCTTAGTAACTGGAGCTGCCAGTGGTGAATATAAAAACTCAAGCCAAGATGGTGATGGCTTTGCTCAAGCCTACTTATTTTATAACTACCAAATGTTAGAAAACTTCTCCGTTGAGCTGGCCTACAATGCCGCCGTAGAACTTGATAATTGGGAATGTGAAGAAACAAGTGATGACAGATGGAGTTGTGGTAGCAATAACAAACCTATGTTTGGTTTACTGGCTAATGAAATGGAATTAGACGGTTTTGTGGTAGCCATAAAAGGACAGGCACCACTCTCCAAAAATAATAGCTTATATGCTAAATTGGGTGCTCAATATTACGATTATAAATTTAGCCGTAATGATCATTTTATTGAAGGTGATACAGGCACTGGACTTTTCTTTGAAGCAGGTTGGCAATATCGCTGGAATTGTGGCATTGGTATGAATGTCGGCTTACGTTATCAAGACATGGGTGATCTAACTCTCAAGTCACCCAATGTTGGTATTAGTTACTCATTCTAGTACTCCATTAATAGCACCAAAAAACAGACTACTTTTTCTCTTTAGCTGGCTTTTCAACTATATGGAAAGCCGGTAAAGAGACATGCCAATAGATAGCGGCTAATCGTAATAATAGTGCCGCAGATATCGAAGTAACCATCGCCTGATTATCTGTCCAATTTAACCAGTTTAATAAGATGAATAAGCCGCCACCTAACATTGCTGCCAGTGCATATATCTCTTCACGTAAAATCATTGGAATAACATTGCAAAGTACGTCACGAATCATACCGCCAGCAACGCCTGTTATTGTACCTAAAACAACAGCAACCGGAATTGGCGCGCCTAAATACAATGCTTTTTGGGTGCCAAGTACTGCAAACAGCGCTAAACCTAGGGCATCAGCAATCAACAAAAATCGCTTAGGGATACGTTTTGGCTGCCTGATTAACACTATGGTTAATAGCGCCGTTGCTAAAATAACATAGAGGTAATAGGGCTTTACTACCCAGAATACTGGTGTTTGAAGAATAACATCACGAATAGTTCCACCACCAACAGCAGTAACGGACGCCAGCACCACTACACCGAAGGGATCAAGTTGATACCGGCCAGCCATTAATGCACCTGATAACGCAAAAACGACAATACCAAAAATATCTAAATAAAATAAAAACTCATTCATAGAAAACGCTCAAAAAAGTATTTGTTTATCGTATGTTACACAGTAAAATTTCTAGCGAACAATAACCATTTGCCAAACTGCTGCAACAACAATAAGTGAAAGCAGACTACTATAAATTGCCACGTTTATTTTATGAGTCGCTTTAATAATATCTTGTGCCTCGGGTTGTTTTGCTAAGTCATTAAACGCGGCTTTACGTAATTTGTTTTTCTGATACATAGCAACTCCGCCAAGTCTGACTGCAAGGGAAAAAGCATGTACACCAATAATAAAGTCATTGTTAAGCTTGAAAAAATGACCTTTCATTAATCGCCAAGATAATGCGTAGCCCTGACCTAATGTGCTAAGTAATATTAATAAAGCCATTAAGCGAGTTGGTAACCATTGTATTAGCTGGACAAATAACTGACTGTAATAACCAAAGTATTTAAATTCTGCCAACTTGCTGTTCCAACAATAATGCATTTCCAGCATCAATCGATAGCTAAGTGCAGCAAGTGGGCCAAAACTAATAAATAAGAAGCCAACTACATAGATTTGTTGGGCACTACGCAGTAGTTGCATTTCAATAGCAGCTTTACTTAAACCAACAGCTGAAAGCTGCTCTGTTTCTCTTAATAGCCAAGGTTTAAGTGTTTGTTTTGCTAGGTAGCTTTGCTTGGAAACCAAGGCTTGAGCAATACTTTTATTAATCTGGGCTAAATTTAAACTACCCAGAGCAAAGTAAAGCAATAGTGCCTGCCATAAGTAATCAACAGCAACAAAGTCAGCGAATAACCATAAAATAATAGCAATGGGTACTAAGGTAATTAATAGAGCGACTAAACCGGCAATAGTTTGCTGCTGAGAGCTATTTTGACTTTGATTAACTTTATTACTGAGCTGTAAACAATAAAACTGAAAAAAACGTAATGGCTCATGGGTAACAAAATGGCTTACAGCGGACTTAATGACAAGTACTGCCATTAGGATTAATACCTGATAACTAAACGGTGTTAATTCTGAGAGTATTGTCATTTATAGTCCTTGGGTATTACAAAGTAATATTCTAAGCAGCGCTTAGTGTTTTACCTTTAAGCTGTTCTAGCATGTTAAGTACTAACTGTGATGAGTTTACAGCAGCTGTTTCTAAGTACTCTTCAAAAGTATGTGGTGATTCTTTACCAGCAATATCTGAAAGTGAACGAATAACAACAAATGGTGTTTTAAGCTGCAAACAAGCTTGAGCAATTGCAGCGCCTTCCATTTCAACAGCGGCCATAGTTGGGAAATTAGCACGCGCTTTAGCAACGTCTTCTTCTTTCGTCATAAAGGTATCACCAGTAGTAATCAAACCTGTGACAGCTTGAATGCTTTGCTCAGCTGTTTGAGTTAATTGCTCAATACCTTTTTTAGCGGCAGCAACTAAATCATCATGTGGCATAAAAGCGGCTGGATTAGCAGGTAATTGCCCAACTTCATAACCAAAAGCAGTCAAGTCTACATCGTGATAACGAACTTCAGAGCTCACAACAATATCACCAACTTTTAAAGCGGCATCAAATCCGCCAGCAGAGCCGGTATTGACCACATAATCAACACTAAAACGGTCAATTAAAATAGCGGTTGCCAAAGCAGCCGCCACCTTGCCTATACCTGATTGCACAATAACAACGTCACTGCCATCTAACTGACCTTGATAAAAAGTATAACCAGCATGTTCAGTTGTTTTGGCGTCGGTTAATTTTTCTTTTAAAATAGCAACTTCTGGCTCCATTGCGCCAATAATTCCTGCTTTCATGTTAATTCCTAAATATTTTAATAAATTGAATAATAACCTTTACTATAGTGCTACAAGAATAGCTGTTTATTCACAGTATTCTTGTAGACCATAGAAAATAAGGTTGTCGATAAATTGGATGTTTTTTGTTAAAACAGCTTGCTCTGTTGTATCAGCGTTTAAAAGCTCAGTTAATACCTGCCCATTTCCACCCGTTAAAACAATATGATCTATGTTGCCCAATTGCTGTGCTTGACTGATAGCTTGATTGATCATGCCTAAAGTTGCTGCCCAGCAGGCATTATTAACATTATCTGTAGTGTTAGTGCCAAAAGCTAAACTCGGCGAGGCTTTGCTTTGTGCATGAACTAAGGTGCTATGGCTTAAAATACTGTTAAATAATGCCTTAATACCCGCTAAAATCCAGCCACCTTGGTGTTCACCATTACTTGCCACTAAGTCTACTGTAGTTGCTGTTCCTGCATCTATGATTAACACGCTTTGGTGGGGATAAAGGTGTGTCGCTGCTATGAGCGCCAACCAGCGATCAATTCCTAACTGTGCAGGTTTTTCATAAGCCGAAACCAAACTGTTCTTCTGTTGTTCGCTGTATACTTGAATAAAGCTAATATCTTGTGAGTCACACCAAGCTTCTAACTCAGTTGTTAATGCCGATTTTGCTACATTAGCCACAACCACTTTTTTAGCTCGGCTAAAATGCTTAGCAAAATAAGTTGTTCTGAAGTCTTTATTATCAAGCCCTAAGCTCGAAGATAACTTACCTCCAACAAGCTCAACGTATTTCGTTCGACTATTGCCAATATCAATTAAAATGATCATTCATCCATCCTAAGGCTAACTTCTCCACCATAGATAGGCTTCACTTGGCCATCAACTTCTAACAATAACGCACCTTGATTGTTAACACCCCGGCATACACCATGAGTTACTCGCTCGCCAGTAATGAGTTTCACTCGTTTATTCAGAAAAGCATCGTGCGCATGCCATTCATCTAACATAGGTGTTAACCCTGTTTTTTGATGCTGCTTTAGCCTTTTACGTAGCGCACTGATAAGTGCTGCACTTAAGGAATTTCTATCTATTTCAACTTTACTGTGTGACTGTAAGTCAGTCCATTTTTGTTCAATTAATTTACCTGACTCTTCTGGCATATGAAGATTGAGTCCAATACCGATAACACAATGACTTGGCTCTAGTGCTTGGCCTTCAAGATCGATTAAAATCCCTGCTAACTTAACGCCGTCAAGGTAAATGTCATTTGGCCATTTAAGCTGAACTTGTACATCACTATGGGCTTTTACCGCATCGCTAACCGCAAGTGCCGTCACTAAACTTAATCCCATGGCAGCTGACAAACCTTGCTCTAAATACCAGTACATAGATAAATAAATTTGCGAGCCAAATGGAGAAATCCACTGGCGACCTCGACGACCACGCCCTGCACTTTGATATTCAGCCAAACAAACTTGTCCGGGAGAGACTTGATTGGGCAAACGACGCATTAAATAATCATTCGTCGAATCAATCAAACTATGCACTTCAACAAGTGGCATGCTAGGTTGAGTACTTGCTTCATCAAGAAAATCATTGCTCAATAAGCTGATAATTCTTTCTTTTTCTAATAAGTATAACGGCTGCGCCAGCTTATAGCCTTTACCCGTCACGCTATAAATATCTAGGCCCATTTCTGTTAAGGCTTTAACATGTTTAGCAATAGCCGTTCGACTAATGCCTAACTGTTCACCCAATAACTGCCCTGATACAAATGTTCCTGCGGCTAATGATTTGATTAAATGCTCTTTCACTGTTTTAGTCATTATTATCACCATAAGGAGATGTATCACTATTATCAGTGCTTATTTCATGGCTAATAGGCTTGCTATCTTTGAGCGATGAAAAAGCTTTTTCACCTTGGCTAGTTATCATGCGAACTTCAGGAGTTATAGCGACAGAGAATTTTTCTGCCACTTTTCGCTGAATATATTTAGCTAAGCGAATAATGTCAGCACCTAAGTCACTATCATAATTAACTAACACTAGAGCTTGTTTTTCATGTACCCCAACTCCTTGGTGTCGAAAGCCTTTTAGCCCTACTTGGTCAATTAGCCAACCTGCAGCCAATTTAAAATCACCATCTTGTTGTGGGTAATTTGGCATATTGGGATATTGTTGTTGTAATGGCGCAAAATCTTTTGCACTAATAACAGGGTTTTTAAAAAAACTGCCAGCATTAGGCAGTTCTTTGGGATCAGGCAACTTACTACTGCGTAGCTTTATCACTTGTGCCATAACTTCTTGTGCTGAGCAATCTTTAGACAGCACATCTAAGCCTGCATAAGAAAGATTCGCTTGCCATTGTTTAGGAAATTTAAAAGTAACTTGGGTAATGATGCCTTTGTTATAAAGTGCTTGTTTAAAAATACTATCGCGATAAGCAAAAAGGCAAGCCTTCTTATCTAATGACTTTATGTTTTTACTGGAAAACTCAAACCAATTTACTTCTTGGCAATAGTCTGCAAAATCAACACCATAAGCGCCAATATTTTGCACAGGAGCCGCGCCAACACTACCAGGGATAAACGCTAAATTCTCTAAGCCATAAATGCCTTTCTCTAAACAAAAACACACTAAATTGTGCCAGTTTTCCGCAGCGCCAACGGTAACAATAAAGTGATCATCGTGTTCGATAATATCAATACCGGTAAATTTCGGCTGAACAATTATAGGCGCTTGCGGTTCAACAAATAAGGTATTACTGCCCTCACCGAGGATATAGAAATTCTCACTCGCTAAATCGGGTAATTGTTGTAATTCGGCCAATGAACTTGGGAAATATATGCATGAGCAACTCGCCTTAATATTAAAGCTGTTACTGCTTTGCAGGGAGTAATCTAGATTTGAGTGCATAGCCATGAAAATGAAAAACGGAAAGAATCATTATTGTACTTAAAAATGAGCTTAATACCAGCGATTCGCGCTGCTCCTAATAAAGAATCAACGCAAAAACTAGCCATCAGCTCAATAAGTAAAAGGCTATAATTACCTAGTTATATTTAGTATTAGAGGCGGACTAAAATCTCATCAAGCGCAAGACGTGATTTAGGTAACTTGGCATTAAAGTCATCTTCAACATGATGATAACCAATTGCTAAAGCCACATCACATTGATAGCCATCAAGCTCTTTTTCAAACTCTTTATTCACCAACTCAATATCAATACCTTCCATGGGTGTGGCATCAATTTCAAGTCGAGCCAGTACATGTAAAGTATTACCTAAAGCAAGGTAGGTTTGTGCTTTGGTCCAACTGCTAGTATCACCATTTGCATCGGTATTAAGCTCGGCAAAAGAATAAACAGCAAATGCGGCTTCTCTATTTTCTAGTGGCGTGCGTTTATCTTTAATACCTTTATCGACAACCTTGGCATAGTCTTCACGGGTATATTTAGGGTTATGAGCAAAAAGAATGACCTGTGAACTATCAAAAACGTGCTTTTTATTATACTCATGCATATTGGCAAAGGTATTATTTAAGCGCTGCTTAGCTACATCGCTTTCTAAAACAATAAACTTCCACGGCTGAGAGTTTATAGATGACGCTGAAAGGCGCATCGCCTCGAATAATATTTTAAGATCTGCTTCAGGGATTTTACGGCTTGCATCATATTTTTTGGCCGTATGGCGGCGGCTAAGATCTTCGATAATAGGGTGAGTCATGGTGTTTCCATTTAGGTTTATCATATAAACATAGGGTAATAGCTAAACCTATGAGATTCAATGCAGTTAAGGTTAATTCTATTTGTAGTAACCTTAACTGATGATAAGTTTTCGAGTGAGTACTTACTTAAATGACTGTTACTTATTTACATCAACTACCACACGACCAGTAACTTCACCTTTCAATAGCTTATCAGCCACTTCAATGGAGTCTTCTAAGCCAATCACTTGTGCAATAGATTGCATTTCATTTTCAGGTAAAAGCTCTGACAATTCTTGCCATGCCGCAACTCTATCTGCTTTAGGTCGCATTACACTATCAATACCTAATAACGACACACCACGTAAAATAAAAGGGGCTACCGATGCAGGTAAATCCATGCCCTGTGCTAAGCCACAAGCTGCAACTGCGCCGCCATATTGAATACTGGCACAAACATTGGCAAGCGTATGACTGCCAATTGAGTCAACCGCGCCAGCCCATTGCTCTTTCATTAATGGTTTGCCTGGCGATGATAAGTCTGCCCTGTCAATTATCTCACTAGCGCCTAAATTATATAGATAGTCATGCTGCTCGCTACTCCCTGTTGAAGCAACAACCGAGTAACCCATTAATGACAGTAATTTAACGGCAAAACTACCTACACCACCAGTAGCACCCGTAACTAAAACCTTACCTTTATCAGGTGTTATGCCATTTTTTTCTAATGCCAAAATACACAACATAGCAGTGTAACCTGCTGTGCCAATTGACATAGACTGTAGCGGCGAAATATTTTTTGGCAAAGGGATTAACCAATCACTGTTTACTTTGGCTTTTTGTGACAAGCCGCCCATGTGCTTTTCACCAACACCAAAGCCATTTAGCAATACTTTATCACCCGCTTGAAAGTCATCACTTTCACTGTGTTCAACTACGCCAGCAAAATCTATCCCTGGAATCATAGGAAAACTTCTAATTACAGGCGCTTTGCCTGTAATAGCTAAGGCATCTTTATAATTTAGCGTGCTATACAGAACTTTCACCAAGACATCACCTTGAGCTAAATTATCCTCTGATAACTCAGTAACTGATGTGTTGTAGCCTTTGTCATCTTTATTTACCAGTAAACAGTTAAACATACTAACCTCCAATATAGACCGAGTGTCTAATAAACAATAAAAAAAATTATTTTTGAACAATCTTCATAAACTGATCAATGAAAAGATCAATCGGCTGCGTTGTTCTTACCAGCTTGCAGCGACTTACCGCACCTTCCCAACCAATCCAAAAAAACTCTGCTAGCGAGTCACACTCTTGCTGCTGATCATCAGAGCAAATAGTTTGCAAATGAGCTGCTATTTTACTTTGCCACCCCTGCATCACTTGAAATAATTTATCACGATGGCTATCGGGTAAGTGTGCAACTTCTTGCTCAAGGTTGCCGACTAAACAACCCCTATTAAAGTCATATTTCTTGATGCCTGCTTTAGCATCATCGACAAAGCTTAATAACCTCTGCTCTGCTAATAACTGTTCATTATTTAAGTGCAAGTCTAGCTTACGAGAAAAGTAATTATCATAATGAGCAATAACCGCTAAGCCAAAAGCCTCTTTATTGGCAAAGTAATAGTAAAAAGAGCCTTTAGGTACTGAAACCTTTTTTAATATCTTATCTAAACCCGAAGAAGCAAAGCCAAATTGAGTAAAGTGCTCAACGCCACTACTTATGAGCGCCGCTCTAGTTTGAGTGGTATCTCGACCAGATTTTGCTGGCCTGCCTCTCAATTTCTTATCATTAGTTAATTGCATAAAGCATATTAGACCGATCGTCTATTTAATTACAAGTTTTATTTTGTATAAATAAAACACAAGAAAACTGCTCAATAAAACAACCAATGGTTAAATAGACCACTTTGATAGTTAATTTAACCAAAAAGTAACCTCCCTTTTAGACTTGGTGTTTTACTTAAAATTCCCAAAACATAAATACACCTTAAATATCAATAACTTAAAGTTTTATTCATCTTTGGCACAGCACTTGTAATAACTAAGACAAGTAAAATGATGAAATATAAAGTCATCGAGATTTAACCAAAAGACACTAAGACAAGAAGGAATTTCTTATGAGCACATTTAACATGACTAAAAATACTAGTAGCAAAATTAAAGATGTAAGTCTTGCGTTAGTACTTATCGGCTCTTTAGTTGGAGCTACCGTTAGCACCTCTGCCAATGCAGCACCAGCAACAAGTGTTGAAGATGC